>Ga0129311_1000915_pt1 | contig 23201 bp, 26 predicted proteins | sample Go1ome_FD_94435 | JGI IMG/M metagenome (GOLD analysis project Ga0129311, IMG submission 94435) | Western lowland gorrila individual fecal microbial communities from Wisconsin, USA - Go1022B metagenome | ecosystem: Host-associated > Mammals > Digestive system > Large intestine > Fecal | place... | reverse complement strand
GTCACGAACACGAGGAAGTGCAAGATTCACAAGTCTGTCTGTGAACTCATACATCTTCTCACCTCTAAGTGTTACCTTGCATCCGATAGGCATTCCTTCTCTAAGCTTGAAGTTAGCTACTGACTTCTTAGCACGAGTAACTACTGCCTTCTGACCTGTAATAGTCTCAAGATCCTTAACTGCTGCATCCAAAACCTTAGCATTCTCTCTAGCCTCACCAACACCCATGTTGATAACTATCTTATCAAGCTTTGGAATCTGCATAACATTTTTATATCCGAACTTCTTCTGCATAGCATCCATAATTTCGTTGCTATATAATTCTTTAAGTCTGCTCAAAATCTGTACCTCCTTTCTATAAGATCCTAATCGATAACTTCTGTCTTGCCATCTACCTTGGCTACTCTTACTTTATCCTTCTTTTCGCCCTGGAAACCAACTCTAACTGGCTTACCCTTGTACAAATACATAACATTTGATAAATCGATAGGAGCTTCTTTATCAATAATGCCGCCCTGCTGATTCTGCATGCTTGGCTTGCTGTGCTTATGAACGATATTTACACCTTCAACTAAGACCTTATGGTTCTTAACATCAACGGATAATACCTTTCCTTCTTTGCCCTTGTCCTTACCGGCAATGACCTGAACCATATCGTCCTTCTTAATTTTCATTGTTGCCATTCGTCGATACCTCCTATAATACTTCCGGTGCAAGAGATACGATCTTCATGAACTTCTTATCTCTAAGCTCTCTTGCTACAGGTCCAAATATACGAGTTCCTCTTGGGTTTCCATCATCCTTGATGATAACTGCTGCGTTCTCATCAAACTTAATATATGAACCATCCTTACGACGTGCGCCCTTCTTAGAACGTACTACTACGGCTTTAACAACATCACCTTTTTTTACAACTCCGCCTGGTGTTGCATCTTTAACTGAGGCAACGATGATATCACCAATATTTGCATATCTTCTTGTAGAACCGCCTAATACTCTGATGCAGAGAATTTCCTTAGCACCGGTATTATCAGCAACTCTAAGTCTTGTTTCCTGCTGAACCATTGTTTACGCCTCCTTATTTAGCCTTCTCAATTATCTCAACAAGTCTCCATCTCTTGTCTTTAGAGAGAGGTCTTGTCTCCATAACTTTTACTCTATCGCCAACCTTACACTCATTATTCTCATCATGAGCCTTGAGCTTGTAAGTTCTCTTTACAATCTTACCGTAAAGAGGATGCTTTACATTATCAACGATTGACACAACGATTGTCTTGTCCATCTTATCACTTGTAACTAAACCTACACGTGTTTTTCTCAGATTTCTGTCCACAATATTTCCTCCTTTTACGATAATTAGTTAGCCTTCTGTGCTATAACTGTCTGTATTCTTGCGATATTTTTTCTTACTTCTTTAATTCTGCTTGTATTCTCGAGCTGATTAGTGGCATTCTGGAATCTTAAGTTGAATAATTCCTTCTTAGCAGCAACCAAATCGCTCTGTAACTCTTCAAGTGATTTTGCGTTTAATTCTTCTCTATATTCCTTAAGCTTCACTGCCATTAACCTCCTTATCCAAATCTTCCTTTGAAACTATCTTACACTTCAAAGGTAATTTGTGTGTAGCAAGACGAAGAGCTTCCTTTGCTGTAGCTTCAGGTACACCTGAAATCTCAAACAATACTCTGCCTGGCTTTACAACTGCTACCCAGTACTCAAGAGCTCCCTTACCAGAACCCATACGAGTCTCAGCAGGCTTTGCTGTAACTGGCTTATCAGGGAAAATCTTAATCCAAACTTTACCTGTACGCTTTACATATCTTGTCATTGCAATACGGGCTGCCTCGATCTGATTTGACTTAATCCAGGCTGGCTCCATAGCAACGATACCATACTCACCATTTGTTATCTTATTTCCTCTAAGCGCCTTACCTGCCATTGTTCCTCTGAACTGCTTACGACGCTTAACTCTCTTAGGCATTAACATTATTTATCGCTCCCTTCCTTATTTCCTCTAGTAGGAAGTACTTCACCATGGTAAACCCATGTCTTAACACCAACTTTACCGTATGTTGTATCTGCCTCAGCAAATCCATAATCGATATCAGCACGAAGAGTCTGAAGTGGAATTGTTCCCTCGCTATAGAACTCTGTTCTAGCCATATCAGCACCACCAAGACGTCCTGAACAAGATGCCTTAATACCAAGTGCTCCAGCCTTCATTGTTCTGTTCATGCATGACTTCATTGCTCTTCTGAATGAAATACGGTTCTCAAGCTGTGCTGCAATATTCTCAGCTACAAGCTGTGCATCAAGATCAGGCTTTTTAATCTCCTTAATGTCGATTATAAGCTTCTTCTTAGTAAGCTTCTGAACCTTAGCCTTAACCTTCTCGATTCCTGCTCCGCCCTTACCGATTACAACACCAGGCTTAGCAGTATATACATTAACCTTTACTCTGTCAGCAGTTCTCTCGATTTCAATCTTAGAGATGTTAGCTGCGTAAAGCTCTTTCTTTAAAAACTCTCTGATTTTATAGTCTTCAACAAGGTTGTCAGCGAACTCGCCGTTCTTAGTATCAGCATACCACTTTGAATCCCAATCCTTGATGACACCGACTCTTAAACCATGTGGATTAACCTTCTGTCCCATTGCTTACCTCCTATCTTTCATCCAGCACAATAGTAATGTGGCTTGTTCTCTTCTCGATTCTATAAGCTCTACCCTGTGCTCTTGGTTGAATTCTCTTCATTGTTGGTCCCTTGTTTGCATAACACTCAGCAATGTAAAGGTCTTCTGCCTTCATACCATTGTTGTTCTCAGCGTTCGCAATAGCGGACTTAAGAAGCTTCTCGATAACTCTTGAAGCATATCTGTTATTGTAAGCAAGGATACCGAGTGCTGAAGTTACATCCTTGCCTCTTATTGCATCTAATACAAAACAAGCCTTAGTAACTGATACTCTTGCAAATGATACAGTTGCCTTTGGTCTTGTGTCCTTATTCTCATTTCTGAGTCTCTTAATCTGGGATCTATGTCCTTTTGCCATGAATGTGTCCTCCTTTCCTCTTATCTCCTACCCTTTTTCTCATCTTTGCCATGACCTCTGTATGTTCTTGTTGCTACGAACTCACCGAGCTTATGTCCTACCATATCCTCAGTAACATATACAGGTACATGCTTTCTTCCATCATAAACTGCTATTGTATGACCTACAAATGAAGGAAAGATAGTTGAACGACGTGACCAAGTCTTTACAACCTGCTTGTCGTTGTTTGCATTTAACTCATCTATCTTCTTTAACAAATAATCATCTGCAAATGGTCCTTTTTTTAATGAACGAGCCATATGAAACCTCCTACTTTATTTAACGTTCTTACCGTCTCTTGTTCTGATAATCAACTTATTGGACTGCTTATTCTTCTTTCTGGTCTTAAGTCCCAGTGCTGGCTTACCCCAAGGAGTAGATGGTCCTGGTCTACCAATACTGGTTCTACCTTCACCACCACCATGTGGATGGTCGTTAGGGTTCATAACAGAACCACGAACAGTAGGTCTGATACCCATATGACGCTTACGTCCTGCCTTACCAACATTAACAAGGCCATGCTCGATGTTGCCAACCTGACCGATTGTCGCACGACAAACGATAGGAACCATTCTCATCTCGCCTGAAGGAAGTCTTAATGTTGCATACTTGCCTTCCTTAGCCATAAGCTGTGCAGAGTTACCAGCTGAACGAACAAGCTGTGCACCCTTGCCAGGATAAAGCTCAATGTTGTGAATCTCTGTACCAACTGGTATCTCAGAAAGTGGCAGGCAGTTACCAACCTTAACTTCTGCATTAGAACCATTCATAAGCTCATCGCCTACCTTAAGTCCGTTAGGAGCAATGATGTATGTCTTCTCGCCATCAGCATAGAAAAGAAGAGCAATGTTTGCTGTTCTGTTTGGATCATACTCGATTGCTGCTACCTTAGCAGGTACATCATCCTTATTTCTCTTGAAATCTATAATTCTATATTTCTGTCTGTTACCGCCGCCGTGATGTCTAACGGTAATCTTTCCCTGATTGTTACGTCCGGCTGTCTTATCCTTCTTTGCAAGAAGTGATTTCTCAGGAGTGCTCTTTGTAATCTCCTCAAAATCAAGACCAGTCATATGCCTTCTGGAAGGTGTATATGGGTTATAAGTCTTAATTCCCATTGTGTTTCTCCTTTCAAACCTCAATTTATTGTCATGCTTTTATTGCATATAATACTTTATCTTACAGACCCTCGAATAACTCGATATCTGCACTCTCAGCAGTGAGCTGAACAACTGCCTTCTTTGTCTTAGAAGTAAGTCCGTATACCATTCCACGTCTCTTTGTCTTTGCGTCATAATTCATGGTATTAACACTTGCTACCTTAGCTCCGTCGAACATCTTCTCAACAGCTTCCTTAATCTGTGACTTTGTTGCGTCCGGATGTACAAGGAATGTATACTTCTTCTCAGCCATTGCGTTCATACTCTTCTCTGTAAGAACAGGCTTCAATATAACATCATAATACTTAATATCTGCCATTATGCGTACACCTCCTCGATTGCTGCTACTGCATCCTTAGTGATTACAAGTGAATCATACTTAAGAATGTCATATACGTTGATTGCATTTGTCATTGTTGTTTTAACTGTAGGAATATTTCTAGCTGAGAGGATAACCTTCTCATCCTTATCCTTAGTAACAACAAGTGCCTTTGAAACCTTAAGGTTGTTAAGAATCTCAGCAAACTTAGCTGTCTTAATCTCATCCATGTTAAATGCATCAACTACAACCATCTTTGAATCCTGAACCTTAGATGTAAGTGCAGACTTAATTGCTATCTGCTTCTCTCTCTTGTTCATCTTCATTGAATAATCTCTTGGCTTTGGAGCAAATACAACTCCACCGCCCGTCCACTGTGGAGATCTTGTAGAACCCTGTCTTGCATGACCTGTTCCCTTCTGTCTCCAAGGCTTTCTACCACCGCCAGAAACTTCAGAACGTGTCTTAGCACTCTGTGTTCCCTGACGACTATTTGCTAACTGGCTAATTACTGCCAGATGTACTAAATGCTCATTTATTTCAACACCGAATACGTTGTCGTTAAGCTCAAGCTTATCAACTTCTTTTCCTTCAGTATTATAAACTGCTACTGTTGCCATCTAATGTGTTCCTCCTTCCTGAAAAGCGGGCTTATTTGCCAGCTTTTACTGTTTCCTTAATCATTACTAATGATTTCTTTGGTCCAGGAACGGCACCCTTTACCAAGATTACATTGTTTTCAACATCTATCTTAACTATCTCAAGATTCTGTACTGTAACTCTTACGTTACCCTTATGTCCAGGCATCTTCTTACCCTTGAATACTCTACCTGGAGTTGTTGCAGAACCATTGGAACCTGCATGACGATGATACTTTGAACCATGAGCTGAAGGACCTGACTTCATACCGTATCTCTTGATACCACCAGCATATCCTTTACCCTTTGACTTAGCAGTAACATCAATCTTGTCACCCTCTGCGAAGATGTCAGCCTTGATTTCATCACCTGCGTTGTAGTCTGCTACGTTCTCTAATCTGAACTCTCTGACAAACCTCTTAGGTGTTGTGCCTGCCTTCTTGAAATGTCCTACAAGAGCTTTACCAGCGCCATGTGGGTTTCTGATAACTTTCTTTCCAGAAACATCCTTAGTAGTAACTCTTTCTTTCTTCTCGCCAAAACCTACCTGAATTGCATCGTAACCGTCGTTATCAACTGTTTTTACCTGAGTTACAACACAAGGTCCAGCCTCTAATACTGTTACAGGTGTTAACACACCATCTTCGTTGAAGATTTGAGTCATTCCGACTTTTGTTGCTAAAATAGCTTTCTTCATTATAAAACTTCCTCCTAATTTTAATTCACAGCGGATTGATTGCTCAATCATACTAAATTCAATCTTATAAGGATTGTAATTAGGTACTGCAATTTACTTAAATAATTGTGATGAAATTACTTCATCTTAACGTCTACATATACACCAGCTGACATATCAATCTTCTGAAGAGCATCGATTGTCTTCTGTGATGGTGCAATAACGTCAATGAGTCTCTTGTGAGTTCTCTGCTCGAACTGCTCTCTTGAATCCTTATACTTATGAACAGCTCTAAGAATTGTAACCTTCTCAACCTTTGTAGGCATTGGAACTGGTCCGCTAACCTTTGCTCCTGTACTCTTAACAGTTTCGATTACCTGCTTTGCAGCCTGATCGATTAACTTGTGATCGTACGCCTTCAATGTGATTCTCATAATTTGACTTGCCATAAAAAAAGCCGCCTCCTTTTCGCACTTTTTGTAGTACGACAAGTGGTGACTGTACAACTTTCCCGTGTGTGTCGTAATGTTTGACATTCCTATCTCACACGTCATCTCCGTTCTTTGGATTGCAACTCTTACTACAATATCCTACGGATGGTTATTCGGTACAGTGACTTGTCGCCAGTTATCGTTAATTGACATTCGCTCCACGAAAAACCTGCTCAAATATACATTTGCAACGCTTTATATACTTAGCAGCAACCTTCGCTTCTACGCTATCAATGTCACAGCAAGGGATATTATATATCAACAATCCGCATATTGCAAGGTTTTTTTTACATTTTTAATGTATTTTTTTTAAGACATTATATTTTACATTTTTTGCTATTTTATGATAGCTATTATCTCCTCTATAGCCTTAACGAACAGATTTCTTTCATATAATAATGTAAGAAATCTATTTGAGTATATTTCATCAAATATTACTTTTCCTGTTCCTCCATCAGAGAAAAGCGACACTACAAGCATTAACATCCATACTATTATAAGGCCTTCAACTGCACCGAACAATATTCCTCCCATCCTGTTTATACTTCCAACAATAGGAAGTTCTACCACAAACGAAAGACATATAGATAACAATCCAAATAGAATTCGTAATATTATAATCGTAATAAAAAATGCCACGCTGTTTATAATCATGTATGCCACATAAGTTGCCATATAATCATAAAATCCATAAACGCCAAGCTCTCCCTTGGTCTCATCATTATTATTCGCAACTAAGGCATCCTTAATATAAGAAGGAAATCCTGATGACTGAATAATGGATATCTGTGTATTTCGATCCGGCTCAGTTGTCATAACAGCCTGTGTCATCTCGGCAGTCATCTGGTTAATAATGCTTGTGTCAACACCTGCCATGGCATTTTCAACCTCTGCCGACACACTCTCCTCAACCTTAGACTGTATTGCTGCATATATCCTGTCATGCAAATTTTCATCTATATTAGTGTATTGGATTATAAGCCCGCCAACAAGCGGTGCAAGAAAATACGCAAGCACAAAAGAAAGTCCGGTCAATATCAGTTTCAATATCGACCGAAACAATCCTCTCTTATATCCAATTAACATAAAAACGGCAAATATTAATACAACTATAAACATCAACATGTTTTTTCTCCATCTATAACAAAAGCCTGTCTACTCTGAAGCTGAGCCGGCACCAGACTTAAGTTTTATCGTCTCTGTGACTGTATCATAGACAACTATATATTCAAGATGATTGCCACTAGGAACAATGCTGTTTATATTACCAGATAATGTTCCATCAAATTTAACACTTCCATCCTTCCTATATATCAGACAATTATTCCCACCGGATATTATTATCTCCTTGTCAGCAGCGTATACATTTGAATAAGGAAAATCTATATAGTCATCAAATTTTTTATTTCCCTTAAGATCGTATACCTGTACCTTATACATATGTTCAGAGGTTTCCTCCTGATTATCCTGTATAACACCTATGTAATCCTTATTATAAAACACACTTCTTATCTCATTTTCAAACTTAATATCTGTCTTAAAGCTAGGTTTTTCCTTCATATCATATATACTGATTGTATTTGTTCCAAAAGCAGCCACAGTATCATTGTCAATAAATTCAACCTTAGGGACAACCTCGTTTTCAAACATATATCCGCCAACCATTCTGTCAGCATTACTATTTTGACCTACATCTCCAAAATTGTATGCTGCCAGATTATCCTGCACACTGTTACCGGCAATGTTTATATAGCTTGTAAAAAGCTTCCTTCCATCATCAGATATTGTCATATCCAGAGGATATCCACTCTTATCAAGTGTAGTCTGCATCTCATATACAACATTACCATTCTTGTCATACAGATTGACATAATTAGTCTTATCACTCTCAAGCATAACCGCAAATGCACCCTGACTTGCCACATCAACGTCACATATAGCATATGGCATCGTCAGGCTGCTTACCTGTCCGCTAGTATTAAACACGCACACGGAGTTGCCACTCATATCAGCTATAACTGCATAATCGCCACTTGTGACAGCCATAGGCATAAGCATATTAATGCCTGCCGACCATACTGTATCACCATTTGCATTAATATATGAAACTCCATCCGGAGTGTATTTCAACAGATTACCCGCAAACTGAACATAGCTTGCTGTGTTCTCATAATTGGTCTCTGCACTCTTAACTACCTTGTATCCCTTATATTCCTTATGAAGCATAACATAAATAACTATTCCGGCAACAGCTGCTACGATAAGCACCGCAAAAAAAACTATTTTTTTTCTTCGCGAAATCTCCCGCTGAACCCGCTTATTATGCTCCTGTGTCTCTTCAGAGCCATTTACATATACAACATTATCATTATCCTGTTCTATCCTGCTCATAATTTTCTCCTATGTTTGAAAATTGCATCAGCTCAATAATAACACATTTTATTCTAATATACCATGCATATTTTTATCTCGGTGTTACAGAAGGCAGAATAATTTTCTGTCCCTCGTATATCCTCTCATCAACATCCATATTGTTAGCTGCCGCTATATCATCGGCATACTTAATTGCTCCATAATTTTCAAGAGCTATAGAGCCAAGCGAATCTCCGTACTGAATTATATAATATGTAGGATTTCCATTTGTCATTGCAGGCAGTGTCTGCTCAGTAGATATCTCCGTAGTTGTTGCGGCAACATTCTCAGTACCTGTCTCGGTTGTCACAGCCTCAGTTGTCACAGCTTCTGTCACAGGCGATGCTATTTCCTCTGTCATCTGCGGAACTGATGTATCATAAACACTATCCTGTGATGCATCAGAAAAGCTTGCCATTCCTGTGTTCGGTTCTTCAGAAGCGAGCACAGGAGCCACCTCCTCATTTCCCTTATCATCTGCAGTTAGTTCAAGCTTATTTATAGATATCTCCATCTCCTTCATCTTGTCATAATTACTTATAACAGTTATTCCCATCGCAAGCATGGCAAGCACAACAAATGAGCTTGCTACATATGCAAGGCTTATTCCGCCCGGCTTATTCCCCTGAATTTTACTGTTTTTCTCGCGATAATTTTTTATAAGTTCCTCGTCTTTTCTCTTTATCTCTGCGTTTTCTTCGTCAGCCACGCCACCCTTCTGCTTTATAATATAACTCTGCATGGCTTCATTTTTAGTATAATATATATAGTAGCCCTTCTGTTTTACCAGCTGTCCCTTTTCGTACATATAAAACGCATCGTCACTCTCCAAGGAATCAGTAACGTAAAGCACCTTGTCACGTCCCGGAAAATTATCGACATGCATCTTCTCTATCTTGTCATTTATAGCAGTCGAAAATCCCATTCTGGATAAGAACCAGCCAACCACAGAAAGCTCAGGAAAGAATTCTTTGACCTGCTCATATATCTCTGTCCATGCCTCCTGCGTAAATGCACTCTCATCCATATCAAACTCTAAGTTCTGTGCTTCAACTGCACCGCTTATAAATATAACATCTCCTACCTCGCTCTTCTCCTGCGTTCCAAGAAGAATTGCCCCTCTCGCATGGGTGCTTCCCGGCCTTGCAATATAATTCAAATATGTAACAACATAATCTTCTATGTATATGCGTTTGTTTCCTGATGGATTTCCTATCTGACGTATATTCTTAGGAAGTCTTACATTTGAGCGTCCCTTATTTTGCTCCTTGTTTTCTTCTCCCTTGGGTTCCGCATTTTTGTCATAGATAACTTCTATCATATATTTCCACCTTTCCCGCAATCTTTTTGATAGTAATACTTTTTTAGAGCTATCCAAAGAATAACATGTCCGATAAAAAGCCTACGTCATATTATGTCGCCAAAGAATCCTTTTTCATCGCATCTTTCCTATCATTTCTTGCACTTACGACATATCCCTGTTTTATACATAGAATGACTATTTTATCTGTAACCGGTTAATAATATCTACATAAATTAGTATTAACGAAATACTATCCTTCGAGGTGAACATGAATAAAATTTTTGAAAAGAAATGTGAAACCGAATACTTCGATGTTGCGAATGGAGATTCATGCACGAAGCTGGGTGAAAACATTTTGAAATATATGGATAAGACAATGCCTGAAAATGCTACGCCGGTAATTCTCTGTATAGGGACTGACCGTGCAACAGGTGATTGTCTCGGTCCGCTGGTTGGCGACAAGCTCATGGATTACAGCAGTAATTTCAAGGTTCTTGGCTGTCTTAGTTCCCCTGTCCACGCCCTTAATCTAAGGCAGGTAATACAGAGCATATATGATAATTACAGTAATCCATTTATAATTGCTGTTGACGCTTCTCTTGGAGACCATTCCATGGTTGGTGCTGTTACGGTAAGCAACTGCCCGATATATCCCGGAAAAGGCGTAAATAAAAAATTACCGGCAATCGGAGATGTCTCGATTACCGGCATTGTAAATATATCTGGTCAAAGCTCACACCTGTTGCAAAGTACAAGACTTCATATAGTAATGCAGCTTGCTGATTATATCGCACAAGCACTTAAATATACTATTGATTATTTTGAGGATTTCTGCCCTTTGTAGAAGTTGATTGCCTCAGATACGGTATCTGCATCTCCATCTTCCATGATGGCAATTAAATCTGATAACTTATCCTGTCTGCAAAGCTCCTCACCGAGGTATGACGCATACTGATTGGTTATCTGTATAACCTTATCGGAATACATCTTCTCTCCCTTGGCGATTTTATCCTCAAGCTCCCTTTTCTCTTCCTTTAAATCCTCGAGGGCTTGAAGGTGTTTGCCATTAATATCATCTATTATAAGCTGTTTGGTCTCTTCTTCAAACACCCTTAGAGCTTCCTGTTTTTCCGTTCCTATAGCATCCGCCTCATCCTCAAGGCTTGCCAGCTTTTCATCATAAGAACCAAGGTTGTATCGGCTCTCATCCTTATCCTTACTTATAGAATTCTTAATAGCATCTATTTGTCTATCATTAGCCTTTATTTTATCACGAATGCTTCTCGCCTGAACAACAACGTCATGGTGTCTCATCTTCGTAGTGCTGTATAATACAAAATAAATGATAAGCTGTATAACAACAAATATAGCAGCTATAAGTACACACCAGAATGCCATATTGATACCCTTCTTATCAGAAAGGACAAGCTGGTATATAATACCCATTACCGCAGATGGTATACCAATAAAATATATTATAAAGCTTAAAAACATGGCTCCCACTTCACCTATACCTCTCGGCATAAACATGGCAAAGAACAGCTTGCTTGACACGAAAGAAGGAACTTTGTTTTTCTTGAGGAGAGTTTTCATCTCTATCTCAAGCTCTCTGGTATTCTGACGAATGTCTTTCGTCTCATCCTCTATTCTCTCATTCATTCTCTGGTTCTTTTTCTTATCACGCTTGTTAGATACCTTTTTCTTTCTGGCACGGTTGTCATCTAATCTGTCATCATAGGTATCTGCTATCTCCTGCTTTCGTTTCTTTATAGTGGACGAAATTTCATCAGCTATAGCCTTTTCCTTGTTAGCTATGTTTCTGGAGAGTTTCTTTTGGAGACCTTTCATATTCTCAAGCTCTGCCGCCATCTGGTCTCTCCTTGCGACCTCTTCCTTAGCATTAATAAGATATTCTTCATTCTCGTTAAATACATTCTGTGGCATCTTCATCCCTCCTAAGGATTATCCTTAGTGTGTATTCAGGTATTCATTTAGGCGTTCCTGATCTACCTTTATACGATTGTCCATCGTTTTCATTATATCAACTATCTGATATCTTCTATATACACCATTATTCGACAGGTCATATATCTTATTAGATGAAAATCCTAAAACGACAGGTCTTAATATATTGTCAGGATTCTCCGATATTACAAGACCCTTCTCTCTGTTAGTAAGCTCTACACACACTCCCGGAGTAAGTATCTTTATACTCTTCACAAGTGTTCCTACTATCTGCTCATCGAACTCATCCTTATTCAGAAGCAGATATTTTATGGCAGCTATCTCCGACTTGGCTTCTTCCTTAAGCCTCATGCATGTCATAGTATCAAATAAATTAGCTACCTTAAGTATCTTGGTACTCTTAAGCACCTTGCCATTTTCTTCTCTTCCATCGCCATATTCCATCTTGTGAATCTGTGCAATTATACGTCTTACACCACTGTCAATTCCAAGCTCCGGCCTTATTAATCCAAGTCCGTCATTCTGGAACTTCTTGACTATAATAAGGTCGTTCGTGTCGTAATCGTCGTACTTATCTTTCACCTTATTAGGGAGCATAAGCTTACCTATATCATGCAAGAGTGCCGCAAGCACCAGTTCCTCCTGCTCCTGAGGTGTGTAGTAAGCGTGTGCAGACATAAGCGCACACAAAATAGCGACATTAATAACGTGCTTATATATATAATCAGATGTACTTCTCAAATTCTGTGCAAACACTATCTTATGGTCAAGTCTGCCATAGTTAGTAATTATGGCGTTAGCCAACCTCTTAAGGTTGCGAGGTTCTCTTCCGGCTATTATGCTGTCTAGCTCTTCTCTTATACTGAATACAGCCATAGTCTGGAATCTTTCAAAATCCAGATCCTCCTCTGTCATAGGAGGAACCGGTTCTGCCGGCTCAAGTATATATAATCCAAGGAGGCCAAAGTTCTTCACACTGTCTATACCCTGTAGTGTAAGTCTTGTATTGCGCTCATACAAAAGTACGCCAGACTTATTGTATATCGGCTTTGCAAGTCGCATACCGTATTTTAAGTCCTCCGACTTAACAAATATCATAATGTAACCTCCTTCGTTTTATTTCAACATATAGGATTATTTTATCACACCAAAATTTATAATACAATAAGAAAAAATCACCTGTCCTTGAGCCTCAGAATACTTACAAAGAAACCACCAAAAATGCATTGTACTCCAAGCACCATCAAAACCATAGCAGGAATAGTAATTCTCATTATCCTTGATGGCTCTAAATTCCCAAACGAAGTCTTACTCCATATAGCAAACGCAACAATTGTGATTGCAAGTCCAATCAAAAACATAATAAAGCCGAAAAGCACGCCCTTTTCCGTAGTAAGCCTGCTTATTTTCTCTATTGATTTGGTCGTAGGGATATAATTGGTCGAAGCCGCATATATCTTAGTAAATATGGAATATTGTATTACCGTTGCACCAATAATAGCAAACGCAGCACCATACATCATTGTATGTACATCAAAGGTAACTGTGTTAATTGTAACAGGGCCTATGCCCAGCACAATCATCAATATCATCCCTATTGCAAATAAAACCATACCCGGATATAAGAACAGCCAGTTAGGACTATGTATAAGCAGGAATTTAAGATGTCTCCATCCATCACTCCAGCTTCTAAGATGAGGTGAGCCCGAACGTCCATCAGGTGACAGTGTTGTAGGCACCTCCGCCATCTTATATTTGTTTAATGTGCATTTGACAACCATTTCACTCGCATATTCCATACCGGTTGTCTGTAAATTAAGCTCCAATATACGTTCTCTGTTATATCCTCTTAATCCACAATGAAAATCACCTATCTTACTCGGATAAAACAATCTTCCTATAAAGGATAACACCGGATTGCCAAGATATCTGTGCAGCGGGGGCATAGCTCCTTTTTCAATACCACCCTTAAACCTGTTGCCCATAACAAGGTCATAGCCCTCTCTAAGCTTCTCGACAAATGGCATAAGATGCAAAAAATCATAGCTGTCATCCGCATCGCCCATAATGACATATTCACCAAGAGCCGCCTTTGAACCTGCAATAAGAGCCGCACCATATCCCCTGACCGGCACATCAACAACTCTTGCACCACATTTCCTTGCTATATCCTGAGAACCATCTGTACTGCCATTATCTGCAATTAATACTTCCCCATCTACATTATTTTCATTAAGAAATGTCTGTGCCTTTCTTATGCATGTTTCCAGAGTTTCTGCCTCGTTTAAACAGGACATTAAAATTGTCAATTCCATTTTCTCTCCCCCTTGTCAAAAAGAGCATTATACATCCAAGTGAATATATAATGCTCTCTTTAATAAGAACTGGTATTCCAGTTATAGATAATCTCCCCCTGAATTTCCTCTACTTCTTTACCAGATGTGTTCTATTCAATGCACTGATTAAAGCAAAGGCAGATGCATCTATAATATCTGTCTTTATTCCAGCTCCCCAGGTTATTCCCTCTTTTCCTTCAACCTCAATTCCAACATATGCACAAGCCTGTGAATCAGAGCCTACCTGAAGTGCATGCTCCTCATATGTAACAAGCGAAAATCTGATAGAGAAATGCTTCATTATAGCATTGCTTATAGCATCAAGACGTCCATTTCCATGTCCGTGATATACCTTCTTTACGCCATCAACATATATTGTTATCTCAGCGTCAATTCCATCCACCTGCTTGAAATGACACTCCTGAAGCTTAATGGTTGTCTCCTGATTTACATACTCATTCTTAAATATATCTAATACTTCCTGAGGTGAAAGTTCCTTGTGCTTATGGTCTGATACATCCTTAACTGTATAGCCCAAATCCTCACGCATCTTTGCAGGGAGGTCAAATCCATATTTCTGCTCAAGCACAAACGCAATACCGCCCTTACCTGACTGGCTGTTAATACGGATTACGTCGCCATCATACTTTCTTCCGATATCCTCTGGATTAAGCGGAAGATAAGGAACTGTCCACATATTATCAGGATCATTTTCTCTGTGCTTCATACCCTTGGCAATAGCATCCTGATGTGAGCCGGAGAATGCAGCAAATACCAGCTTACCTGTATATGGTGAACGCTCATAAACATGCATTCTTGTAAGTCTCTCATATACCTCTGTTATATGTGGAATATCTGATAAATCAAGCTCTGGATCAACTCCATGTGTAAACATATTTATAGCAAGAGTGATAATGTCAACGTTACCTGTTCTCTCACCATTTCCAAATAATGTTCCCTCTATTCTGTCCGCACCTGCAAGTATTCCAAGCTCAGCATCCGCAACACCACAGCCTCTGTCGTTATGTGGGTGAAGTGATAAGATAACGTTTTCTCTGTCATGCATATTATTGCTCATGTATTCTATCTGGCTTGCATAAACATGTGGCAGTGACATCTCTACTGTTGCAGGAAGATTAATGATTACCTTTCTGTCAGGTGTAGGCTTCCATATATCTATTACAGCATTACAAACCTCAAGTGCATAATCAATCTCTGTTCCTGTGAAGCTTTCCGGAGAATACTCAAACTGATACTTAACATTATACTGGTCAGCCAAATCATTAAGAAGCTTAGCTCCATCTGTAGCAAGCTTAAGAATTTCTTCCTTTGACTTCTTAAATACCTGTGTTCTCTGTGCATATGATGTTGAATTATACAAATGAACTACTGCATTCTTCGCACCCTGTACAGCCTCAAATGTTTTCTTGATTATATGCTCTCTTGCCTGTGTAAGCACCTGAATTGTAACATCATCAGGTATAAGGTTCTCCTCGATAAGTGTACGACAGAACTTATACTCTGTCTCTGATGCAGCTGGAAATCCTACCTCTATCTCCTTAAAGCCAATACGAACAAGCTCCTTGAAAAACTCTAACTTTTCCTCAAGACTCATAGGTACAATGAGTGCCTGATTACCATCTCTAAGGTCAACACTGCACCAAGCCGGTGCTTTGTCAATATATTCCTTGTTTACCCAATTTGTGCTCTGCACTGGTGGCATATAATAGCCACGCTTGTAATGTTCAAAATTCTTCATGTCATACCTTCCTTTCCTTTACAACACATTTTGCTGCATATCTGTGATTTATGTGAAGATGTACACACAAAAAAATAAACCTGTGCCCCTATCCTTAGAGACGCAAGTTTCTTACGCGGTACCACTCTAATTCATACTTATAAATGTATGCTCTCTCACAGATACGGACTTCTTAAGCCTTATATCCTCCTGCTATAACGGTCAGGTTCCGTCCGTGTCTACTGATAACCGTGTTACCGTTCAACCGGCTGCTCTGAGGCGAGTTCAAAACTAATCTGACTCTGTCTTGCACCAACCGACAGCTCTCTGTATGTCTTCCGAGTTTCTACTACTCCTCTTCTCTGCATTTATTGATTAACATTATCATATAGAGGGTGATATGTCAACCAGATTTTGTAAGGCTGTAATCTTAACCAATGCTATTATCAAATGCACCAATGCGTTAAATATCCCCCCCTCTTTGTTGAAATAACTATATGTATATGATATATTTTAACTATATTATATTCCATAAAAATATATAACTTGGGAGGATTATATGAAAAAAGTTCTTACAAAAAGTATCTCACTTTTGCTAATTGCAAGTATGCTCTTCGGCAATCAGTACACTATTGCCAATGCAGAAGAATCAACGAATTACGAAATTAATGAAACAGAAGAAACTATAGTAATAGATGGTGTATCATCTGACACTGCATATGACTTTGAAGAATCTTATACTATAGACGATGAAGAAAATACTACCGAGTGGCACATAGATGGACCTGAACCACCATCAGAACCCTATATTGCAACTGCCACAGATGCATCTATCGCAACAGCAACAGACGCTTCTCTGACCATTGATAGTTGTACAGTTATGGCATCAACAGTAAAATCTTATACTGTTAATTCGAAAATCACAGCAACTCTTGACTCAGACGGTGTTCTTAACATCAGAGGTGAGGGCGATATGCCCGATTATGTTGCTACAGATAGCATGCCATGGTTTAATGAGGCTAGCTCTATTACTAAAATATCAGTAAATCAGGGAATAACCAGCATTGGACGCAACAACTTCTGCAAAGCCCAAAATTGTACATCTGTATGGATTTCGAATACTGTTACACAGATTGGTTCCGGTGCATTCGCAGAATGTCCTATAGCAAGCATAAATGGTGCTGCAAATGTAAAAACTTTTGGTACATATGCATTTAAAGGTTCAAAAATTACTTCGTACACCTTTCCTGGTAATACAAAAACCATAAATTTAGGTGTGTTTTTTGACAATTCCAGTCTTACCTCAATAACTATACCTTCAAGTGTGTCAAGTATAGAAGGATTAACATATGGCTGCAGACAAATATCTTCTATTAACGTTAACTCTCAAAATCCAACCTACGAAACTTATAATGGTGTTGTATATAAAAAGGGAAAAAAGGGAAATAAATTAGTTATTGCCTGCCCAACTGCAAAAACAAGTATTTCTTTTGCCCCAGAAGTAACAGAAATAAGCGGATATGCATTTGCCAGTTCATCTATAAAAAATATTGTTCTTCCTGATACTATCACATTTATAGGTGATTACGCATTTATTGACTGTCAAAATCTTACACAATGCACACTTTCAAACACTTTAAATTTTTTAAACTGGGGAGCTTTTAAAGATTGTACAAGTCTTTTGGGGATTACAATTCCAGACAATATTACGACTATTTACACTAATACATTTAATGGATGTACTTCTCTTTCATATGTAAAGCTTCCAGCAAATATTGAAAAAATTGGCAGATGGGCATTTAAAAATACTCAGCTCACACAAGTTACAATACCGAAAGCGACTAAATCAATAGAAAAGGAAGCCTTTCCTAATAATACAGAACTAATATTTGAGTCTGATATGATAAAGCTGTCCAATGGTGCATATATAAAAGGTACTCAAGCACCAATATCGGTACAATACAAATATGATTATGCATTCCAGACTTTAAATCTTATAAACTCAGAGAGACAGAAAAAAAATTTAACCGCTCTCACTATGGATAAAACGATGCTTGATGCAGCAACCAAAAGAGCAATAGAAATAAGCACAAATTTTAGCCATACAAAACCAACAGGTGATGATTATAATGCAGATGATTCCAACATTGCAGCAGAGAATATAGCAATTTCCACTTCGCCACAAAATGCGGTTAATGAATGGATGAGCCAATCAAATTCCAACTATACAAACAATCAAAACATCCTGAATTCCAGCTACAAAAGTGCCGGAATTGGTACAGTATATATTGATGGGCACTATTATTTCGTGTTATGCTTCGGAAAAAATACTGCTACATCAGTAACATCATCTAGTTACACCAATACAACTAATACTGTAGATGTAGATTTTTCATATGATAAAGTACGCTTTAGTGCTAATCAGGATAAATTTCAAGGCGAGATAGGAACTCAAATCGGGACATTCAGATTGTGCTTTAACAACGGACAATATTTAGTTCCAATTGAGCCATATGCGGTTTCTTACGCACCAAACAATTATTCATCATGCACTATTGATGATAATGGAAATATTGTTGGAACGCTTCACGGAACATCATATATACGATGCACTCTGAAAAATTGCGAAGATGCCTATGCTACTTCCGGTGTCTATGTAACAGATTCTACACCAATGCCAGACACATTACAGGTATCAGGAATCTACGTATTCGGTTCTGATGTTAATGGAATATATGCAGGAACAGTAATAAACAACCTGACAGAAGCACAAAAGAAAAAGGTAACATACAAATATTATATGTCAAACGATAACGGTGCAACATGGTATGCAGTCACATCTACAAAAACAGGTGATGAGTATTTGAATTATAAGCCTGAAAAACAGATATTTGGAACTATCTATGGGGATTATCTGATTCGTGTTGTAGTTTCCACTGTTGATAACTCCTCAACTACCTACGAGGCTCAAAGCACTACTGTTTCATATCACCCTTACATAAAAGGGATCTGCCAAATGCCATATACTGGCAAAGGTGGAGGATACCTCATAGGTATTGAGAGCTTTGATAACCCTAATAACGAATATCGTTATGAAATGTTAATTCTCGACTGCACTTTATTGGCACAAGGTAAGAATGCATGGACATACTCAACTGGAAAATGTAAAACTTCCGGAAATTGTCTATGGACAATCTGGCAGCCTCAATATGGTTATTATTGGACATTATTCAGGGTATATGACAAAAACGGAAACATCATAGACGAAAGATGCTATGGTTTTGAAAACATATGCTAAATTATTAATAAGAAAAGAGGAATCACTATGCCCGCAATCACTAATGACTGGGCGGATGCCCTGGCTCCCGAATACAGGAAGCCTTATTATAAGCAATTATTTGATTTCGTAGGTCAGGAATATGCTACACATCAGATATTCCCACCCGGAGATGATATATTTAACGCCTTCCATCTGACACCGCTTGCAGATGTAAAATGCGTCATAATAGGACAGGATCCTTATCACAACGTAGGACAGGCTCACGGCCTTTGCTTCTCAGTAAAGCCCGACGTAGAGATACCGCCATCGCTCGTCAACATATATAAGGAGCTGCATGATGACCTTGGCTGCTATATTCCTAACAACGGATATCTTGTCAAATGGGCTAAGCAGGGCGTTCTTATGCTTAATGCTGTTCTCACGGTAAGAGCACATCAGGCAGCCTCACATCAGGGAAAAGGCTGGGAGGAATTCACCGACGCAGCTATAAGGATTGTAAACAGACAGGACAGACCTATAGTATTTTTACTGTGGGGAAGCTTTGCACAGAAAAAGGCAGAAATGCTTGACAATCCAAATCATCTCATACTAAAGGCACCACATCCGTCACCACTATCAGCATACAGAGGCTTTTTCGGATGCCACCACTTTAGTAAGACCAACGAATTCTTAGAACAGCACGGTGTAGCGCCTATTGACTGGCAGATTGAAAATATATAACAGAGGACACGACAATGGAAATATATATAGTTCGCCACGGAGAAACTCTGTGGAACAAAGGAAAACGTTTACAGGGACGTACAGATATAGAGCTTAACGATTACGGAAGAGAGCTTGCAAGAAAAACAGGCGAGGCACTTATGGACACCGAGATAGATGTCATATACTCAAGTCCTCTAAAAAGAGCCTATGAGACAGCCAGCTTAATAAGAAACGGACGTGACATAGAGATTATAACCGATGACAGATTAAGAGAGCTGTGCTTCGGATGTTACGAGGGAGAGAATTTCTCAGAACTTATAAAGGATGGCAATCTCACCTTCAAATACTTTTTTAAGCAGCCTGAGCTTTATGTCCCTGCGCCTGATGGGGAGACACTTGAACATCTGATTGAGCGTGCAGGCAATTTTATGCAGGAGGTGATAGAGCCTCTTGCCAATGACAAAACAAGAGTTATGATTGTAGCCCATGGTGCTTTAAACAAGGCCATAATGAGCTACATCAAAAAACATGATATATCCAAGTTCTGGTCAGGTGGGCTTCAGCAAAACTGTAATGTAATGATTGTTGACTACACTGACGGAGTCTACAAGATTATTGATGAGACTCATTTGTTTTACGAAGAAACGCAGCAGGGATAAGTCCTATCACAAATGGAACAATCCATGTAAAGAAACGATATATCACTATAGCCGCTGCCACATATTCACCGTCAGGTATAATTCTTCCAAAGAATACCGCAAACACAAAATCAAGTGTTCCAACGCCTGACGGTGCAATCATTACACACCCAAGCATATTACACACAGCCATAAGCATTGTGCAGACAAAAACATTTACATTATAATCCCCGGCAAATAAAATTCCCGGTATAACATACCAGCAATTAAGCTTTATGACATCAAGAATTATAACCTGCAAAAATAAGGTCTTATCCTTCCATATAAGCCTTCCCTGATTTTGAAGATTATCTATGGCATGTTGAGCATCATCAAGCTTCTTATATAGCTTCCACTTCTCTTTTACAAGCTTTCTGGCAATAAACATCACCAAATCAGATATCTTTTTTGAAACAGTAATCATACATAAAAATATACTTATAACCGATATGACAATAACCCCGGCAAACATATATCCCGCATAATCAAGAAGCTCACGCTCACCAAATATAAGCAAGCCTATAAACGACATAACTCCCATTATTCCTATTGTGATCTTCTGAAATGTATACTGTGCTATGGACATTCCCGTTCCCTCAGAAACACGTATTCCATTCTTATTATAATAATAGAGCTGAGCGATACCATTTCCGCTTCCGAGCGTTGCAAGACGATAAAATGCACACATATACGCACAGCTTATTCCCTTTGCTATGCTAATTCTCGCCTCACCGGTAGATGTCATTCTTCCAATTATCGCCCCCTCGGCAACAAAATAAAGATTGGCAAGAATAAGACATACTACAAGCATCCATACAGGTATCTCGTGAAGCTCGTCTATTGCCTCACGCATAAAATCCTGATTTTTTAAACATGCAAATGCAAGCAAGCCAAGTATAAGCACCCATTTGATTACATTTCCAAGTATTTTGTTCTGACGATGCTTCTTATCATCGTTTTTCTCCATACTATTCCCCATAATTCATCCTTCTAGATTTAAAGCATCACAATGTATGCCACTTTATAAAATTATCTATCACTAAAGTCTCTAATTCACCATTGTTATAAAGATAAGACAGATAGCCTCTCACTATTGCACCCTCAATAGTATATCTGTATAAATTCGTACGCATGCCACATCTATTATATATAGTGCTGTATATCTCCTCAAAGCTTGTCGGTTTCTCACATATATCCTTGATGATAGCAATTATATTCATAACACTTGACCTGTTAATACAGACAAGTCCCGATATATCATTTACAGGCTCTGCATGATAAGGAACAAACACCGCGGCACTCATACGCTCTAATCTGTCAAGCGACTCCAAATATTCACCTATATCATAGATATACGATAACGAGCTGTGTGATAACGTCTGTTCTGAAATAACTGCATCCCCCACAAACAAAACATCATCTGATGTGCGGACTCCTATCATTGCTATGCAATGTCCCGGAAATGCTTCTGTTGAAAGTCCCCCCGGGAGCTCATAATCCTCAATGGCAATTGCCTCTGTTGATGTCGTATAAAAATAATGCGTGAGGATATCCTGCACAGGACTTGCGCCCCACAGCATGGCAGGGCAGACATCATAATTCGCTATCAGTGCAGCATTTGGCTTAGTAGCTAGAATAACACAATCATACTTGTCTTTAAAGTATGAATTTCCACCGCTGTGGTCAGCATGATAATGAGTATTAATTATCATCCTTACATAGAAATTATTGTCACAAAGTAACTTATCTATCTCAGCAGCGACCTCATCATCAAGACCAGAATCAATAAGGCATACAGGGATTTTATCTGCGTAAATATCCGGCCCATCTTCTTTGTCAAGCACATATACTCCCACATGGAACATCCCCGATACATAATATGTTCTTTCACCTATCTGTTTTAACTCCATCTTTCATCATCCTCTGTCTTAAATCATCAATTCTGATAAAGCACATCCTCCTGGTTTATCACAGGATATCTTATAAGCTTATTATCCGAAAGATTTTCCTTGTTCATATCAACCGCGGTAATCCTGTGATTATCATAGGTTGTGTAATAGTATATTCCACGAGTGGCATTACAACAAGAGGTATATAGCGTAATTTCATATTTTCCGTCATCTACCTCGCAACAGCCTCTCTGCTGCTCCACGCTTCCAAGTATATGGAAAAACTGGCTCACACTTTTATTTTCTGTCTCGTCAGAAATTGAATTAAGCTTTGTAAATGCTACACGGACAAATCTTGACGTTGAGGATAAATCTCCCGGCAGTCCGAGTGCTCCCATTCCACGACTATAATAGTTTAAGTCAAGCTTATCCGAAAATGTATTTACCGGCTGCTTTTTCGTAAGGTGCATATATTTGTTAAGCTCAAACATCTGAATATTAAATGGCGGATTATTTGTCAATACTCC
>Ga0129311_1000912_pt1 | contig 23252 bp, 33 predicted proteins | sample Go1ome_FD_94435 | JGI IMG/M metagenome (GOLD analysis project Ga0129311, IMG submission 94435) | Western lowland gorrila individual fecal microbial communities from Wisconsin, USA - Go1022B metagenome | ecosystem: Host-associated > Mammals > Digestive system > Large intestine > Fecal | place... | reverse complement strand
CTTAGTCTTCAACAAACTAATGGTAGCGGTTATTTCAGGTGCTGACAATGGCTCATTTTTTTGCCATTTGGGGTGCTAACTTTTTCGAGACCTTTTGCGATACTTTCATTTTACCGAAAACAGCCAGATACTCTGGTTCGTCCAGTGCAGAGGTAATGTAGACACCGAGGAAGATCAGCACAAATACCAGCAGAATACATCCCGCTGCTGTGTGCGATTTGTTCTGACACAGCATGGCGATCAGTGTAAATAACGCCGTACAGGCGATCATCAGCGCAAAGCTCAGCGCCACATATATCAGCAACTTTGCCGGAGCGGATTGAATCTGTTCTCCCAGCAGGAGCCCAAGCACGCCCTGTGGAACGATAAAAGCAATGCTCAGGAGCATTCCGGCGCAGCAGCAGGTGATGAGATTGGCAAGGTAGATACTGCTGCGGCGGTGTCCAGTAATCAGTTTATTGCGCAAGGTTCCATCGGAATAGTCGCTGCCGACAAACAATGCAGCCAAGACCGAATTCAGGATTGGGCAAAGGATGGCGCTGGTGAGCAGTCGGAAATCCATCACCCAAGCAGCTCCCTGCCTGCGGACGTTAATGGCGTTGACAACCGTCATCAAAGCGCCGAAGAATACCGTCAGGGCTGAAAGCAGCCGAAATGTTCTGTCGTGCCGTAAACGGTAAAAATTTGCTCGGAGCAGTTTACACACGGCGCTCACCTCCCACAAGGTTCATATAAAAGCTCTCAAGACTCTCGTCCTGCTCCACAATCTTGTTGACGGTGCAGTTTTCTATGGCCAATGCCGATACCAGTGTCGTGACCGGAATTTCGGCGTAAATGTCCGCGTGGTTAAAATCAATGATGCGGTATTCGGCGTTCATACTTTCCAGTACACGGGCAAGCGCCTTCGTGTCGCTGACTTCCGCGCGGAGGCATTTGCGGCATCGCTTCTCCATCTCCTCCGCGCTCATCTCTTTTACCATGCGTCCGCCGTCAATGAAGCCGTAATGGGTGGCGAGGCGCGAAAGCTCGTCGAGAATGTGACTGGAGATCAGCACCGTGATTCCGTGCTCTCGGTTGAGCTTCAAAATCAGCTCGCGCATCTCGATGATTCCCTGCGGGTCAAGTCCGTTGACCGGCTCATCCAGCACCAGAAAATCCGGGTTTCCTGCCAGTGCTACAGCGATCCCCAGCCGTTGACGCATACCGAGCGAGAAATTCTTCACTTTCTTTTTTCCAGTACCGTCCAGCCCCACCAGATGCAGCAGTTCTGCGATACCGTCCGCAGAGGGCATCCCCAGCACCAGATACTGTTGGCGGAGATTTTCCTCTGCCGTCATGTCCGGGTAGACCGCCGGACTTTCCACCACCGCGCCCATCCGGCGTCTTGCACGCTCGATTTTCGTGTCTGTGTTCTTCGCTCCATACAGGATGAAGCTGCCGCTCGTCGGCTCCTGCAAGCCGCAGATCAGACGGATGAGCGTGGTCTTGCCCGCACCGTTTCTGCCGACAAAGCCATAGATCGAGCCTTTCGGGATGTGCATGTTCAGCCCGTTCAGCGCCGTGAAAGCACGGTAGCGCTTGGAGAGCCCATTGGTTTCAAGCACGTATTCCATGTTAAGTACCTCCTTTGCTTGATTGACCCAATGGTATCAGGCAAAGTTCCAGAAAGCGGTCAAGAAAATCGTCCAGAAATCATCAAGATTCTGTTTTCAGCCGGAAGCCGATACCCCAGACTGCTTCCACATAGTCGTGGTCGGATGCGCTGCGCAGCTTGCCGCGCAGATTGCCGATGTGCGTTTTGAGCGAGCTTTCGGTGCAGTCCGGCGTATCGGCACTGATGCGGTCGAGCAGAACTGATTTTGCCAGTACCTGACCGGGATTCTGCATCAGCAGCTTTAGGATCGCGTACTCTGTCCGGGTCAGCTGCACCTGTACATCACCGACGCGGACTTCATGGGATGCCGTGTCCAGCATCAAGCTGCCGTGAGTGTAAATTGCCGCAAGCGGGGAACGCGATGCCTCACGCAGGCGTACCGCCACGCGGGCTAACAGCTCTTTTGTGTCGAATGGCTTGGTGAGGTAATCCGCCGCGCCGCCAAGGAGCAAATCCACTTTGTCCTGCACGGCAGTCTTAGCACTGACCACAATGACAGGGATCCCATGAATCCGGGGCAGAACTTCCTCACCGCTGAGTCCCGGCAGCATCAGGTCGAGCAAAATGAGAGCGGGGCGGCGCGATTTCAGAAGCAGCAACGCCTCCGTCCCGGAGTAAGCGCGCAGCACCGCATAGCCAGAGCGCTCTAAAACCTCCTGTTCCAAATTACCGATGGCGGCATCGTCGTCAATAATCAAAATCGTCTGCATCATCGTTTCCTGTTCGATTTATTGATTTTGGCAATCTCTTTGAATTTCGTGCGTTTGGCCTCCAGATACCGACTGTTGTCCGCCGCATAGTCGTTTTCGGTTTTCAGCTTTCGATAGGACGCAAGTCGGGCGGCATCCAGTGTTCCGTCCGCAAGGGCTCGCACGACGGCACATCCCGGCTCCGAGGTGTGGGTGCAGTCGGCGTATCTGCACATGCGGGACAGTTCTTCAATGTCCGCAAACGCGGTATCAATGCCGTCGCCGCTGTCCCACATGCCAAGCTCGCGCATACCGGGCGTATCGATGACAAAAGCGCTGTTGGGAAGCTGAATCAGCTCCCGGTGGGTCGTTGTGTGCCGTCCTTTATCGTCATTTCCAATCTCGCGCGTGGCGATGCTGTCTGTGCCGGTCAGCTTATTGATGAGCGTAGATTTTCCAACGCCGGAAGAACCGATAAACGCCACAGTCTTGCTGGGCAGGATGTATGGCATGACCGCTTCATAGTCCTCGTCCAATGAGGAGATCGCCAGCACATCTACACCCAGCGCGGCGTTTTGCACCGCAAGGATCTTGCATTCCACATCGGAACAGAGATCTGATTTCGTCAGAACCACCACAGGCACTGCACCGCTGTCGTAAGCAACAGACAGATAACGTTCCAGCCGCCGAATATTGAAATTGTTGTTGAGCGACATACAGATAAAAACAGTATCGATGTTGGCGGCAACAACCTGTTCCTGCTTTCCTGCGCCAGCCGCTTTTCGGATAAAGCAACTCTTTCGCGGAAACAAACCCGTAATGACCGCATTGCTGTCATCCTCCGGCCACATGGCAATGACATAATCCCCGACCGCGGGATAATCGGAAACCGTTTGCGTCTCATATCGGTATTTGCCGGAGATCTCGGCCAGCTTTACCGCTGTACCGCTCTGAATTTTATAAATACCTTTTTCCTGCGAGATGACTCTTGCCCGTAACTCATTCATGTCTGTGCCTCCGTAGTGGAAAAGGATCTGCTGTAAACCGGCAAAACCAGTTTCCAGAACACAAGTCCGTTTACGATCAGAAGTGCTCCGAATCCAATCCTTGCCGCCCATTCGGGCAGCAGAAGTGCGATCCCGTTCATATCTCCGCCGCCGAACAGGCCGCACAGGATACTCAGGTAAAGCGGATCGATCAAAAGAAGCGCAATTGTGATGTAATACAGAATTGCGCGAAGCAGTTTGCTCCTGATCGTGCCGATTTTCTTTGCAAGTGCAGTCAACAGATACGCTATGCAAAAAGTTGCCAGTGCGCCGACAAGGCAGAAGATGCCGAGTTGCGTGTCTGTCATGCGTTCACGGAAAACATCCACCTGCACACCAAACCCCATAAAATTTACCTGCCGGAACACTCCGGTAGAAAGCGCATACAGCAGGTGCGCTCCTTCGTGGACAAGATAATAGGCGATCACGGCCGCCAGAATACCGATGTATTGCCGTGCTCTCTTTGACATTGTTTTTCTCCTCTCTTTCATAACCGGAAGTTTATTCTTCCTTGAAGTCAAGGGTCATCGTTGCCTCCGTATCGTATCTATTTGTTCAGCGACTCAATTTCGATTGGTGCCGTATCTGTCACAAAGATCATGGCGTCATAGGCGTCCTGTGGTGCACGCCAAACGCGGTAGCTTCTCGGAACGAAATTCATCAGGACGCTGTAGTATTCACCCACTGATCCCATGGAAATGTTATTTGCAAGATACCCCATAAGGGCCGAGTCTTTCGACACTTTGGAAAAATCCAAAAAGCTGACATCAAAGCCGCATTTTTTCGATGCTTTGGCAAGCGGGTCATAGGAGTAAAAGGTGTGGGTGATCCGCTTTCCGGTGTACGGCTTCGGGAGATTACAAACGGACTTGTAGAAATCTGTACCGATGGCAAAATAACCGTCGCCAAGATTTTCGGCAAGCAGACTGCCGAGCACCGGCGTCCCGGTATTTTCGCATTGCATGATATGGTTGTTGTGCCCGGAGATCAGGATGCGGCTGTTGCCGCGTGCCTGTTCCTGCTGCAAGATCCACAGTGTATTCTCCGCCATCATCCGGTCGCGCTGTGCGTTCAGCTCGCCGGAATCGTCTATGTATTTACCAAGCTCGATGTTCTGGAGCAGAATGTCCACGAAATGGATCGCCTGCACATCATCCGGCGGCAGCTGATTTTTGACTGCGGTGATGATCTCCGTGCGCTGTTCAACGGTATAGCCGTCTGCGTAGGTGTTCGCTTCGCTGTTCCACATCTTCTCAAAATCGGCGGTGTCGATGTTTGCCTTTTGCAGCGCTTCCAGCAGATAGCGATAGGTGTAGGCACGCTGCTCCATATCGAAACCATAGAAACGAAGGTCATCACCCTGCGTAGCGGACGCATTGTAATTGCGCATCCACTCCACCAAATTCTCCATTTCTTCGGTGCGATAGATGGCAAAGCCGGTGGCGGAGAGCGCCTCTGCGGCCGTGCCACCTTCTCCGTGGATATAGCGATTGATTGCCTCGCAGCCGCCGAAGTCTCCCTCCAGCGCAAAGGCACGCACGCCGTATTTCTCTACCAGCACCTGAAGTACATCAAGCCGCAGCTGCTGAAATTCCTTATTTCCGTGGGTTGCCTCACCCAAGGCGACGATTTGTACCTCATCGGGGACAGTCAGTTCGGAAACAGAGGCGGCGTATTTTGCAAATTCTTCTGTGTCGGCGCAGTTGCCTGTCCCGAAGCCGCCAAAGCGGGAGTAGATTCCCGCGATGACTGCGATGACCGCAGCCATACACAGCACAACGATCAAACCTGTATGTCTTTTTCGCTTTTTCATGGTTCATATACCTTTCTTAAGGGACTGTTAGAGACTTTGCACATTCTATCGCGTATTGTTTCTGCGCTGTTCTATAAATTTCCGTCTTGTCATTCTCAGATTGTGATCTCGATCTGATTCTGTTCCACGTCGAGGATGCAGCTTTCGTAATAGCCGTCGCCGGTGGTTCGAGGGCCGCTGACGACCTCATAGCCATCCGCTTGCAGTGCTGCGGTCAATTCATCCACCTTTTCTCTGCTGCCCACACGAAAGGCGATATGTACATATCCAGTGCGGGCGAGGTTTTTGGGCGGGTCAGACATTTCCGGCTTGCTCATAAGCTCAAGACGGGAGCTGTCCTCGAAGGAAAGAAAATACGAGCGGAAGTTCGTTTTCGGATTGCAATATCCGTCATTGGATGTGGCCCCAAAATATTTCACGAAGAAATTACGGGATGCTTCCAAGTCATTCACGTACAGCGCAATATGTTCGATTTTCATGCTGTTTTTGATCTCCTCATGAGTTTTGCAGAATTTGTAAGTCCAGCGCACAAAGGTCAGACTGCTCATACCGATGATGCCCCGGTAAGCTCTTTTTGTAGTTCCAGCATTTGATTGCGTCGTGCAGGCTCTTTCCGGGATTGTCCGCGAAGAAATCACGGATGTATGTGTTATACTCAAACTGTCTGCCGATCTCCGTTTTGCGTTGCTTCTTTTCCTCTAAGATCCGATAATACGCCCGAACCGCTTCACCATAAGTCTTTCCGGCGTTTGCTTTCAGCCATTTCTGAAACAGAACATTGAAAGAAAAACTTTTTCCGATTTTCTCGCTGAAAAACGCACGGTGCTTTTCGGAGCAGACGATATTCGGCTCTATAACCGTGTCCTCGGTGAGCGTGCCGATGCTTACCGCCGTTTTTCTCTTGGCAGAGGGTTTCAGTACATTTCCTGTATCAAGAAAGTATGCAATTCGATTGGTGAGTTCTGCTTTACTGCCCGATGTCGGCAATCCATTTTCTTTGCAAAAATCGGCAAGCTCCTGTTTCAGATAATAAAAGCTGCGGAAAGTGGCTGCATCCAGTTTTTTATTCAGCTCCGGTCGTTCACTCATCTGTATTCGCTCCTATATAATAGATTCTGCACCGATTGGCCGAAAATCTTGGTTAGGAATCAAGTTCAAGCCTCATAAGAATAAGCGTCTGCCAGCCGCTTCTTGCATGGAAGCCTTTGGGATTGCGACCATACTCCCGAAATCCGACCGATTCATACAGTTGGACAGCAGATGCATTCTCCGCTACGACTTCCAACTCAATTTGCAAATAACCCGCGTGCCTCGCACATTCGATGCACGCAAGTGTTAGGGCTTTCCCAATGCCGCGACCCCAGTAGGCTTTTTCAACAGCAATGCCAAAGTCTGCACGGTGACGAATCTTTTCCTTGTCACTAATCGGATCAATGCCCGCTGTTCCGACGATCCTGCCGTCAACGAACGCCGCAATTTCGATGGCATTTTTGCTTTCGCTGCGCGCTTTCAGAAATTTCGCTTCCTGATCGACGGCAAACGAATTTTCCTCCGGATAGGTCAGAAGATAGTCCGTTTCTGCATGCGTGAGATCAAAAGTGCGGAGCACTTCGGCGGCATCAGCTTCACCCGCTCCGCGAAGAAGGCATTTCGCGCCGTCCTTTAAGATAATTTCTTTTTCGTATTGCAATGGTTATTGCCTCCTGCTATCTTTTCGACGGCATTGCATGACCGGTGTCAGATCTAAATTCTCTTATTATATCCTGTTAATGGTTTCTTGAAGCCGCGCAAGAAACCGCCCTGCGTGCGCGCCGTCCATCTGGGTATGGTGGAATTGGAACGACAGCTTCAGCGTCGTCCTGAAAAGCCCCTTATGATATTTGCCCCAAATGAGAAAAGGATTGTTGAAAATGCCGCTGTTCATGCCGACTGCGCCGTCGATTTCGGTATCCACAATGGCGGAGGTGCCGATGACCATGCTGTCGGTCAGGTCGTGATTTTCACAGCTTTCCGCAACTGTGCGCGTCAGTTGCAGGTAGTCGGCGTTGAACTGTGCAAGATCGGCGGAAAACGGCACGTCGCAGGAGCTGACCTCGCCGGTTTTGTTTTTTACGATAGTGTTCACCGCAATGCTGTCATATTGCAGCAGCTCGCGCCCAACAGGGAGAGTATAAAACTCCTTGATCCCGCTGGCCGCCTTGCCGATACACCAGCACAGAAGCATATTGAATTTCAGCCCGCGCTTGCGGCTGAATCTCACAAGCGGCGTAACATCCAGGGTTTTGAAAAAAGTCACCATAGGGTTCGGTGCGCTCATCCAAAGCGCATACGCCTCAGCACGGGTAGTCGTTTTCGGGTCGATAACGGTTGGTTTCATTCTGCACACTCCAATGCTGCCAGGCTGCCCGACTGAATGGCGGGAATACTGCGTTTGATTTTTTCATCGTCCCAATCCCACCAGCGCAGGGCTTCCAGCTTCTCGATCGTTTCATCGTCAAAGCGCTTACGGATGGGCTTGGCCGGAACGCCGCCCACGATCGTATAGGGCGGCACATCCTTTGTCACCACGGTGCGTGTCCCGATGATGGCCCCGTCACCGATTTTTACACCCGGCATAATGACCGCCTCATAGCCGATCCACACGTCGTTCCCGATTACGGTGTCGCCTTTGTTGTCCCATGCATCGCAGATGTTCTTCGCGTCCAGCTCCCATTCGTCAAAGAAGATGGGAAAGGTGTAGGCAGACAGCGACTGCATCGAATGGTTTCCGCTGGTAAACAGAAATTTTGCACCGCAGGCAATCGAACAGAATTTTCCGATAATCAGGCGGTCGCCGTTGATCGGATAGTGATAAAGCACATTGTTCTTTTCAAAATCACAGGGATCGTGGACGAAATCGTTGTAGATCGTGTAGTCACCGACTTCGATGTTCGGGCCAGTGATCACATCTTTCAGGTAAACCGTCTGCCTATCGTGCGGACGGGGATAACGCTTATTTTTCATTGCCGCGATCCTCGGTTCCTTTTTTGTGCATGCAAAGACCGATCACAAGGCCGAACAGCATACCGAGCGATGCGCCAAGTCCGCTATTGCTGCTGTCGGACAGAGAGCCGAGCATAAGGCCGAGGCACATGCCAACGCACATCCCTTCCTCTGCGTAATCGTCTTCTGCTTTACCCTTGCGGATCGCTGGCCGCACACAGAGAAAGGCGATCAGCAGACCCATCGAGATCCACGGCGCTGCCGCGCGCAAAAAAGACAGAACATTTTCCATCATGATTGTTTTTCTCCCTTCCGTGAATGCAGTTTCTGCCGCATTCCGTTGTTCTTTCGTTTTGGCATGGGCAATTCCTCGTACATTGCCTCAAACAGCTCTGTAAGAAACTCTTTGCTGTCAACCTCATCCACCAGCAGCATCTCCTTCGCTCCCTCATACGGGAGCTCACAAATTGCCGCAGGCATAAGTTCCAGAGCGGATCTTGTTTTCTTGACAAGCAACCGATCATCATAGATCCCGCCGACGATTTTACCGTGATAATAGAGGATAAATTCTCCCATCATAGGACGGTAAGAAATATCGTCCAGATCGGATAGCTGTTCCAGAATGAAATGAAGATACTCTTTACTGGATGCCATTTTTGCACCACTTTTTGCATTGCTCGATTCTCGCGCCGTTATCGCTTTGCTCCATGTCGTAAGCAAAAGTATGTAATAAAGGACAAACGAAGTCATCGCATTCGCCGCAATGCTGCAAGCCTTTCTTTTCACAGCAGGATTTCACGGGACAGCTATCTGCCCAGAAGGGTTTTTCCATATTCACGCACCCTTTGCAACCCGTTGCTTCACGAAAACTGCAATCGCTGCACCGAAGCCCACATCTTGACTCGATCATACTCAGATTCCTCCTACTCAGAATAACTGTCCCGGCAGCTTCAGCTTTTCCTTCTTCGGGAAGGTGGCTTCAAACCGTTCAAACGCTTCCGGATCTTTCTCGCAGACAAAATAACCCTCCGGGTCTTTATAGGTGCCGGAGATACCGTCCAGGAAGCCGGGCGTCAGCTCGCGGATTAAGAAGTAGTCTGCCTCCGGGTCGTCGGCATAGCGCACGCCCTTGGTCTTGGCAGGCACAAAGCCGGACTTGCCGTAAAAGTCAATGTTGCCGGTGATGGCAAGTGCCCCTGCGCCCATTTCCTTGGTTTTTTCCATGGAGTAGTCCAGAAGCTTTTTGCCGTAGCCCTGCCGCTTATATGCGGGCGCAATGCCGATGGGGCCGAAGGTCATGATCGGCACCTTTCTTCCGTCGTCGCAGTCGATTTCCGACCGCACATAGATGACCTGCCCAATCAGCTCACCGTCCAGCTCCATTACGAAGTCCAGCTCCGGCACAAATGCCGGGTCATCCCGATAGCAGTGCAGCACATAGTGCTCCATGCAGCCGGGGCGGTAGACATTCCAAAAGGCCTCGCGGGTCAGGTTTTCAACATTGCGATAGTCATCTTTGGTTTCCAAACGAATGGTGATCTTCTTTTCTGACATGGCGTTTCTCCTTAGCTCTTGTCAATAATTTTGTCAATCAGCCCATAAGCAAGGGCTTCCTGCGCCGACATGTAGTTGTCGCGCTCCGTATCAGCGGCAACCTCTGCAAAGGATTTTCCCGTATTCTCGGAAAGAATTCGGGTCAGCCGCTGTTTTGTTTTCTGCATTTGTTCGGTCACGATCTGAATATCCGTGACCGGGCCGTGTACGCCATTCCCGCCAATCAGCGGCTGGTGGATCATAATTTCTGCATTCGGCAGTGCAATCCGCTTGCCCTTTGCGCCGCCCGCTAAAAGGAAAGCGCCAAAGCTCGCGGCCAGACCGATGCAGATGGTGGATACGTCACACTTGATGTACTGCATGGTGTCGTAGATCGCAAACCCGGCCGTGACCGAGCCTCCGGGACTGTTGATGTAAAACTGAATATCCTTGTCCGGGTCTTACGCCTCCAGAAACAGCATCTGCGCAACGATGGAGCTGGCGGATGCGTCTGTTACCTCCTCGCCGAGAAAAATAATTCGGTCGGAGAGCAGCCGCGAAAAAATGTCGTAGCTTCGTTCGCCACGGCTGGTTTGTTCGATCACATAGGGAATGATACTCATATAGACTTACTCCTCATTTTCTTTTGGTGTCATACAAAACAGGTGAATGCCCAGCGCAGCATTGAAGCCTGTTGCCGCAAACACGCTGAAACGCTCGACCACGCCGAAATACTCGGCAGGGACGATTTTCATACCCATTGCGCCCACAAGCATCATGGCCAATGCGACAGCGGCGCAGACACCGTAGGAGCGGCAATTCTTGCTTTTGATTCCGGCGACGATGATAACGGTCAGCGATACGATGGACAGCAGCACCACCAAAGCGGTGACGACCATATGCATCACATCCTGAAACGCACCGGCATAGCCGCTGCTGCTGAGCGGGAACATCCGATACCCGACCGCCGAAACCCACTCCATGATGGCGAACAGATAAATGCCCGAACGGAGCAGCTTGGTTTTCTGTCCTTGGATGCCGATGCAGACGACGGTCGCACATACGACCTCACACACATTGTAAAGGGCGCTGAGCTGATTCCACAGCGCCAGCGACGGCGCATTGGCGGCGCTCAGGTCGCTGACGGCCTGCGCCATCCAGTTATAGCCGGGATAGGCCAGCGGCGCAAGCACGACCGCCGCCGTGTACGAAAGAAAGCTGACAACGCCCAGCAGCCCAAGCTTTTGTATCAAAGATTTCTTCATGTTTTTCTCCTAAAAAAGATGCAGTGCATGACCACAGAAATTGCGGTCAGCACTGCGTCTTTGCGTCTGGCTGATCAATGATCTCTATTTGAAAATTCCGCGCGTTGATGATGCGCTCCTGTCTGCACTTGGGACAAAAGAGAGGGAAGTCCTCCAGCACCGTCCTTTGCAGAAGCCTCAGCCGTGTTTTTGCACCACAGACAGGACAAAGCACCCATTTTTTATCCGGCTCACGCATGGCGTTCACCGCCTTTTGGATTGCCGCCATGAACCATACGAAAAAAGAGCTGCACATGGTTTTGAAGCTTCTCAAGACACTCGCTTTCCCGTTCCGGCTGGCGGTCACAGATCCCGATGAGTGTCAATACCGGCGAAACATACATCATTGCCAGCGCGTCCGGATCCTCCACTATGATTTCGCCCGCCGCGATCAAAGCCCGGAAGATACCGGCATGATAATCCAACACCCGCTCCACATATCGCGTGGAATAGAGCGCTGCCAACTCCGGTGAGCGGAATTGCTCAATGGTCATCATGCGGCGGAACCGGCTGATCGTTTCATTATGGAGCGAATACTCAAAGATCTGCCGCACCTTTTCAAAGAGCGCGTTAGCGGTGATCTCCGTAAAAACAGGAACATCCTGCGCCGCATTCTGCACATGAATGTTGATCTGATCGGTATCCGCTTCATACTGTGCCGCCGTAGATTCCATGATGGCATCGAAAATCGCTTGCTTGCTGGGGAAGTGGTTATACAGCGAAGGTGCTTTGATGCCCACCGCCTTTGCAATCTCGCCCACGCTGACGGAATCATAGCCCTGCGCGGCAAACAGCTCCAAGGCCTTATCCAGAATTTTCTGCTTCGTATCTTCCTGCTTCATCATCGCACCTCACTAACTAATATTAGTTAGTCATATTATAGACGCTTTTGAGAGAAAGTCAAGTAGTTGCAGACGATGAATTTTTCTTGCAAAATGCCATGCCGATAGGGCGGCGCTTCTGTCAGCGGCTGTCATTGCTTTTGTATCGCTGGCAGCAGAATATTCTCGATAAAATCAATGCGGTTATGTACAGCCGGTCGAAAACAGGAAGAAACAGCAACGACGATTTTCTCGTTCGGATCAACATAGATCACATTGCCGCTGTCACCGATTGCGGCATAAACATTTCTTTCCGGATGAACGATCCACCAAAGATAGCCGTAGGACATTCCGCTGAAAGTGCCGCTTTCGATCCTGCGCGGGGAAAGCATTTCCCGAAGCCATTCGGAGGAAATGATCTTTTTCCCGTTCCATGTGCCGTTTTGCAGACAGAGTTGACCGAGCTTTGCCATATCTGTGGCGCTCAGGCACAGCCCGTAGCCGGGAGCTGCAAGTCCCTGCGGGTCGGCAAGCCACACATTTTTTCTCGGCGATTTGTCCGTTATGAACAGCTTATGCTCTTGCGCGGTTCTGGCGTAAGTGTTCGTGTGCTCGGCAATGCCGAGGGGACGGAACAGATATTCATTGGCAAAGTCCACGGTTTTCATCCCGGTGGTGTTGAAAAGAATGCCTGAGAGAATGTGCAGGCAAACCGTCCGATAGTCAAATTCGTCGATGCTGCCGCTCTTTCCGCCAAGGAAGTCCAGCGACGCCTTCGTCCAGTCCTCACTGGAACACACCTTCGTCCATGGGTCGCCATGCCCCTTATAGGGTGCGCGCATGGTAAGCAAATGCCGGATCGTCACATCAAAGATCGTCTTTTCACCGCGCTTGACCGAATACTCCGGAAAGTAGGAAAGCACCTTATCATTCACACTGCCAATCATTTTATGGTCGATAGCACTGCCAATCAGCAGCGCCATCACGCTTTTCGTGGCAGATGCGATATGGACGCAGTCTGTTTTTTGGTAGCCATTCCACTCTGTAGAGTAGAGTTCGTTTCCGTTCTGAAGCACGTTGATTTGGCAGATGTTCGGCTGATGTTCCTGTATGTATGAATGCAGTTCCTGATGCTCCATTCCCGCTGCCTCCCGCTTACTTTTATTCTTGTTTCATCGTTCGCGCCGTTAAGTATCATCAGCCGCAGACATCGTTCAAGCTGCGTTCTCTGATCCAATGGTCCAGAAACTGCATCTGTTCCTTGGTATGGAACCAATGCTCGCCACCGGGCATGACGGTCAGATCAGCATGGTACCGCTTGGCAAATGCCGATACTGTTTCAATCGATGTCAGATTGTCATGCTCACCGTAGAGAATACAGGTGGGGACATTCCAGATAATCGGGTGCTTGCGCACATAGCAAAGATACTCCCATGACAGCGTTTCTCCGAAATCTGTGGTGATTTCCCGTTTTTCTGCAAGAACTTGTTCGGTCACATTCGACCATTGCATCATATTGCAAATCAAGTTCTCCATATCCACAACCGGAGAGATGAAATACGCCCTGTCCACCAGCGTTTCATCCAGCGAGGACAGCGCAAAATAAGCCCCGATGCTGTTAGCAACCAAGGTGAGGTGCTCACACCGGCCTCTCTGCTCGGTAAAAAACGCAAGAAACTCTTTTTTTGCCTCCCAAGGCGTTTGTGAACGGTAGTCAAACCCAGTCACCTCATGATACGGAAATAGAGTTTTGTAATGCTCGGCTTCTCCAGCCGAGCCGCCCTTTCCGTGAACATATACAACTAAATTCTTCATTTTATCTTTGCCTCAGAGAAGAATCCTTGCGATCTCCATTGTCACGATCTTCAGCACCGCGCCGCCCGACATCACATAGAACCAAACCTCGCGCATTTTTTGCGTTTTGGCGATCGGCGTAGCAATGGCGGCAATGATGATCAGCAACGCACCGACACAGCCGACAATGGTGGGCACACTGACGAGCGGGAACAGTCCCGGTGTACAGCTTCCGTCGATGGCGTGCTGAATCGTTTTATCTAACCCGTCTCGCGCCGCCGCGAAGCAGCATACGACAAGTCCGAACACCAGCAAGACTGCGCTCCTACGTCCCCAATACTGAATATTTGCGCGGTTGAAAACTGACCAGCCGATAAAGCCCAGCAGGGCAAGGATCATCAAGGTTGTCGCCGTAGTGACGGCGTTTCCGAAATAGAGCTTCATTCTCACTGCACCTCTCAATACTGGATCGTGATCGTTCTGCACACATCACAGCAGCAGGCCTCCACGCTCGTGCGGCCGCCGACCTTCAAACCGGTGAGCTTTACAAAGCCATTCGCGTTTTTGGCGTTTTCCAAGGCACTCGGCACTTCGTCTGCAAAACTGAACGCGCCATCCTTGCTGCTGAACAAATAGCCTTTTCTCATTTCTTTTCCGCATTTCGGACACATCATCATCATCATTTCCTCCCATTCTTATCGCTGCGCACTGTACCAATCGAGAACAGCGTCGAGATTTTCCTCCTTAACTCGCTCACCGCCATGGAGCATCATATCCAGCATATCGTCCTCCTCCGGCGTACGGTCGCTCTTTTCGGCAAGGCCCTTGCCTGCGGTTTTGACCATGATCTCCATCATAATTCGGTAGACGCCGTGCAGTTTTTTCACATCAAAGTTCCCTTGCAGGGTGAACAGCGGAATGTTGGCCGGGACAGCCGACTTTTTCCGCACGCTGTCCGTTTGCGTTCCAGTTTGTCCCATGCCGACAGCGCAGACGGCGCGTACCCGGTAATGCTTTGCGGCCTCGGCATAGCCCTTGACCGAGCCCGCCATGATCCAGCCCAGATAGATGACCTCCGCCCCGGCAAAGACCTGTTTCTTCGCTTCCGAAAGGGAATAAGCCGGTAGTCCGGTTTTCTGCGCCAGCAGCCTGGCATAACGCTCTGTGCTGCCGGTGTTGGTGGTGTAAATAATTGCGTTCATAGAAACATTCCTCTCAAAAAAGTGAGACGCAGCGCATGATCGGCTTTGCAATCAGCACTGCGTCTTTGCGTCTGGCTGGTTGGTTTTGATGATAAAATTTTTGACGTTGATAATGCTCTCATGCCTGCACTTTGGGCAGAACAGGGGAAAAGTCTTTAATTCCGTTTCCTGAAAGATTTGCAAGCGTGTCTTGGCACCGCACCAAGGGCATAAGACCCATTGTTTTTCTTTTGTAGCTTCTTTCATCATGCTGTTCCTGACTTTCTATAACCGGATTCGATTCTGGAGATAAAACGATCAATGTGCGCGTCCAGCAGGGGAGCAACCGAATCCTTATCCTTCGCCCCATCGTAGACGCTGTAGAGAAGATACATCGGCCCATAGAACTCCAGCGCCAGCTGCATAGCAGCCTCGTCAGAGTCTGTCAGCTTGCGGAAGATCGCCGCCATGTACTCCAAAGGCCCGCCCGCCAGGTAGTCGTGATGGAGCTGGGCAAGCTTCTGGTCACGGTATTGCTCCAGCGTCAGCATCTTGCGGAAATTTGATGAAAATGATTCCTTCGTCCAATGGTCAAACTGCGCCATGCTGTATGCGCGGATTTTTTGAATCGGCGTGTTCAGATACGCCTCCGCAAAGCCGTCCGGCTCCGTCTCCGGCATTTCATAGCTTTCCGCGCGTTCATAGTCCATCTCGTTCATGCGCTCCACGATCCTGTCCAAAATCTCCTGCTTGCTGGTATAGTGCTTATACAGGGCGGCTTTCGTGAACCCCAACCGCCCCGCAATATCATTCATAGATGTCCCAAGGTAGCCGTTCTGCGCAAACAATTCCAGCGCCGTTTCCAAAATCCGTTCTTTCGTATCTCCAGCCATAATATTCCTCCTTGCAGGTAACCACTCGGTAACTCCTATTATAGTTACCGAGTGGTTACTTGTCAAGAGGCAAAAATAATTTTTCTCCGAGGTTACTCGCCTGTTTCAATAGAGTCCACAATGCTCATTCTGGAAATGGTGCGCAGTGGGATAGCCGTGGCAGCGAGACACGCGGCCACCGAGACGGCAGCAGCCTCCAGAATGGCCGCAACGGGGACTGCCACCAGCTGTAAGGTGTCTGTCTGCGCCGCACCGACGAAGATGCAGCAGACATAGCCCAGCACCGCACCGATCACCGACGCGAAAATGCCGTAATATGCGCCCTCCCAGAGGAAGGTTTTGTACAGGCTGGCGGCGCTCATTCCGATGGCGCGCTGCATCCCGATCTCGCCGATGCGGGTGTGGATATTACTATAAACGGTGTTGATGATATTCAGAACACCAATCACACCGATGAGCGCGATCAGCACCCAGCAGAGCATTTTGATTTGGACGAAGCTCTCCGCCATCTCCTGACTGCTCTGGCGATAGGAAAGCCACTGTGTACCGGGATTTTCTCCGCACCAGCCGTCCAGCCATGTTTCAAAGGCGGCGGTGTCTGCATCCTTTTTCAGCGTGGGGCAGACCTCCGCATAGTAATCGCTGCCCGTCAGCTCACAATACATCGCATCGCTGACAAGGATCTGCACACCGTTGGTAAAGCCGCTGCTGCCGATGGTAACAGGGCTGTCCAACAGAGCGGCCACGCGAAGCTCCTTATCGCCCAGCTTTACGACATCGCCGACGGCGAGGCTGGTTTGCTGGACGGTTTCTCCACCGTAGGAGAGGGCAATAGGATTTTTAACAAGGCAGCCCGTTCCGTCCAGCAGCGCCTGCTTGTCTTGTGCGGAAAGTGTGGGTGCAAAGCGGGAAAGCTGCGCCTCGTCTACGCTGGCCAGCTGCAAGGTCTCATGCCCCTGCAAGGAGAGGTTCGTATCGAACGGCAGCGTCTGGTCGGGCATGAACACAGACAGCCGCGTGGTGGAGAGCTGCGCTACGGCATCGTTTGCCCGCAGCTTTTCCACGCCCTCCGCCGAAATGCCTGCATCCTCGTTGGTCAGTGCATAATCGCCGGTGTACATATCCTGTACTGCGCTGCTGGCATCCAGAAGACCTGTGAAGCTTTGCAGGGCGACAAATACCGTGATGCTCATCACCAGCGACAGGATGGTAATGGCCGTTCTGCCGCGCCCACGTTTCAGATTGAGCCGAGCGTACCATGCCTCGAAATGATGGATGGTACGGGACTTTCTGATGCGGCGTTTGATTTTTGCCGTCTGCCCGGACATGGCGACGGTGGGCGAAACGCGGGCGGCGTACCGCGCCGCCGGAAACGCGGCCAACATTGCGAACGTCAGCGTTACGGCGATGCTGGCAAGAAGCATGATCGGCTTCACCTCCGCCGCGCCGCTGATGGCGGAATTCAGTTCCTGCGCACTGTTCGCCATGAAAATATCCGGATTCAGTGCGCCGGTGGCGGCAATCAGCACGCCCTTGGCAGACAGAACGCCCAGCAGCAGTCCGACAGGGATACCAATACCGCACAGGAGCAGCAGCTGCACGGATACCAGCCGGTAGACCTGTCCGCGCTGTGCGCCGATGGCGCGTAGCGTGCCGTACTCCCGCACCCGCTTGGCGATGGAGATCTTCAGGATATTGTAGATGACAAGTCCGGCTGCCAGCAGGACAAGTACGCCGACGATGACGCAGGCTGCCGCCATAAAGGGAAAGCCGGAGCCGGTATCGCTGTCCTCATCCGCATCGTAGGAGATTCCCAGAGCGTTCAGCAGCACTGGATTGTACTGGATGAACGCCGCATCCACCTGCAAGGTCTCTGCCAACTCACGGACGATGCGCTGGAAATCCTGCTTGCTCTGTGTCTTAAAGTCCGTGGAAATCAGCCGGTATGCCGCAGGCAGCAGTACTTCGGCACTGCCCTTGCCAACAATGCCCTGTACAGTTCCGGAGGAATAGCCGAGATAGCTGCTCTCCAGAATACCGGTCAGCGTAAAATCGGCGGTATATTCTATTTCTGGCAGCAAGCCGTCCATGGTGGAGACGGTCAGAGTCAGGCGGATGGTATCGTCCACGGCGGCATTTTTATCCAGATATTGCAGGGCATCCTCTGGCAGAGCCACTTCCTTTGCCGCCTCCGGCAGACGGCCCTCCTTGATCTTTCCGATAGACGGGTACATGGCAAGCGCATCGTCGTGGTACTCCCGCAGGGAGAGTTTCAGACTGCTGCTGCCAAGCCCCGTGCTGCCGAGATAGAGCACATCACCCACATCTGTAAGCCGCGGATCGTCGTGCAGCGCCTGCGCCTGCTGCTGCGTCAGTTGGTGAAAGGTGGCATAACGGCTGCCATTCAGGCGCTCCGCCTGCTGCACCTGCATGGCCTGCAAAATGCCGATGGACTGGCCGATGACGGTGGTCATCAGGCTGGACAGGATCACGGCAATTAAAATCAGAATGGCCGTGACTCTCTGGGCTTTCAGTTCCTTCCACGCAAGAGACAGATAGCTTTTCATTTTCCCGTCACCTCCGAAAGCGTGCCGTCCACGATGGTAAACCGGCGCTCGGCCATTTCCGCAATGCGGGGGTCGTGGGTGATGATGACCAGCGTTTTGTTCATCTGTCGGCGCAGATCACAGAGCATTCGCATTACCTCACCGCCGCTTTTGCTGTCCAGATTCCCGGTGGGCTCGTCGGCAAAGATAATATCCGGGTTTGCGATTAAAGCGCGGGCGATGGCCACCCGCTGCTGCTGGCCGCCAGACAGCTCATGGGGCAGATGCGTGAGCCGCTTGTTGATGCCAAGAAACGCTGCGATCTCCTGCAAATACGCTTCGTCCGGCTGCCGCCCGTCCAGCAGCAGCGGCATGGTGATATTCTCCTGCGCCGTCAGCACTGGCAGAAGGTTGAAATGCTGAAAGATAAATCCAATCTTCCGGCGGCGGAAGGCGGACAGTTCCCGATCCGAGCCGTGGTGAATGTCGGTGTCTCCGTACAGCACCTGGCCGGAGGTCGGCGTGTCCAGCCCACTGATGATATGCAGCAGCGTACTTTTCCCGCTGCCTGACGGCCCCATGATGGAGATAAAATCACCGGGACGGATCTGCATGTTGGCGTGGTGCAGTGCCGTGACCCTGCTTTCCCCCGCACCGTAGATTTTGGAAATGTCGTTGACCTGAATGTCCATAAAAAACACTCTCCTTATCGCTTTGATAGGGAGAGTGTAGCAGGCATTTCTCAAAAAACGCTCAAGTGTTATGAAATTTTCAGCGAGGCGCAGGCCACCGCACCATGATCATTCCTTAGCGTCAGAGAGCCGCCGTGTTTGCGGCAGAGCAGATCGCAGATATACAGCCCCATGCCAAAGTGGCCGGCCTCCTCCGCACCCTTGTGAAACGGCTGCACGCCATCTTTCAGCAGGCTCAGCGGGAAGCCGCCGCCGTCGTCCGCAACGGTAAGCGTCAGTTGGCCGCCCGTAACGCAAAGCGTGACCATGACCGTCTCCCTGGCAAACCGCAGAGCGTTGGCTGTCAGATTTTCCGCTATTTGAAACAGCAGCTCTTTGTCCAACAGAATTGCGTCCGGAGGCGCTGTCAGGCCGTGGAAGATCAGCTGCTTTTCTCCCTCGTCCGCCGCAAACGAGAGTGCTTTCTGCAATTCTCCGCTCAACGCGGCGGTATTAACATCTTTAGGCTTCGGCTCCAACTGCTCCAGCCGCTGTACGGTGCTCATTGTCTCCACATAGTGCTCGATGCGGTCGGTGTAGGTGTCGATGCGGTCGAGGTTTTCTTCGAGCTGTGCAGTATTTTCTGCCTCCGCACACCGCCGTGCCAGCTTAGCCGAACCTTTCAGTACGGTCACCGGATTGCGCAGGTCGTGTGAAAAAGCGGCGTTCAGCCGTTTGCGCTCCTCTGTCTGCCGCCAAAGCAGGCGGTTGTTTTCCAACAGCGACTGCCGCATGGTCTCAAAGGCGGCGCAGAGCCGCCCCAGTTCATCGTTGGAGACAGCAGAGACGGTGAAATCCAGATCGTTTTCCATGATGCGGTTTGCACCGTCCGACAATATGGCAAGCGGCGCTTTTAGCTTCCAGTGGTAAAACAGCGCGGCGGTCAGCAGCAGCGCCGCTACAAAGAACAGCATGGGCAGCAAAAATTGCAGCACCGTCAGCAGATTTCCAGCAGCGGATGCAGTGGCTTCTGGCTCCGGCAGCACGGTCTCTGTCACGCCTTCTGCACCGACAATGATCTGCGTGTCAGAGGGTGTCAGTGTGTCCCGCAGCCGCACACATCCCCAGAAGGTCAGGACGGACAGAACGAAGGCCGCCAGCAGATTTCCCAGCGCCAGCGTAAACAGCGCTCTTTTCAGGCTCATATTCCTCAGCCGTTCCACTTGTAGCCCACCCCCCAGACCGTTTCGATATAGCTGTGCAGCGACGCGGCGGCAAATTTTGCGCGTATCTTGCGGATGTGCTCCATGACGGTGTCGCTGTTGCCGTCGCCATCATAGCCCCACACCCGCTCATAGATTCGCTCCCGGTCAAAGACTTGTCCGGCATTGACGGACAGCAGCTCCACAATATCAAATTCCTTGCGGGACAGCGGGATCATCTCGCCGCGGATCGTGACCTCCCTCCGGGAATAATCAATGACCATGTCGGCGAAAAAGCGAAGCACCGACCGTTCCTGCCTGCGGTTCTCCCGTCGCAGGTGGGCGGCTACTCTCGCACCCAACTCGTCCATGTCGAAGGGCTTTACAATATAATCATCCGCTCCGGCCTGAAAGCCCCGAATCTTGTCCGCTGTTTCCACGCGGGCAGTCAGGAACAACACCGGACAGGCGATGTACTGTCGCAGCGTTTCGCAGACGGTCAGCCCATCCATATCCGGCATGTTGATGTCCAGCAGCACCAGATCGGGCTGGCAGCCAGCCTGTTTCAGCGCATCCTTTCCGCTGCAAGCGGTATAGACCGTATAGCCGCTCATTTCAAAATAGCTTTTCAGCAGTTCCACCACGCCTGTTTCGTCATCCACGATCAGCAGCCTTTCCCGCATGGCGCTCGCCTCCTCTCTATAGAGGTCATTTTATCCCATAAATCTCAAGACTTTCTCAAGCCCAACAGAAACACCTCTATTGATATTCTACCAGCGTACAAGAGCAAACGCAACGGCGGCAATCACTTTACCGGACGGCGGGGCTTTTATCGGGCAAGGTTGAGAACAATCGCCAGCCCAACGATTCCCGCGATGAGAAGCAGCCAAAGAAAGCTAATGACCAGCGAGATCACATTGATCGCGCTACGGCTCTCCTTACTGCGAACACAAAGGATTGACAGAAGCAGGCCCAGATTGCGGCTGCACATAAAGGAACCTTCGGGATAGAAACCATATCGCCGCACGGATGTAAAACAGCATTGGAATCTTTGCTTCTCCCATCTATCCGTTAAGGAAAACTTGTGCACATAATAGACAGAAGCATCTCCCGGATAGCGGGGGCAAGAAAGCGGCAAGCAATGCAAAGCGGTACCCACTTTGCGAAAACAGGCGGATTCCGTTTACACGGAGCTCGCCTGTTTCATGCTTGTTGGGGCGCTGCCCCAATCCCCGCAGAACACAAAAACTGTGTTCTGGAACGATGGATAAATCCATCGGCTGCGCGATTTTTCAAATCGCTTGTGGGCGGGCAGCTCAGCGCTGCTCCGCCTCTTTTTCCCGTCGTTCATTCGCTTCCTCCTGCTCCTTGTCCAGCTCCAGAATACGGTCGATATTGGCCTTGGCCGTCAGCAGCTCTTTCATTTCCTCACGGGCTTTTCGGTAGTCGGCGTAGGCCGCTTTCTTCTCCGCCAGCAGCTCGGCGTACTCGGTATTCAGCGCCTTGATGGTGGGCAGCTTCTTGAAGCCCAGTCCATCAAAATAGTTCTTTGCGGCCTTGTGGATCGTGATCTCGCTTTCATGCTCTGCAAGAAATTTCTTGGAGTACCCGGCCTTGCGATAGGCAACGTAGGTATCGCGGGTCTTGGCATAACCCACGATATGTTCCCGCAGCACGGCAATCTCGGCCATGCGTTTTTCAGCAGATTTGATCCTTGCGGAAAGCTCATTGAAGTGAGCGGACGCTGCCGCCGCTTTCTCCGAGAGAACGGCGTAATCTAAAAGCTCATGGTCTTGCAGATAGGCCACCGTCTGTGCCATCTGTTTCAGGTTGAACAACGTCGCCCAACGCGCATAACCGGCACCCTTGCCAGCGCGTAATTTGGCCTGAATGTCCACCAGCAGATTCCCGCTGCGCTTTTGCGGTTTGACTGGCGGTGCGGCGCTCTTTCGCGGCGTATGCGCCTTTTCACCTGCAATCACCGCGCGGAGATCTGCGGGAGTATAGCCGTCACCGAGGGTATCCATGCGAATGGACTTTTTCTGTTCGCCGCCTAACAGGGACGGGACTTTCTTGCCCTTGATCTCATACCCGGCCTGCCGCAGCTGCTCCAGCAGCGTTTCAAAGCTATCGGGCTTTTGTGTCAGCGCATCGTCAATGGCCGCGCAGATTCGCTCCCGGTGGGAGGGCTTCTTTTTGTCGCCCAGCCACTTGTTGTAGCTCTTGCCGTGGCGCTTTGGATTCTCCACGATGGAGTAGCCATTCTCGATGCAGATGGTATCGTTGAGCCGCCGCACGGCGCGGCTGCTGCCCCAAAAGTTTCTGAATTTCCGGGTCTGGCTGAGTGCGGTGGAGTTCCAGATCACATGATTGTGAATATGGGCTTTGTCGATATGGGTGCAGACGATATAGGCGTGATTGCCCTTGGTGAAGCGCTTGGCCAGCTCACAGCCCAAACGGTTCGCGTCCTCTGGTGTGATCTCTCCGGGAACAAAGGATTGCCGCAGATGGTAGGCGATCACATCATCCTCGCCGCGCACTCTGCCGGTCTTTTGGGTGTATTGATTTTTGGCGAAAAGGAACTCGGCATCGGCGATCCTGCTGTCGCACTGCCAGCTTGTTATCAGCCTGCCGCCGTCTGTCTTTTGCGGATTTTTGGTGTAGTCGATGATAGCGCTGATGGCCTGTCCCACCGTGCGGCCTTTGCCGGTGTGCAGGGGCATCAGGCGCGTGGTTGCCATGTTGAACACCTCCTTGAAAAGTAAAACGGCCTGCCGAAGCAGACCGTTTTATGATTAGGAATGGTAGGGCGGGTCAGATAAGCTGAGCTTTCTTCATTATTGGCCTTATTTTCTCAAATCAACAACTTCCCAGTCAGCATCGAATACGCCCTTACTCTTTTCATAAGTTTCCGCCTGCATTGCTACGCATAATAGCTTTTTAGGCCTACTCATACCAACATACGCAAGCTTACGACTGGAATCATATAGACTTGAGCTCCTGCAGCGACCAACACCAAAGTACGGAAGAATCCGATTCAAATCGGATGCGCCCTGTCTATCGGTTTCAAGATATAGAGTCGCATCATGAGTTTCACCTTTAACGCCGTGAATAGTGTCAAAT
>Ga0129311_1000910_pt1 | contig 23300 bp, 21 predicted proteins | sample Go1ome_FD_94435 | JGI IMG/M metagenome (GOLD analysis project Ga0129311, IMG submission 94435) | Western lowland gorrila individual fecal microbial communities from Wisconsin, USA - Go1022B metagenome | ecosystem: Host-associated > Mammals > Digestive system > Large intestine > Fecal | place... | reverse complement strand
ATGTGAGAGATTGGTTCATAGCTGAGAAAAATATTTCACTGCAGAAAAAAAGCACTACGCAAGTTAATGCGCAGTGCACTTTAGAGATTCAATTGGTTCAATGCCTTAACTTAATGACATTGCTCATATGAATTGCTTATGATTTTGGCCAGTCTAAGATTTGATCCCCTTTGACTAAAAATGCTTTTTTTGCTTCTAATGCAAGTGGCGTATCTGATAAAGAATCAGAATAGAATTCATCAATTTCTGCATCTGGAAACATCTGATAGAATCTTTTTACCTTTTCTTCACCATGACAGTTTAAACCAGTATGCTTTCCTGTCTTTGGATCTACAACAGTTGCCATCACATGTTTGATGCCAAGCTTCTTGCAGAATCGTTTGATTGTAAATTCAGGAGAAGCAGAAATCACAACATCATCTGCTTTCTGCTGTTTCAGATAGAATTCTTTCACATGGTTCATATGAGAATCCACAAATGCATCTGTTGTACTGTCAATATTTTTTACAAACACAAACATATGATAAAGATTTTCTTTAAATGTCTGCTTATCTACAACATGCAATCCATAGCCAATTGCATATACAAGTGTTCTAGGTATGGATAATAATGTCTTTGGTCGATTTAGAAACAGCCAAAGTACAAAGTTCGCTGTAGAATCCTGTCGATAAATCGTATTGTCCCAATCGTAAACATTCATGGTAAAATCACACTCCCGTTCTTTGGATCTCTTGTCAAAAGATCCGTATATAACCCTGCTGGATGATCAATAAAAGATGAAACATGTCCCAGCACACATGTAATCACTAATGTTAATTCCAGAATCCACTGACCAACTACAGTCCATTCAAACTGTTTATAGATCCAGTAGAAGATCATGATATCTGTAAATGGATTGAAGATAATTTCAAATGCATGTGCGTACATCGCAAGTCCAGTAATACAAGATAACATTCCCATACATAACGGATTGATAAAGAATACAACCATTCCTAGAAAAATCATACGCATCATTTTTTCTTCTGGCTTATTGGCACGTGACAAGAATACAAGTACACCTGCCCATCTAAAAATATTCAAAGCATTATCCAAGATACTGCCACTCATAAATAGGCATGTAGAAATAGCACTGTTAGAGAAGAAATGAATATATTCAGAATATGGTACTGCATACTGAACTGTAAAGTATCTTAAGAAAAATGTCCCTATCAAGAATACCAGTGGAATCGTCACATAGAAAATCTTAACAGAATAATCAATCAATACATCTTCTACACGAATCATTTTAATATATACAGAACGTTTCAGTCTTGCACAATAGAATAAAAGCATCACAGCACTCAAGATCACTGCATAAGTCAATGAATACTTTGACAGCCACGCAACGCAGTAAATAAATACAGGAATCAAGAATGTTGTAGTATCAAACAAAGAACGAATCTTTTTTGTATTAAAGAGATATACAGCACATAAATACACAAGTTCAAAGCCAATCATCAAGAATCCATTATGTGAGAACATCCCCGCAAATACAACGAACGGAAAGATATATTTCACATGTTCTACACCACTTTTGATCCATTGATAGAGTGTACATAAAGCCAAAGCAATAAAGAAGATTCTCCAGTTACCACCATGATATGCACCAGCAATCTCCCAGGAATAAAAATGAGAATAAAAGATAGAAGAAACAATCAATGTAAAGCGAAACCATGGATTTCCAATTTCAAAGCTGTCAATCACGTTCAAACACAGCATTGCGGATATCATTGTCGCAAATAACGCCAATGTTAATGCACCCTTTTCAAAGTTTCCCTGAAACAGCCAGATCACAAAGCTGCCAAACATCTCATAGCCTTGCAGTCGATTATTTTCAAGCATAATGGATTGCGAATTCATATTGTTTGCCATCAGCAGCAATTCTCTATCATTTCCAACTGCCAGGTTTGTTTTACAGATATAGAACAAACCAAACATCATACTTCCCGCCAGCAATACATAAATGATTCGACCACGAACAATCGAAGAACCAATACCTTTGAGATTCGATAATACACAAACAACCGCAAAGATCAAAACAAGAAATGTACTCCCTTTGATCCATCCAAATGGTCCACCTAGACAAAGTCTAGGCAAATACAAGATTTCCAATAGAGAAAATAAGATTGCAACACCAATAGGTGAAGCAAATCCGCTTCTTTTAATATGGAATATTTTTAAAAAACTATGTCCCGTACCTTCTGCAAGCAGCACTAGGATACAAGCAATTACAAATGGCATCATTTTAATAACCTCACCGTACTATTATACTTCATATTTTTTCGTTGCCAAAATATCATACAGTTTCTTAACACCTTCTTAATGATTATTAAGGATTTATCATAAATCTCTTTTTCTTTGCTTTTTTGAAATATCTGCTTGCAACATTTAAGAAAGAAGATATACTAATTGCATAAACGGTGAAGAGAAGTAGTACTGAAAGGATGCTTGCACAGAGAGATATCGTCTGGTGAAAGATATTGAAGCGAGTTTCAGGAACGTGTCTTGGAGTTATTCAGTCGAAGATTGCTGAGGCTGAATCGTTAGCTTGCGTTAAAAGTTTGAGGTGTCATCTGTAAAGGTACAGATGGAAGTTTGGTGGTACCGCGTTAATATAACGTCCAATTTTTTGATTGGACGTTTTTTTATGGAGGTTCGCATATGAAAAGAAAAGGACGACGAATTCAGTGATTGAATTTACGAATGCATAAACAAAAAGAAAGAAGAGGAAAAAAACATGAAAAAATTAATGACAACAGTTTTAGCAACAACATTACTAACACTTGCTGGATGTTCATCATCCACATCAGCAAATAGTTCCACAGCGAAAGATACTGATAACGCAACAGTCATCACTGTCGGTATCTCCCCTGACTATGCTCCATATGAATCAGAAAATACAAATGGAGATATCATTGGATTTGATCCAGACATGTGTGCTTTATTTGAACAGTACTTAACAGAACAGGAAGGTACACCATATAAAATTGAACTGAAGAAGATGGACTTTGATAACATCGTTACACAGCTGCAAGGTGATCAGATTGACTTAGGTATCTCTGGCTTTACATATGCTGAAGATAGAAAAGTAGAATGGTCTGAACCATATCTTGGTTCTTCTCAGGTAGCAGTATTACCAAAAGGATCTTCTATTACTTCCCTGGATGACTTAAAAGGAAAGAAGATTGCCGTACAGACAGGTTCTACTGGTGAAGAAGCCGCAAAGGAAATTGAAGGTGCTGATGTTACTGGATTAAAGAATGCACAGGATATTTTGAATGCATTAAGTGCAAACCAGTATGACGCTGCAGTAGTTGATCTTGGCGTTGCAAAAAACTATGTTTCTAATGGAACATTCACAATGGTTGATGAAAGTCTTGTAGACGAACAGAACTATGTCATCGCAAAGCTTGGTAATACAGAAGTAATTGATAAAATCAACAAGTGTATCGAAACTCTATTAGCAAGTGATGAATATCAGGCACTCTGTGATAAGTATGGTCTAACACCACTTGAAACAAAATAAGGAGTGAGAGGGAAAGTATAAATATGTTTGTCGCATTTCAAGAAGTCTTTACTTTAGCCAATATTCTGTATCTAGCCAAAGGAGCGTTGTTGTCGATAGGCATCGCAGCACTTTCCCTTTTATTTGGCTTGATCCTTGGAACACTTGGCGCTACAGGAAAAAGAAGTAAGCATGCATTGCCAAGAGATATTGCCAATGTATATGTCACGATCATTCGTGGTACACCATTGTTATTACAGATCTTGATTATCTTCTCTGTCATCCCTTCTATGTATACAGCGATGACAGGAAAGATTCTAAGAATTGACCCATTACTCATTGGTGTACTTGCCATGAGTATTAACTCAGGTGCCTACCAGACAGAATTGATTCGTTCAGGCGTCAACGCTGTCGATAAAGGTCAGTGGGAAGCTTGTGAAACACTTGGATTATCCAACTGGAAAACATTAAAGCTTGTCATTCTTCCACAGGCATTTAAGCGTATCGTACCACCGCTCATTTCTGAATTTATTACACTGATTAAAGATAGTTCATTGATCAGCTGTATCGGTGCAGTAGAACTGTTAAAAGGTGCACAGATCATCGGCGCACAATATTTCGATGTCATGTCTCCTTACATGTTAGCCGCAATTTTCTATCTTGTGATGACATGTGTTGTATCTATGATTGGAATGAAAGTTGAAAAGAGGTTATCTGTCAGTGATTAAAGTTGAAAATGTATGTAAGAATTTTAATAAGACACATGCTTTACATAACGTGTCATTAGAAGTAAACCAGGGAGATATCATCTCACTGATCGGTCCTAGTGGTTCAGGAAAAAGTACACTGTTAAGATGCATCCATGGTCTAGAAACAATTGATTCTGGAAAAATCTATCTCGATGGAGAACTCATGGATCGTAATAATGAAAAGAAGTTTAGAGAACAAAGAAATAAAATGGGATTTGTTTTCCAGCACTTTAACTTATTTCCAAATATGACAGTTCTTGAAAACTGCAAGCTTGCACAAGTAGAAGTACTTCATAAATCTGATGCAGAAGCAGAAGCAATTGCATTAGAATATCTTGATAAAGTTGGCTTAAAAGAAAAAAGAGACAGCTACCCTAACAACCTCTCTGGCGGTCAGAAGCAAAGAGTCGCAATTGCCAGGGCATTGTGTATGTCTCCAGATATCATGTTATTTGATGAACCAACGAGTGCATTAGATCCAGAAATGATTAAAGAAGTACTGGATGTAATGAAAGATCTTGGCAAGCAAGGTATGACAATGGTCGTTGTTACACATGAAATGGGCTTTGCTAGAAAAGTTGGAACAAGAGTTGTATTCCTGGATCAGGGTGAAATTATTGAAGAAAATACTGCTGAAGAATTCTTCTCTAACCCTCAGTCTGATCGTGCTAAAGATTTCTTATCCAAAGTATTTTATGACTAGAAACTTGCATATGCAGGTTTCTTTTTTTTGCATCAAAAAAGCTGTGTTGACTTGTTGCAAGTTAGCACAGCTTATTTTGTTAACTTAGATGATGATCTCCACTGCATCCCTGATGATCACTGGAACAGCTATGTCCATCACATTCATGATCATGATGAGAACACTGTGCATTTGGATCATACTCTAATGAACCATTTAAATACTGTTCCACAGCAGCATCTGCATCCCCACTGACACCACCAAACAACGTAATGTCCATAGAACGCAAGGCATTCTGTGCACCCATACCAATACCACCACAGATTAGAACATTCACACCTTCAATAACAAGAAACATTGCCAAGGCGCCATGTCCCTGTCCATTTGTATCTACAATTCTTGAAGATACCACTTTGTTATCTTGAATGTCATAAACTTTGAATTGTTGTGTATGACCAAAGTGCTGGAAGATCTGACCATCTTCATATGTTACCGCAATTTTCATTTCACTCTTCTCCTATACCCAAAGAGTATTGTAACACAAAAGGAAGCCTGTTTTAGACTTCCCATGTTTTTTAATATTGAGGCATTGCAGGAGCAGCTGCTTCCTTAGCAGGAATATCTGCAACTGCAGCTTCCGTTGTAATGAATAAGCCAGAAATGCTTGCAGCATTCAATAAAGCAGAACGCGTTACCTTTGTAGGATCAATGATGCCCTTGGCAAACATATCGACCCATTCACCATTCTTAGCATTGAAACCAATGTTTTCTTCCTGCATTAACTGCTTTTCAAGAATTTCATTTCCATCATAGCCAGCGTTTTCAGCAATCTGCATGATAGGACACTTCAAAGCATCAAGAACAACATTAATACCTCTTTGTACATCAATTGTTTCATCCTTTAATGTATCCTTAACAGCCTTCAAAGCAGTAATCAATGCAAGACCACCACCAGTCACAACACCTTCACTGACTGCAGCCTTTGTAGCATTCAAAGCATCTTCAATTCTAAGCTTCTTGTCTTTGAGTTCTGTTTCAGTTGTAGCACCAACCTTGATCAAAGCTACACCATTTGTAAGCTTGCCAAGTCTTTCCTGAAGCTTCTTCTTATCGTAATCACTCTTTGTGTTTTCGATTTCTTTCTTGATGCCTTCTACTCTTTCAGCAACGACATTAGCATCACCATTACCATCAATGATTGTTGTCTTATCCTTGCCAACGATAACCTTCTTCGCAGAACCAAGATCTTCAACCTTCATATCCTGTAAGTTCATGTTGAGATCCTTTGCATAGAAGTTTGCACCTGTCATAGCAGCAATATCAGCTAACTGGTTCTTAGCATTGTCACCAAATCCAGGAGCCTTTGTCGCAACAACATTGAATGTTCCACGCAGCTTGTTGATGATCAAAGTAGACATAACTTCATTGTCAAAGTCATCCGCAATAATCATCAAAGCCTTGTTAGACTTTACAACTTCTTCAAGAACTGGAAGAATTTCCTGAATTGTGTTGATCTTCTGATCTGTTACCATGATCAATGGATTTTCAAGTGTAACTTCATTCTTATCATGGTCTGTTACCATATAAGGAGAAACATAACCCTTGTCATACTGCATACCTTCTGTCATTTCCAATGAAGTTTCAAAAGATCTGGATTCATCAACATTGATAACACCATCATTGCCAACCTTTTCCATAGCTTCTGCAATGATAGAACCAATTTCTTCACTGCCGCTGGAAATTGTAGCAATATTCTTTACATCATCATTTGTTGTAACCTGATGACTTTCTTCAAGAAGCTTTTCAGCAACCGCATGTGCTGCCTTTTCAATACCTTCTCTCATCAATACTGGATTAGCACCCTTATCTACAGCCTTCAAACCATTTGTAATCATTGCCTGTGTCAAGATTGTAGCTGTTGTTGTACCATCACCAGCAAGTTCATTTGTATTATTTGCGGCTTCATATACAAGCTTTGCACCCATGTTTTCAAACTTGTCTTCAAGTTCAATTTCCTTAGCAATTGTTACACCATCATTTGTGATGACTGGAGAACCATAGCTCTTTTCAAGAACAACGTTTCTGCCTTTTGGACCTAATGTAACCTTTACCGCATCAGCGAGCTTATTGACACCATTGAGCATTCCATCTCTAGCGTCTTTTGCATATCTAATTTCCTTTGCCATAAATCATTACCTTCTTTCTTATTCAACAACTGCGAGAATATCTTCTGCCTTGATAATGAGATATTCCTTTCCAGCATCTTTTACTTCTGTTCCAGAATACTTTTTATAGATAACATGCTGAGATACCTGTAAATCAATTGGTGTAATTTCACCTTTGTCATTTGTTTTACCTGGACCAACAGCGATTACAATACCGTGACTTGGTTCATCTTTTGCTTCTTTTGTTGTAAGAATGATTCCACTTTGTGTTTTTTCTTCTTCTTTTACTTTTTCTAATACTACGTAATCATGTAATGGTTTTAACATACAATTACCTCCATTTTTTCTTAGCACTCACTTCTTAAGATTGCTAACAATAGTTATTATAGTCGCAAATAGCACTGAGTCAAGATGAGTGCTAAAAATAATTTTAATAATTTCATAAAAGTAATAGTGTGGAAACCCACGTGTCTTTAGACCGTGGGAGGAAACACCTGTAAGTCAACCTTGATTTTTGATGTAATGCTGTATCGTGTCTTCTGATACTTCTCCAATGTTGCATGCAAAATACCCATCAGACCAGAATACTTTCTTTTTCCAGTATTCGTTTTTCAGTACACAGGCAAACTGTTCCCATAAATAATATGTTGATTTCTGTTTGAACTCCTTTACGATATCACAGATGCGATCTGTAGTATCGTATTCCAGTAACACATGAATATAATCGACATCTGTCTCCGTTGCCAGAATCTTCCATCCTTTCTTTTCTGCAATGTCGGAAAAGATTGCTTTTACACCTGACGAAAAATTTCCAAGCAGTAAAGGTTTTCTGTATTTTGTTACAAGTACGATATGCACTTTCAGGCAATATTTCCGCCTATTGTGACAATAGTATCTATCTGATTTCTGCATAATTAGGCTCCTTTTCACTTTATTTCACTATACATTTATAATATAATATATGTAATGAAAGGAGTATATTTTATGCAGATTGGCGAAACAATGAAAATCAAACTGAATGGTATTACAGCTGACATGGATCTGGCTTTTTCTGAAATGACATATCAGTATGCGCAGGCATGCAACTACATATCAGAATACATTTTCAGCCATGACATGAATATCAATTCAAATCTGCTCAGCAAAAAGCTTTACAGAACATTGCGTTCTGAGTTCGGTCTGAAATCACAGCTGGCACAGTCTGCAATAAAAACAGTCACTGCCAGGTATCAGACAGTAGATACTCAGCTGAAAAAATCGCCATACAGGTTTTCTGCAGTTGAAAACGGAAGAAAGAAATATTACTCCTTCAGAAGAGATATGTTCTGGCTGCAGAACCCAATCAGGTTTGCCAGACCGCAGGCCGATCTGGTCAGAAACAGAGACTACAGCTTTGTAGAAGAAGGTAGAGTATTATCTATCAATACACTGGGAAACCGTGTAAAGGTTCCTTTTGATGTACCTGACTACATGGAAAAATTCTTTGATGACGGCTGGAAATTCGGTACAGCTAAACTCGTACAGCTGAAAGGCAGCTGGTATCTGCAAATTTCTGCTACAAGAGAAGCAGATGAATTTTCCAGAGATAATATCAGACATATTGTCGGCATCGACAGAGGACTTCGATTTATTACAGCGACATATGATGATTCTCAGAAAACTGCATTTGTTCGAGGAAAAGAAATCAGAAAAAAGCGTGATTCTTTTGACAGGGTAAGAGCAGAACTTCAGGCAAAAGGCACAAGATCAGCAAAACGTGCACTGAAACGTATTTCAGGGCGAGAGAACCGTTGGATGAGCGATGTAAATCATCGTATCAGTAAGGCACTCGTTAATAAATACGGGAAAGGCACACTGTTTGTACTCGAAGACCTGGAAGGTATCTCATTTGAAGAGCAGAATCAGCATGGCAAAAAGCAGACTCACGATCTGCGTAACTGGTCATTCTATGACCTGGAAACCAAGCTGACCTACAAGGCAAATGAAGCAGGCTGTCACGTCATAAAGGTTGACCCGCATTGTACATCACAAAGATGTCCGCACTGTGGAACAGTTCTGAAAGAAAACAGGAATCATGACAAACATTTGTATACCTGCAGACACTGCGGGTTTACAAGCAATGATGACAGAGTTGGTGCCATGAATATCTATCTGCTTGGCACGCTCTGGGCAACAGGTGATGAATCACCATCTTTTAAAACAGTAAGCTAAGGTTTCGGTATATCCGGAACGCTATCAAACGGGTGCTGTCAGCCACCCGGCGATGTAACGGCACAGAGGGTAATATCCCTGCTGTTAGAGTCCAGGAGAATCTGCACAGCAGATTACGTCTGTACTGGAGGAGCCAGTTACAAGCCCATCCGTCCTTGGACGGTGGGTAGTTGACACATTTTACAAAGCATCATTCATACACTATCTATGCTAGAATAAATACATGAAAAATTTAAGTTTAGAGTATTTCAATGATGCAGTATTATTACCAATTGCACTGTTATGTTTCCTATTCAGCACATTTATTTGGATTTGTTTTCACTTCGTCAAAGAAAACAAATCACAAAAAGAAATGAATAAAGAAGTTCCTGTCTTACCGTTTGTTCATTCTACAAAGCCATATGCACCATATAATAAAAAAGATATTCGCAATATTATATGGATTACAGGTATCTATGCAATCATACCTTTCTACCAGCTAGGCTCTCTTACATTTCCAACGACAACATGGCAGCCATCGAAAACAGGTCAGGATATTGTCTTTGCGCTAGAAACAGATACAAATTTTGATGCCATCTATACAATCTATGGTGAAGGAGATAACAATTCCAATCCAGATACATATCAATTAGGTACAGAAGGCATACAAATCTATGGATCCAATGATCATACATCATGGGATCTGATCACAACACTGAAAAAAGGATCTATCTATCAATATCAGATTATTGAAGGAAACTGGAAATATAAATATGTATGGCTCAGAAGTATGAACAAGAATAATTCTTTAACAGAAATTGGTCTAAGAAGTACTTCACATACATCCTTTGTTCCAATGAGTATTGAAATGGACGGTCAAAAAGACAGTCAATATCCAGCTGCTTTATTAATTGATGAACAAGATAAGCTTGTATTACATCCAACATACTATGATCAGTCATACTTTGATGAAATCTATCATCCAAGAAATGCATGGGAAATTGCCAATGGACAAGACATGTACGCTACTGTTCATCCACTGTTTGGTACAAATACGATGGCATTATTTATTAAAATGTTTGGAATGTCTCCATTTGTATGGAGACTGCCTGGTGCCTTGTTTGGGGTATTCATGATTCCACTCATGTATGCCATTGCACGAAGATTATTTCATCGAACATCCATCGCAACAATTGCATCAATACTATTAGCATTTGATTTCATGCATTTAACAACTTCAAGAATTGGAACACTGGAACCATTCAGTATCTTCTGGATCATGGTCATGTTCTACTATATGATTCGCTATATGCAGATGAGCTGGTATGATACTTCCTTTTATAAGCAGTTGAAATATTTAGCACTCTGTGGAATTACAATGGGGATTGCCATCGCCACAAAATGGACCGCATGTTATTCTGCTGTTGGATTAGCTATTCTATTATTCTCATATTTTTTCATTCAATATGCAGATTATCAAAAAGCAAAAAAGCATTTAAAGAAGCAGCATCTTGTTCCAAGTGAAGAAGCATTCGCAACACATATCAAAGATGTATTCCCAAAACGTCTGGGCATTACAATTGGATTATGTTTTATTTTCTTTATCTTTATTCCAATTGTCATTTATGCCCTCTCATATATTCCAGACCGTGTATGGAAAAACGATGGATGGTCTTTGATGAATGTATGGAAACAATGTGAATACATGTATCAATATCATTCTTCATTAAATGCAACACACCCATATTCCAGTACATGGAACCAGTGGCTCTTAGATCTTAGACCAATCTGGTATTACAACGGATATGATGTCAATAACAATCAACATACGATTTCCTGCTTCTCTAATCCACTCATGACGTGGTTAGCACTAGGAGCAATCGTATTTACACTATTCGATGGAATTCGTACAAAAAAGCAGTCTGCACTTGTCATTGTCATTGGATATATCACAGCTCTAGCTCCTTGGCTGATCATTACACGCTGTGTATTTGCATATCACTTCTATCCAACTTCTATTTTTGCGATATTATCCATTGCATACTTGTTTTCCTATCTATGGGAATATGGCATTACGGGAAAAAGTGTCGTTTGCTTCTATATTGTGATGTATATTTTATTGTTTGTTGTGTTCTTGCCGATAACTGCTGGTTTTTCCACAACAAATGCATATATTAAATCACTAGAATGGTTCAACACATGGTACTTTGGTTAAAGAAGAAATGGAAAGATATTGTATTTGCATGTTTGATTACATGTCTTTTCCTGCTGCCATACATCACAAAAGATTTTCTAGGCATTGAACACGATACATTCTTTCATGTATCTAGAATTGAACAATTATCAAAAGCCCTCCAGCATGGACAATTCCTTCCAGCTATCTACCCTTATGAAAATCATCACTATGGCTATGCATCCCCGCTTTTCTATTCAGATGTATTCCTGATCATTCCTGCCATATTGCATCTTTGTGGTGCATCATTGGCATTTGCATATAAATTCACTGTAGGTATTGCTTCTTTTATTTCTGCATATGCAATGATTCAATTAGCAATGCATATCACAAACAAAAAAGGCATCAGCTATATTGCTGCCTGTGCATATCTATTCTCGAATTATCGAATTACTGATGTTTATGTACGTGGTGCACTTGGAGAAATCTTTGCCTTTGCTTTTCTTCCCTATATGCTATTAGGCATCTATCAGATCATTTATGAAAATAAATCATGGCTCACATTAACACTTGCATTAACTACCTTAGCACTATCACATAATCTGACATTCTTAATGGCAAGTATTCTATGTGCAATTCTTTGTATCATTTCTATTCCACATTTAAACAAACAAAAATACATTCATATCTTTCTTTCTGTATTCTTCTCATTTCTATTATCGTTCTTCTTTACAATTCCAATGATTGAACAGTTACGTTCCCAAGAGTTTATTGTTGACTATTATGGAAGCAATTCTAACCTTGCCGCAAATGCAATGGATACATGGCAATACTTTATCAACAAGACGATATTTGGCTACAGTGGAAATACATTAGAACACGCAAAAACAATGACAGTCAATGTTGGATGGTTCTTAACATTCTTTCCACTCACATATATATTCACAAAGAAAAAGAATGCATTTGTTTCAACAATGCTAATCATCGGATATATTTGTCTATTATTACCATCCACTTTCCTTCCATGGGATGTTCTGCCATTACAGATCATGCAGTTTCCATGGCGTTTCAATACATTAACTGTGCTTCTATTATCCATTCCCGCATCCATTGGCATCTATGCAATCTGGAAGAAAAAATATATTCCTTATATCATCATTGCATTATTATCTATTGAATGCATCTATCATATCGTTCCATGTTACGCACGTACATTTGGAATGACATCAAAAACTACCTGGCAAGATGTACTGGATGGAAAGCTATGTGATCCTTGTTACAGTGCATACTATGTACGTGTAGAACTTGCTGGTGGAGATTATCTGCCACTCAATTCGCCCGATTTTCGAAATCGTTCAAAAAGTATCAAAGATGAAAATGGAAATGATTTAAAGCTTCTTTATACAACAGATTATGATACATTAACATTCAATACCGCAACATTACAGGAAGATACAACACTTGTACTGCCAAAGACATGGTACAAAGGCTATACTGTGTATGAAGTAAGTGGGAAAAAGAAAACAAAAGTTGCATCTTATGCAAATGATGAATGTATGGTTACATTCAATGCTGAAAAAAATAAAACCTATATTCTTACCTATGAAGATACACCTGTTAGAAAAATCAGTTTTATCATAAGTGGGATAAGTCTTATCATCTTGTTATTCTTAAACAAAAGAGTGAAATAAATCACTCTTTTGTTTTACCATCTAATGATTCAAATTCTACCTCATCATCATTATCATCTGAAGTTTCAACCTGGTTCCAGAATTCATCATGAGATAATAATTTCGTTTGATCGTTTTTTGCAGATCTAGATTGCGCAAGTGCAAGATCTTGAGCATCTTCAAGATCATTGATTAATTGCATATATTCCCCAGGTGACATGATTACAGCTTCTGGTTTATTATTTTTCATAATCACTTTTGCACCATTTTTTAAATCATCAAATGACTTCGTAATATTTCTGACAAAATCTGTAACAGATATTGTTTTTTCAAATACTAGTTTCAAGTTATCCATAAGTGTCATACCCTCTTCTTGTTTTGATTATACATTTTCAACTATGTCCACAATATACGATTCACATATTTTTTAGAAAATCCAAAAAAAAGATCAACTATTTCTAGCTGATCTATATTCGTGGAGGTTAACGGGCTCGAACCGCTGACCCTCTGCTTGTAAGGCAGATGCTCTCCCAACTGAGCTAAACCTCCATATCATTCAACTTGATATCTCAATCAAGCAATTAGAATGATACCAAAATAAACAACTCTCGTCAACAACAATTTTTATCCGGATTTCTTCGATGGGCTTCATGCGTGAGCTTGAAGACTCAACCATACATGAATGCACCCGAAGAATGAGTATTCAATTGTTAAAGGGATATCAGAACTTTTTACCTTGCAAAGTAAAGAATCCTCCGGTTTCGCGTTGGCTTCAAAAATGATTTTATTCTGTTTTCTGTAAACTGTTTCACCAATTCTCCTAATGACCATTTGAGTCATGAACAATGTATCAAAAAAGTAAAGTTCACCTCAGTAAATCAGATAAGCTATATTCGCCTTTGGGGATATTTGCTGTTCTGCGATACTCTTTTATGACTTCCACCAAGAGCTGAGGATTACTGAAATACTCCTTCACAAAATCATACGACTTAACATCATGCATCCGAAGATTCGTTTTGCAAAATTCGCTTGGTTTTATTCCGGAACGCTTAAATTAATCAAATGCTCCTTCCGCATGAATAATCAGCATTTCAATTTCTGGAGCAGTAATGACATTTACCACGTCAATTTTTTGTTCATATACTTTACTCAATCGAAATTCCTCTCTGCGAGAATCCAAAATCCGTATCACAGAAATCTGCTCGTCAAATCCTTTTCGTAAATATCGCTCCTCGAATCGTTTAGCACTTCTACAACGGATAACACGTTCTTCCAACATTTCTTCTCTTGTGAAAATCAGAAGATCATTATCAACCAGTATATCAATAATAGCTTCTTCGGCAGAACCTTCACATATACACGCCTTGTATTTTGCTAATTCCATCCTGTTACCTCTTTAATTGATTGAAGAAGCCAAACTTTTTTTCAAGCGAATATACGCTTCATATGCTGGCGTTGTTCCCTCAAGGAAACCGCTCTGGTAGGCATCACTCTTTTTAATATCATTACGTTTCAATATATAACTCAAATTTTCTGCTGTAATGCCATTACGATTTCTCACAATACAAATTCCGTCATTTCGGTCATATTCATCCAGCAGCTCCGGATAATGCGTAGTGAAAATAAGCATTCCACCATTTTTGTTCAACCGGCTGTCCATAAAAAAACGCATTAAAGTCGTTACAATTTCCTTGTTGAAATGATTTTCTATTTCATCTACTAGAAGATAACCACCTGAATGAAGAACTTCCTTTACCATCGAGAACGTAATAATGCCCTTAATCGTACCAGAGGACAGATACTGCTCAAGGTCTGCCGTATTATTCAGGATAATCTCTTCTTCATCCTTAAACTTCAAGTGGATAAATGTTTTTCCCTCTGTTTGTTCAAAACACAATTTCTCAATGGTCGGATCGAGAAATGCAATTACTTCCAATGGGATATCTTTGGTAAATGGGAGCACATTCACATTCGTATAGGAAAGCAGGCTGAATATTTCCACTGTATCATTCGCTTTTTTATTATGTGCAATGATAAAGCTGACATCATCAGAAAGATATGCTTCATCGCTATTGCGCTGCTCTACAGGCTTCATTCCGGTAAAATCTGTCAGATATTTTTTCGACTTAACGGTTGCAATCGATTTTTCCCAAAGACTTTCAGACAGAATCGAATACACGTATTCACCTGTTTTTGACTTTTTTGCTGCAATTACAGTTTCCAGGCAACAGACATAGAAACGCTTATCATAAAAATATGTGCGGATTGTAGCCTTCTTCGTTCCACCTAGAATGCTTTTTGCTTCCACATGATTGATGGGCTCATTTTTTACAATATTTAAAGCTAAGCTGATAACTTTTAATACCGAGGTCTTACCGGATGCGTTAATTCCAATGAAAGCACAGGCCGAGTGTAGATAGTAATTATCTGCCAAACAGCAAAGACTATCTTTGTCCTCTTCGCAAACACGTTGCTGCGTATAAAAGCAAATATCCAAGTCTTTTTTAAATAATGGGAGTCCTTGTGCAGTGATGCGGAGTATTTTCATGAGTAGTCCTCCTTTAAAAACGGTTTCCCCGTTTTTATTTTCTTATGATTTTATTATATTCATTAAATCAAAAAATATCAACGGATTTTCCGTTTTTATTTTCCTTACAATTGTAGTAGACAGCTCCGAAATAATGCTCAAAATCTCATTTTTGACATTTATATCCATCAGAGGATGACCTGTGCTGACATAGAGAATTCGCAAACTGGCAAGCAGCAAACAGCTCCATGAAAAGAGTAAAGACTGCACGTGAACCTTAAACTTGATTGGTTAATCGTGAGTGTCATATTCAGCAAGATTGACTACTGATCTATTTGATTGAGAATGATTTGCTTGCCTTGAAATTATCCCACACAAGAACGCACAGCGATTTATTTGGAAAGTAAGAAAATGACTAGTACCTTACAATTCCGTGTTCTGAAAAAGAATCTTTCTTCATACAAGTTTTTATATTTTATTTGTAAATATCAAATTCTTACCTGTCCATTTCCATGGATGATGTATTTATAGGTACACAATTTTTCCAGTCCCATTGGACCTCTTGCATGCAGCTGTAATAATCTTTCCAGTGTATTGGATAGATTATGCAGTCGACTCTCATCATCAAAGTCTTCCCATGTTAATAGCATCTGTGCAACTGTATGGTTATACATAGAAAAAAGACGATCATACGTATACATTAACTCACACTGACCAACTGCAGCTGCTGCCTGTTTTGTGACAATGTCTTCCGGTTTATTGATTTGCAGCTTTCCAACACCAAGACCCGTTGCACCACTTGAAACAATGATCAACTCATGTCCTGCATTTTCAATATCACTCCATACTTTGACGAGCTCTTCCACATGACGGATATTTAGTCTGCCACCCTGATGGGCCAATGTACTTGTACCAACTTTAATCACAATTCTCATACGAATACCTCATTTAATTTGTATCAATGTTACTACCGGAAAAGAAATGAGAAAACAAAAATTTCCTTTTGAAATGTATATAGTAAGAAATATTCCAGTTCATCTTTTTCTTTTCTTCCGAAGAACAGCGAATACTTCAGAAACTGGTCGTGTTCTACCATTTTCAATGTCTTGCATTCCTTCATAAATGCGACTGTATATTTCAAAACGTCCCTTCATATTTTCATAAGTTTTAATGTACATGCCCGCTAAATCTTCTTTTCCATTCTTTGTGATGAACACATGCTCATTATATTCATGGCAAAAAGAAGAAATCTCATTATAGTTGTTACATACATCTTTACTTGAATGAATCTTTGACATCAATCCATCCTCCTAATATACAGAAATCATACATAAATTTCTGTATATTCCCAATGACTATTTATAGTTTTTTCACAGGAAAAGCAGTTGCTTCTATACTTCTTTCACTGATCCGTGAAGTAGTATTCGGTGTTAGCTTTACATCATTGCCGTATTTCTTATCTGCAGAACATATCATCAATTAAAATATGAAAAATTCTGAAGTTTAATTCAGAATTTTTTTACTGACCAGTTTTCAACATGCAATCCATCTACTCTTTCAAATTCTGATGTGTTATTTGTTACGACAATCATATCTTTTGCACGGGCAATGGAAGCTATCATCATATCCATTGCACCAATGATTTTCCCTTCTCTTTCAAGAGAAGATCGAATATGACCATACTGTTCTGCTGCTGATGCATCAAAATCAATAATTTCAAACGATGATAAAAATAAAGTTAACGCAATACGATTTTTTCCAGGATATTTACTTTTATTCACACCATACATTAACTCAGCATATGTAATCGAAGATATGAAAATATCATTTGGATCATGTAAAAATAAACACTCCAAAACCTCTTTTGGTTTATTCTTAATTGCATAAATGCAAATATTAGTATCTAGAAGATATTTCATAATATGTTTCTAGTTTCACTTTCTAACTGCACTCTTTCTTCACACATAAAGTCATCTGAAAAAGCATCTAAACTTTCAAGAAAACCCGACCACTGATTCTCTTTTGGAATCAATAAAACAATATCTCCTATCTTCTTGACCGCAACTTCATCTGTTTGAAATCTACATTCTTTTGGCAGACGAACTGCCTGACTTCTCCCATTTTCAAATACTTTCGCTGTCATCATAGATAAATACCTCCTGATATCAAAAGTATATATCTTGGTATATATCTTTTCAATATTTCTTTCCATTTTACTTTCACTCCTCCTAACATTAATATTCACAATTTTTATTCACATTCCAAAAAAAGTAGAGATCATATTTCAATCTCTACTTCTTATGTAATACATTTCCTAATGCGCGTGACAATTCATCAATTTCAATTGGTTTTGATACAAACCCATCCATACCACATTCCAAAGCACTTCTACGATCTTCCTCAAAAGCATTGGCAGTCATCGCAAGAATTGGTATATTCGCTAATTCAGGATTATCTAATGCACGAATACATTTCGTAGCTTCATAGCCATCCATAACTGGCATCTGAACATCCATTAAAATACAATCATATGTTCCTGCAGATGCACTCTTTACCATTTCTACAGCCACTGCACCATTTTCAGCTTTGTCCACAACAAATCCATAGTTTTCAAGAATTGCTTCCGCAATTTCTCGATTCAATTCATTATCTTCTACTAGAAGAAGATGTTTATTTTGAAAATCAATTTCTTTCTGTATTCTGTCAGATTCATTTTCTGCACATATTTTTTCACCAAGTGCATGCATTAACGTTTCTCTTAAATCAGACATAAACATTGGTTTTGCACAAAATGCCGTCACACCAGCTTCAATTGCTTCTGCTTCAATATCAGACCAGTCATAAGCAGTCAGAATAATGATTGGAGTATCATTTTCTAAACTTCGAATTTGTCTTGTTACTTCAATGCCATTCATATCTGGTAAACGCCAGTCAATGATATATGCTTGGAATGCATCACCAATTTCCATAGATTGTCTTGCACGAAGAACTGCTTCTTTCCCAGAAAGTGTCCATTCAGAACGCATTCCAACTTTCACAAGCATCTTTGTTACACTATCACAAGTATTGAAATCATCATCTACAACCAATGCTTTCAAACCTTCCAGTTCTTTAATTTTCACAGAGTGATGACTCCTAGACTGTATGCGTAATGGAAGACGAACAACAAACTCAGTTCCTTTTCCTTGTTCTGTATTGATCTGGATCGTTCCATCCATCATATCTACAATATTCTTTGTAATTGCCATACCAAGACCAGTACCTTGGATTTTGCTGACAGTCGATGTACGTTCACGCTCAAACGAATCGAATATTCTGTTGACAAATTCTTCACTCATGCCAATGCCATTATCTTTGACACGAATTTCATACAGTCCACTGTCTTTTCTAGGACTTGCAAGCTGAGCGAGTCGAACAGAAACTGTACCACCAGATGGTGTAAATTTGATGGCATTGGATAAAAGATTCAACAAAACCTGATTTAGTCTTGTCTTATCACAATACACATCCTCATCCATAACATCCATGACATCCATATACAATTCCAGCTGTTTTGCCTGAATCTGTCCGCTGATAATTGTTTTCACATCATGAAGTACATCCGCAAGATTCACTTCTGTTTCTTCTAGATGAATCTTTCCACTCTCAATACGACTCATATCAAGAATATCATTAATTAATGAAAGCAGATGATTGCTTGATGCAAGAATCTTGCTTAGATAATCCTGTACTTTTTCTTGATTACCGATATTGCTTACCGCAAGTGTTGTAAATCCAATGATTGCATTCATTGGTGTTCTGATATCATGAGACATATTGGAAAGGAATGTACTCTTTGCTCGATTTGCGGTTTCTGCAGCACATACAGCTTCTGATAAAGCCATATTTCTTTGCTTATCTTCTGTACGATCTGACATTACAATGATATACTTTTCAGTTTTTTCTATCACGGTTCCTAACGCAACAATATGGAACCAGCGTCTTTGTCCAGTTTTCTGATGTCCATATTCGATATCCCATTCTTTCTGTTCATCTACGGAAATATCTTTTAGATGATTCTTTGTCTGTTCTTCAACATCAAAATGCAGTTTTCTTAAAACCTGGACATCATTTTTAATCTGTTCTGCAGGCAATCCCAGCAGCCTTTCAGCATTTGGACTCACATAATCTGCCTGATATGTTTTTGCATCGATCATCATAAACACATCATCAACATTCTTAGATAGTTTCTGAAATAATTCATCACGATAAAGGATTTCAACATCCTTTTCTTTCATGATGAACTTGTTTCTTCTGATAATCAAAACAATAATAAATATTGCGTATGCAAGCACAACACCACCAACGATTACAATTGTTGAAAGCTGCAGCATATCCATGCTTTGATTCACAACATCTGCAGGTACAAGGCCCATATATGACCAGTCTTGCATGCCTGCTGCTTCATACACAAGATAATAGCGAACACCATCGATGTCTAAAAGTCTGGAACCAGGTTTTCCCTGCTTCAAGTCATCCGTAAATTCAGCAATTTCACTTTCGTTTACATTTGAATGATCTCTTAAAATAGCAAAGAAATTATATATCTTATCTAATGATTCTAAGGGATGATCCACAACAACTCTGCCATCTGCATGAATAACATATCCACCAGATTTCCCATCAAAGGAAGGCGTATTCATCACTTTTTCAAAATCAGAACTATCATATGCAATCGCAATAAAATCATATGTAAATCCCTGATATTCGCCATACACATCCGGACACGCAAATACAAACATTTGTGATTTTCCAGGCAAGGCTGCACTTGTAACAACATCCGTACCTTGTTGCAAAGGAACATCTAAACTCTCCTGCAATCCAAGATAGCCTGTTTCTCCTGAGACTGTCTTATAATTTCCATCAACAGATAGAAAATAAAAGTTGGAAAATGCTGCTTCTTTCTGTGCATTTTCTATGTAATTACAAATATCACTTTCATTTTTTTCTGTATCAAAATATTCTTTCAGCAAATGTAGATATGTAATATTTTTATTCGTCACTTCATTCAAAGCTTTATTGGATTGATGAAGAATTTCTGTTAAATGCGAAACACTTTCATCATAAATCATACGATTTACAAATGAAATATAGCGAACACTCGCAACAACACTACAAATGAGTAATGCAATCGTAATCATCGACATTTTGATTATTCTTTTTGGTATTTTTTCTTTTTTACTGTTTATTTCACTCATTTTTCATTCCTTACTGTAATATATTTTTCAGGTTCAACAAGATTGCCATTTCCACTGGAAACATAATCCAGCCATGTTTGTCGAACTCCATTTTCATCTGTTGTAAACATATAATCATTCAACAAAGGTGCCATATTCTTTTCCGTAGCTAGACAAGTTAGCGTAAACGTATCATTGTCATTGATACTCTTTCCATCTTTCATAATTTTCGCTAACGTATAACAGCCATTTTCTTCTTTTACTTCTACAGAAATACCACTGAACACTGGTAATGATCCTTGATTAAATGGAACAAATCCACCTTCAATACCTTCCACAAAGCATTTCACAATTTCTGTTAATTCTATTCCATTTACTTGCTTGTGGTACGCCGCTAAATCATTTGGCATGATCATATATCTAGCCATCTTTTCTGTATATTCTGCCTGTAATACATTGTCAGTAAAACTGTTCACTATTGCAATCAATACATTACTTTGATAACAATTTCTAAGTGTATTTGCCATCACTGAATACGTTTCATTTCCACCATCACATGCAAAAGTGCTCGAATATGATTTTGCAGGTGATAGAACAATGTTTTCCTCTTCATTTGTGTCTTCTTGTTTTAATTGTGTATTGAAATCTTCATATGCTTCCTGTGCACCATATTCCCCCGCAATCATTTTTGAAACGACATCTTTAGATATACTAAAAAAATCATTGGAAGCAATACGAATATACATATGATTCTCTTCCACAACATTTTTTACATCTTTCAAATAATCAGTTAAAACAAGTGGTACATCCTGAGAATAACTCAATGTATCCTGTCCATCCACAATGATATTCTGTGCATCCGCAGAAAGCATAGTATTCAATACTTTCATTGCAGCACTTCTTCTATCTTCATCTTTTTCCAGATCTTTATTCAAAGCAACCTGGAAATATGGTGTTGTCATCAGCCATCCTTCACCATTTTCTTCAAAGAATGGCAGGAATGTAGTATTGATACCTTGTTCCTGATACACTTTCACACCAGCAGAAGAACCAAAATACATCGCAACTTTTCCATTTTGAAACATATCCATTACAGCATCATAATTTAATGCAAGATCATCTTTGCTTAGCTTTGTATCTTGAATAAACTGTTCTAACCTTTCAAAAGCACCAGGCCATACAGTTTCATCTAAGCCAGCTTTATCAGTATTTTCTGGATCACTATAAACAGTACGCCATTTTCTTCCAGCAGAAGAAGACAGTTCATCTGCAGAAAGACCCTGCAAAGTTTCCATACATGTATAGTCATACATATAATCTGCTACAAAACCACGTACACCAGCTTCTTCAAATTTCTTGCAGGCATTTACAAAACTGTCATAATCCGTTGGCAGTGGAATGTTATATTGTTCAAATAAATCTTCATTCACAACAAACCCATGTGCATCTGCACAAACAGGCAGCCAGTTTACACTGCCATCCTGGTTCATAAAATTATTCAGATAAGAATTATAGACAGCACCAGCTACGTTAGTTGTAGAAAGATCCAATAAATGATCCTTTAATGGAGAAGCATCATGAAGAGAAAAACGACAGTTTGTAATAATATCTGGCAAGCCACCATTTTTATCTAAAAATGTATAGAAATCCAAATCATTATTTCCTACAACAAATTCAATATTCACATCTGGCAGCTGAGATTGAATGTATGGTGCATATTTTTCATATAGACTCGTTGTCCACAAGTATACTTGAATTGTTTGTTTTTCTTTCGTCTTTTGTTTGTTGCAGCCAAACATCAATGAAACTGATAACACAATTACAAAAAGGAATGATAAAGCATTTTTAAAACTTTTCTTTTTCATAAACTCTCCCTTAAAAACCATTTTGTATGTGTTTCAAACAAACAAAAAAGTTCCACGTAAAATCATTACTGGAACGTATACCATCATTACCCTTTTTAAATATCATTGCACTCTATCGCATATGTATAATTAAAATCATTTATTACCAACAGCTCTAAAATACTATATATCTTAGATTTTCACTCATTGTTTAAAATGAGTAAAACCTGGCTACCATGGTCAGCTCCCTCTTCTGACTTTGTTCCATGGCTTTACGCCTCAATCATTTGTTTGATTTGTGAATGTATATGCCAATAGAATGTAACAACATCATTATACATTTCACTATGGCATGTGTCTATGCATTTATAACTGCTTACTAACTATATCTGAAATGTTTTGTTACAAATGCAATTTATTTTTTAAAGCTTTTTGTAGAATTTTAGATAATCTACATCATTAATGCATTTGTTCTACAGAAATAGAAAGACCTAAATTTCTAAATATTTTTAAAAGTGTTCCTAGATTTGGTGTAATCTT
>Ga0129311_1000907_pt1 | contig 23343 bp, 19 predicted proteins | sample Go1ome_FD_94435 | JGI IMG/M metagenome (GOLD analysis project Ga0129311, IMG submission 94435) | Western lowland gorrila individual fecal microbial communities from Wisconsin, USA - Go1022B metagenome | ecosystem: Host-associated > Mammals > Digestive system > Large intestine > Fecal | place... | reverse complement strand
TCAAGTCTGGTGTAAATATCATGTACGGATGTAATAACTTCTGTACTTACTGTATCGTACCTTATGTTCGTGGACGTGAGCGTTCCAGAACACCTGAAGATATTCTGGAAGAGGTACAGCGTCTGGCTGATAAGGGCTATGTGGAAATCATGCTCCTGGGCCAGAATGTTAACTCTTACGGTGTGAATTTCATGGGAACAAGCCCAATCCTGGAGGCAAATCCAGACTATGACTTCCCAGATCTTATGGAAGACGTATGTAAGATTGAAAAGATTCATAGAGTGCGTTTCATGACAAGTCATCCTAAGGATCTTTCTGATAAGCTCATTGATGTGATTGCAAGAAATCCTAAGATTTGCAGACAAATCCATTTGCCAGTACAGGCAGGTTCAACTGAAATCTTAAAGAAGATGAATCGTCATTATACAAAGGAGCAGTACCTTGCCCTGGTTGACCGCATTCGTGCCAAGTTACCTGACGTATCTCTTACAACAGATATTATGGTTGGCTTCCCTGGGGAAACAGAGGAAGACTTCCTGGAAACTGTAGATGTTGTAAAGAAGTGTCACTACGACCAGGCATTCACATTCATCTATTCTATTCGTTCTGGAACACCAGCTGCCAAGATGGAGCAGGTTCCAGCAGATGTAGTAAATGAGAGATTCCAGAGACTTCTGAAGGTGGTTCGAGAAGAGAGCGCGAAAGCAACTGCTCGTTTCGAAGGTCAGGTAAAGGAAGTGCTGGTTGAAGATAATGATGATCATGAGGAAGGTTATGTAACAGGAAGAATGGACAATAATTATCTGGTTCATTTCCCTGGTGACCCATCCATGATTGGCACATTTGTAAACGTTAAGTTAAACGAAGCAAAAGGATTTTATTATTTAGGGGAAATCGTAAATGATTAAGGCTTTCGAGAATATCGATCGTAGTAAATTATCACCAATGATGCAGCACTATCTGCAGACAAGAGAAGAGAATGAGGGTATTATTGTTTTCTATCGTCTGGGTGACTTTTATGAGATGTTCTTTGATGATGCAGAAACTGTTTCCAGAGAACTGGAGATTACATTAACTGGAAAAGACTGTGGCCTGGAGGAAAGAGCACCTATGTGTGGCATTCCTTACCATGCTGCAGACACATATATTGCCCGTCTGATTCAGAAGGGCTATAAGGTCGCTATCTGTGAGCAGGTAGAAGACCCTAAGAAAGCTAAAGGTCTGGTACAGCGTAAGGTCATTAAGATCATTACTCCTGGTACCACAATGACTGAAGGCACTCTGACAGAAGACGAAAACAATTTCATTTGCTCTATTATTTTGCGTGATGGAAAGTATGGTATCGCAACAGCTGATATCTCTACTGGACAATTCATGGTAACAGAAGTGGATCAGGCATCTAAAGTGCTGGATGAAATCACAAAGTTCGAGCCTTCTGAAATTGTAACTTTGGAAGGCCAGGACTTATTCCCAGAGGACGAACTGAGCACTGAGACTTACAATATGCTTCTTCAAAAGCTGAATATTATGGTCAGTCCAGTTTCCAAGTCTGATTTTGAACTGAAATCATCCATTGAACGTATTGAAAAGCAGTTTCATACCAGTGGTGTGGAAGGCCTTGGTTTGAAAGACCTTGACGCAGGTATTATGGCTGCAGGCGGACTGATTTGTTACCTTCTGGATACACAGATGTCGGAAATGGAGCAGCTCAATTCTCTCAAGGTTTACTATGTGTCTAAATTTATGGTTATTGATTCTGCTACACGCCGTAATCTGGAACTGACAGAGACCATGCGTGATAAGCAGAGAGTAGGTTCCCTGCTTTGGGTTCTGGATCATACAAAGACTGCCATGGGCGCCCGTCGTCTTCGAAATTTCGTTGAAATGCCTTTAATGGATTTAAAGGCCATTGAAGCAAGATATGACGCTATTGATGCTCTGAATAGACGCGTTATGGATCGTGATGAAGTCATGGAATACATGAATTCTATTTATGATCTGGAACGCCTGATGACAAAGATTTCCATTAAGACAGCTGGTCCTCACGACCTGCTTTCTTTCCGTAATTCTTTAAAGTATCTGCCATTTATTCATAATCTGATTCATGGTTTTGGTTCCAGCATTTTTGAAACCATGGATGCAGAAATGGATGACCTGCAGGATCTTTATCATCTGATTGATAATGCCATCTCTGAAGATGCCCCCATCACCATTCGTGAAGGTGGTATTTTCAAGCCTGGTTTCAGTCAGGAGATTGATGATTTCAAGGAAGCAAAAATTGCTTCTAAGGATAAGTTAAATGAGATTGAAGCAAGAGAAAGAGAGAATACTGGAATAAAGAATCTTCGTATCAAGTTTAACCGTGTTTATGGTTATTTCTTTGAAGTTACAAATTCTTTCCAGAATCTGGTGCCAGATTACTTTATTCGTAAGCAGACTCTGACCAATGCAGAGCGTTATACCACTACAGAACTTCAGTCTTTATCAGACATTATTTTAGGTTCGGAGGATAAGCTCTTTAATCTGGAATATGAAGAATACTGCAAGTTACGTGATTTCCTGGCTAGCCAGACTACACGTGTACAGAGGACAGCAGAGAATATCGCAGAAATTGATGCGCTTTGTTCTCTGTCTTATATAGCAGTGAAATACAATTATATTCGTCCATCCCTTAACCAGAATGGTGTAATTGATATCCGTGAGGGACGTCATCCAGTTGTTGAACGTATGATGAATTCAGGAACCTTCATTCCAAATGATACTGTTCTTGATTCCTCTGCCAATAGAATCATGATTATTACTGGTCCTAATATGGCTGGTAAATCAACATATATGCGTCAGACAGCTCTGATTGCCCTTATGGCTCAGTGTGGTTCATTTGTACCAGCCACATCTGCCAATATTTGTATTTCAGACCGTATCTTTACCAGAGTTGGTGCCAGTGATGACCTGGCTCAGGGCCAGTCCACCTTCATGGTTGAAATGAGTGAAGTATCTAACATTCTTCGTAATGCAACAAAGAACTCCCTGATTATCATGGATGAAATTGGTCGTGGAACCTCCACCTTTGATGGACTTTCCATTGCCTGGGCAGTAGTTGAATATATTGCAGATCCGGATGCAGTAGGCGCAAAGACGCTTTTTGCCACTCATTATCATGAGTTGACAGAACTGGAGGGAAAACTTTCTTCCGTAAATAACTATTGCATTGCTATTAAGCAGACAAAAGATTCTTTAGTATTCCTACGTAAAATTGTACCAGGAGGAGCAGACCGCTCCTATGGTATTGAAGTAGCTGAACTTGCTGGACTTCCAAAGCCTGTCATCGACCGTGCGAAGGACATTGCCAATCAGCTGGCTGAAGACGATATCACAGGAAATGCTCGTGATATTGAAGCTAAAACCGTTCATAAAGAAGAGCCAGTTAAGCGTTCAAAGAAGGGCGAAGCAGAAGGACAAATGTGTTTGTTTGGCTCAACAGAAGATATGACCATTGTGGCGGAACTGAAGGCTTTAGACTTAAATAATATGACTCCTGTTAAAGCGATGCTGTATCTGCAGGAATTAAAAGACCGCTTAGGATAAGCGTTTGTAAAGAAATGACATGATAAGGACATAATCTATATGATTAAAATTCTTGATCAACATACAATTGATAAGATTGCCGCTGGTGAAGTTATTGAAAGACCAGCATCCATCGTAAAAGAACTTGTAGAGAACTCCATTGATGCAGGTGCTACACGAATTACGGTTGAAATCACAGACGGTGGTAAGTCCATGATTCGTGTAACGGATAATGGCGGAGGTATTCCCAAAGAAGATATTCAAAAGGCTTTCTATTCCCATGCCACCTCTAAGCTGGATAATGCTGACGACTTAGTTGGAGTTATGACTCTTGGTTTTAGAGGAGAAGCGCTTTCCACCATTGCAGCTGTTACGGATACCGAAATGATTACCAAGACCCACGATGCACTTACAGGCATCCGTTATGAAATTCGTGGTGGTAAAGAGGTTTCCTGTGAAGAAATTGGTGCGCCAGATGGTACAACCATCGTTGCTCGTAATATTTTCTTTAACACACCAGCCAGACTGAAGTTCCTTAAGTCCAATATGACCGAGGGTTCCTACATTACAGATTTAATGAGCCATATTGCTCTTTCCAATCCTGGCGTGGCTGTGCATCTCATTTCCCAGGGTAAGACACTTATTGATACTTCTGGTAATGGAGATTTAAAAGAAGCTATTTATCAGCTTTATGGCAAAGAAATTGCCAAGTCTATTCTGGAAGTGAATGGCGGAACAGATGAAATTAAAATCACAGGTTACTCTGGTAAGCCTTTTCTTTCCAAGGGTAATCGTTCCTTCGAAAATTACTTTGTGAATACGCGATATATTAAGAACGTCGTTATTAATAAGGCTATTGAAGAAGCATATAAGACCTATGTTATGCAACACAGATTCCCATTTACTGTGCTTTTTATTGAGGTACCACCGGAAGCAGTAGATGTGAATGTACATCCTGCTAAAAGAGAGTTCCGATATGATAACGAAAAGGCTTTATTTAGCGCTGTTTATCATGCAGTGGCGGATTCTTTAAAAGAAAAGGAATTAATTCCAGATGCAGAGGCAGACTATGGTCAGAGGCAAAAGTATTTTACTCCTCAGCCTAAAAATCTATCTCCATCAGACGCTGTGAAAAAAGCTTTGGAGGCTTCCAGCCATAGTCATGCAAAGTCTGAGGATTATCATGCATTCCAGAAGTCCACTACAGACTCTATGTCAATTTTGAAGAGTATCTTGCCAGATTCTTATTTAAAGAAACTGGACGAAAGTACGGAAAAAGAGGCCTCTGAAGCAAAGGATAAAGTGGATGAAATAAAGGAGAATACATACGGAAAAGACCAAGTCGGCAACATTTCTGATAGGGTTGAAGAGGATAGCAGGGAGCAAGAAAATAAGGAAGACCAGGTAGAGGATTCTGCCACATATTCCTTTACCTCTAGGAAAGAGGAAGAAAAGTATGAGCAGCAATCCCTTGCTGAAGTATCCTATCTTTCTGATGAAGCTGTGGCTAAACACAAGATTATTGGACAGCTCTTTAAGACCTATTGGCTTACAGAATTTAATGGCAGTCTATATATCATGGATCAGCATGCTGCCCATGAAAAAGTAAATTATGAGACATATCTTGCTGAGTTTAAAAGTCGTACCATAGCTTCTCAGCAGTTGTACCCACCAATTACCATTACTTTATCCAGTCGTGAAAAAACAGCAGTTCTTGAGAATATTAAACTCTTTGAAAAGACTGGTTTTGAACTGGATGATTTTGGTGAGAATGATATTAAAATTACATCGGTTCCAGTAAATCTGGTAGGCCTTAGCGGAAGAGATGTATTTGTAGAATTCGCTGCAGACCTGGCTTCTGGTGTACGTCAGGTAACTGAAGATCTCTTTGTACACAAGATTGCTACCATGGGATGTAAAGCGGCTATCAAGGGAAATCAGGAGATTTCTCAAATGGAAGCAGAAGAACTCATGTCTAAACTCCTAACGCTGGATAATCCATATACTTGTCCTCACGGAAGACCTACAATCATTAAGATCTCCAAGGATGAACTGGATAAGAAATTTAAAAGAATTGTTGAGTAAGATGATAAAAGATAATATAAATATCAGTCAAGTGAATACAGAATTACCTCCTCTTGTTATTTTAACCGGACCAACAGCAGCTGGAAAAACTGATTTATCCATTGCTCTTGCCAAGGCAATTGATGGGGAAATCATATCTGCAGATTCTATGCAGGTATATAGAAAGATGGATATTGGCACTGCTAAGATTAGTCCTCAGGAGATGCAGGGGGTGAAGCATCATCTCATTGATGTATTTGATGCGGACCATGCATTTAATGTATCGGAATTTCAGTTCCTGGCAAGGCAGGCTTGCAAGGATATACTTGGTCGTGGTCATATTCCGATTGTGGTTGGTGGCACAGGCTTTTATATTCAGGCCCTTCTTTATGGAATTAACTTTAAAAATGAGGAAGATGATGGAACCCGTGCTGCTTTGGAGGCTGAGGCTCTGCAGGAAAACGGCCCGGCAATCCTATTTGAAAGACTAAAATCCATAGATCCGGATTCTGCTGCTGAGATTCATCCAAACAATGTGAAGAAGGTGATTCGCGCCCTGGAATATTATCATTTCCATCAGGAACCAATTTCCAAGCACAATAAAGAGGAGAGAAAGAAGCAGTCCATCTATAATGCGGCCTACTTTGTTCTGAATATGGACAGGGCCAAGCTTTACGAAAGAATCAATAAAAGAGTGGATATTATGATGGAAAAAGGCCTGGTTCAGGAAGTGAACGAACTTCTTGCTGAGGGTTTACCTCGTGAGTCCATCTCTCTGGAAGGTATTGGTTATAAGGAGATTCTTCCAATTCTTGATGGCAAATGTACTGCCCAGGAAGCTGCAGATAATATCAAAGAAAATACAAGACACTTTGCTAAGAGACAGCTCACCTGGTTCCGAAGAGAAAGAGATGTAATCTGGATTGACAAGGATCAGTATGAGAATGAAGATTTGCTTCTGCAGGATATGCTGGCTCTTTTGAAAAATAGACACATTATTAACACAAAATAGGTATAGAATGTAATGGTTTTGCCTGGGGGCAATACGTTCATAATAAATATAAAGGAATTTAAAAATGGATAAGGATACACTTAAGGAATACTACTTACAGGAAGGAATTTCTGAAGAAGTCTTTGATTTTGCAAATGAGATGGAAGAAAAGTTAAAAGACAGATTTAAAGAAATTGATAAGATTGCTGAATTTAATCAGGTTCGTGTTATTCGTGCCATGCAGGAAGCTCGTCTGGCAGAAGAGCATATGTATGGAACAACGGGTTATGGTTATAACGACACAGGCCGTGATACTTTAGAAAAAATCTATGCAAAAGTATTTCACACAGAAGATGCACTTGTAAGACCTACCATTACCTGTGGCACTCACGCTCTTGCAACAGCCCTTTCTGCAAACTTAAGACCAGGAGATGAAATGCTTTCCATTGCTGGTCCTGTATATGATACTCTCCAGGGTGTTATTGGTATTCGTCCAGAAGTGGGTTCTCTTGCTGAATTTGGTATTACTTACGATGAAGTCAGTCTTTTACCAGATGGTGGTTGGGACTTCGATGGTATTCGTGCCAAGATTAAAGACAATACAAAGCTGATTGAAATTCAGCGTTCCAAGGGATATGACGTGCGTCCAAGTCTTTCTGTAGAACAGATAGGCGAGGCAATTTCATTTGTAAAGTCTATTAAGCCTGACGTCATCGTTATGGTGGATAACTGCTATGGTGAATTCGTAGAAACAATCGAGCCTTCAGACCTTGGTGCGGATATGGTGGTTGGTTCCCTGATCAAGAATCCAGGTGGCGGACTTGCGCCAATCGGTGGTTATATTTGTGGAACAGCAGACTGCATCGAAAGATGTGCCGCTCGCCTTACAACACCAGGTCTGGGCAAGGAAGTTGGTGCAACTCTTGGCATCACAAGACAGTTCACACAGGGACTTTTCCTGGCACCTACCGTTACTGCCTCTGCATTAAAGGGCGCCATTCTTGCTGCAAACCTTTATGAAGCAAAGGGCTTCAAGGCCATTCCGAATGCAAGTGAGCCTCGTTACGATATTATCCAAGCAGTTGAACTGGGTAAGCCTGAACTGATTGAAGCTTTCTGTGAAGGAATTCAGGACGCATCTCCTGTGGACAGCTTTGTTAAGCCAATCCCTTGGGATATGCCTGGCTATGATGCTCAGGTTATTATGGCTGCTGGTACCTTTGTATCCGGCGCATCCATCGAACTTTCTGCTGACGCTCCAATTAAGGAGCCTTATGCCGTATATTTCCAGGGGGGACTTACCTATGCCCATGCGAAATTTGGTATCCTTTCCTCCCTGCAGAAGGTTATGGAAAAACAATAATTAAAGTGTTAGACTAAGGGCACTAAGGGGCACTCTGTTCCAGAGAGGGAGAAATGGAGCGCCTATGAAACACGTTACAATTTCAAGTTTTGCAAAGGAAGAGAAGCCGGTAGAAAGAATGTATGAATATGGACCTCAGGTCCTTTCAGACGCAGAACTTCTGGCGGTAATTCTTCGAACAGGAACAAGTAAACAAAATGTGGTGGAACTTTCCCAAATGATTTTGCAGGCCCACCCCAATGTAAAAGGTATTGCTTCCCTGCCATATTTTTCTATGCAGGAGTTAATGGAATTAAGCGGCGTGGGAATTGTTAAAGCAAGTCAGATTCTGGCTTTGGCTGAGATTTCAAAAAGAATTTCCAGGCAAAATGCAAAAGAGCATATGCGTTTTAATTCTCCGGAGTCCATTGCGGATTATTTTATGGAGGACGTAAGATATCTAGCTCAGGAAAAGACATTTGCTCTATTTCTGGATTCATCCAATTCCATTATTTATCAGAAACAATTGGCAGAAGGCAGTATTCGAAAATGTTTTATGGAGCCCAGAGAAATATTTTTACAGGCTCTAAAATGGAATGCAGTTAGCATTATTATTCTTCATAATCATCCTTCCGGCTATCCGGAACCATCAGAAGCGGATCGGCGTATTACAGAAAGAATTGAAAAACTGGGAAATGAACTTGGCATCCATTTACTGGATCATATTATTCTTGGAAATAAAAGATATTTTAGTTTTAAAGAGAGAGGTCTCTTAGGTGAAGTACGATAATAAGAAAGATATAAGTCCTAAATATTTATTGATAGTTCTCTTTTTTGCATGTGTATTAATGATTGCATTTTCAGCATTTAATCCCGAGGCAACCGGTAAAATCAGACAGGTTGCTGGTATCATTATCACACCATTGCAAAAAGGTGCATCTTCCTTTGGAGGCTGGGTGGATGAATCCCTGCAGGTCTTTGGTGACACAAAGGAACTGAAAGAGGAGAACCAGGAGCAGAGAATTCAGATTACAAATCTGCAAAATGAACTTGGCAAGAATGAAGCTGAACTTACAGAGTTAAGTGAACTTCGTTCTCTCTATTCTTTAGATGAAATGTATCCAGATTACAATAAGACTGCAGCAAGAGTCTTTTCTGTTAATTCCTCAGGTTGGTTTGATGAATTTTATATCAATAAGGGTATGAATGATGGAGTATATGTGGATTGTAATGTACTCTGTGATCAGGGCTTGCTTGGTATTGTCATTGAATCCTATGATGACTATGCAAAGGTTCGAGCAATTATCGATGACCGTTCTACAGTAACAGGTGAAATCGGTGATTCCGGTACTATCTGTTCCATAAATGGTAGTCTTTTGAATATGAAAGAAGATGGTTATCTGGAAGCTACAAATATTGATATTAATGCAGCTATTCAGGAAGGTGACAGAGTCGTTACCTCCAATGTATCGGATCGTTATGTATATGGAATTACAGTTGGCTATGTGACTTCTATTAGCAAGGACTCTAATAATCTGACTAAGACAGCTAAAATCACACCAGTTGCTGATTTTACTGACGTAAAGGATGTACTTGTTATCCTAGATCGTAAACAGAAGGTAAACTATTAATGCGTCGTGTATTAACAATTACAATTTTAATACTGATCTCGTTCTTATTGCAGACAGTTATTTTTTCTTATGACAATTTATTGGGGAGTTCACCGGATTTCCTGCTTATGCTCACCATGTCCTTTGGTATTATGAGAGGACGAAGAGAGGGTTTGTTAGTGGGCTTTTTTGGTGGACTTCTTATTGATATTTTTTATAATTCCTATCTTGGACCATTTGCCATGCTCTATATGGTGATTGGTTATGTCAATGGATTTTTCCACAAGGACTACACCATGGAAGATATCCTTCTTCCAGTTGTTATTTCATTTGTTGACAGCCTGATATTCCATTTTATTGTATTCTTTGTAACCTATCTGATGAGAAATAGAATTGAATTTGGTTTCTATTTCGTACATATCATCATGCCACAGGCTATTTGGACTACCGTTGCAACCGCTGTTTTATATCGAATTGTTCTTTCAATTAATCGAAGACTGAAAAAGAAGGCAAAGAAAGTTAAATCATGAAAACGATTAAGGATTTCCTAATTGCATTAAAGGAATTAATTCTTGAATATCTTAAGAGCCGTTTATTTCCAATCACTGTTTTAATGTTGGTTCTCTTTTTGCTCTTGGTAAACCGTCTCTTTGTATTGCAGATTCAACATGGTGAAACCTATGAGAAGAGTCTTACTGTGTCATCTGAAAAGACAGTAACGGTTAATTCCATCCGTGGAAATATTTACGATGTTAACGGAAAGCTGCTTGCTTCCAATAAGATTACTTATAATCTCAGCTTTGGTAATGATACAGAAATGTCTGATCGTGCCAAGGAACTTGGAATCACAGAAAATGAACTGAAAAACCGCATTATTTCTCGGACTCTCCAGATTCTTCATGATAATGGGGATGATATCGATGCAGACTTTAAGATTAAAAGAAATGTGGATGGCTCCTACGAATTCCGTGTTTCTGGTGCCCAGAAGACCACTTTTTTACGTGATGTTTATGGCGTAAATGCTAATTCAGATCTTACGGATGAGGAAGCAAATTCCACACCAGATGAAGTAGTTACCTACTTAAAAAATCTTTTTTCTATTGATAGCAATTACGATGATGCCCGTGCTTTTGAAATTCTTGTTTGTAGATATAATCTCTGGCTAAATCGTTTCCAGCAGTATGTACCTGTAGAAATTGCACATGATATTTCTGAAAAATCCAGATCTGCCATCGAAGAGAACAGGGATGAACTCTATGGAATGTCAATTAATATTTCTTCAAGTCGTTACTATAACGATGCCAAGTATTTCTCACATATTATTGGCTATGTAGGCCAGGCTTCTCAGGAAGAAATTCAGTCCCTGAACGATTCTGATACGGGAATCACTTATACAAGTGACGATGTGGTAGGTAAAACAGGCATTGAAAAACAATATGAAAGCCAGCTTCACGGTAAAGACGGAGAGCAGACTCTTTATGTAGATTCCCTTGGTAAAGTTCTGGACGTTAAGTCCAACCAGGAAGCAACTGCCGGTGATAATATTTATCTTTCCATTGATAGTGATTTACAGAAGTATTGTTACGATACCTTAGAGAAAGAACTGGCTGCTATTCTTGTTTCTGAAATTAAGGATATGAACTTTAAGTCCAGTGAAGATCCGGACCATTTCATTCCACTGAATGATGTTTTTTCATCTTTATTCTCCAACCATACAATTTCCCTGGAAGAGATGGAAGCTCCAGATGCCACAGAAAGAGAGCAGGCTATTTATCGTGCTTTCCAGGGAGAACTGGAATCTACTCTTACTGTTCTGGATTCAGAGCTTACTACAGATTCTACCAAGCTTTCAGACTTGCCTGAGTCTTATCAGGATTATTCGGAATACATTTGCGAGGTACTCCATACAAATGGAATTTACGATACCACGAAGGTTAACCGCTCCAGTGCAGAGTTTATTAGTTATACTTCTGGTAATTCCAGCCTTCAGGATTTCCTGAAATATCTGATTTCCACAGAATGTATTAATGCCAGCTCTATTGAAGAAGAGGGTAAGTTCTACGATTCTGATGATATCTATCAACTTGTTTCTTCTTATGTAATTGAAGAATTAAAAGATGACGATGAATTCAAAAATCGTGTCCTTTCTAACATGGTATCTTCTGGAGAAATTTCCAGAAGTGATTGTATTGAACTTCTTTATGATCAGGGTGTACTTGTGAAAGATGGTGATGAAGATTATCAGAAACTCATGAGTGGAACAATCGATGCCCTTACATTCATGAAGAATAAAATTACAAATCTTGATATTACACCAGCCATGTTAAATCTGACACCATGCTCCGGTTCTGTCATAGTTACAGATGTTAATACTGGTGAAATTCGGGCTATGGTCAGCTATCCAAGTTATGATAACAATAAGCTGACAAATTCTATTGATGCAGATTATTATGATCAGTTACTTGCTGACCAGACCAATCCTTTATTTAATCGTTCTACAATGATGCTGACACCTCCTGGTTCTACCTTTAAGATTGTGTCATCCGTTGCAGGTGTTAATGAAGGTGTGCTTGGTACAGATGAAGTAATTACTGATATGGGTATCTTTGATAAGGTTTACACCAAACCTCAGTGTTGGATTTTCCGTGAACATAAAGCAACCCATGGAACCATTGGTATTTCCAGGGCTCTGGATGTTTCCTGTAACTATTTCTTTTATGAGGTTGGTTACAGACTTGCCACAAGAACAGGTGTTTACGATGATAGTGCTGGACTTCGTGCTTTAAGAAAATACGGAAGTGACTTTGGCCTTACTGAAAAATCAGGTGTTGAACTGGATGAAACTTCTCCTCATTTCTCAGATAACGATGCGGTTACATCGGCTATTGGACAGGGTACTCATCAGTTCGCACCAGTTCAGTTATCTAAATATATAACTTCAGTTGCAAATTCAGGTACCACATACAATTTATCCATCATTGATCGTACAACGGATTACGCAGGTAATAATGAGCAGAAGACTCAGCATACCGTTTCTCATCAGATTGATGCGAACGGCGCTCTTTGGGATAAGATTCATACAGGACTTCGAGAAGTAGTAACCGATGACCTTTCTTATGTCACATTCATCAATTCCATTAGTGTCAGTGTTGCTGGTAAGACTGGTACAGCCCAGGTAGGTGAAGATAAACCTGCAAATGCACTGTTCGTGTCTTATGCACCATCCAATAATCCGGAAGTATCGGTTACAACGGTTATTCCAAATGGTTATACATCAGGAAATGCAGCTGAATTATCAGGCTTTATTTATGCTTATCTTTATGATAAAGAAGCCCTGGCAAATGCTGACTTCCAGAATAAGACAGATACAGAAGTAGGAGACTAATCATGTTAAAAAAATATCATTTAAAAGATTATAGTTTCCTGCTTTTCCTTCTGGTTATTATTGCCATGGGAATTGGTGTCACTGTAATCAATAGCGTAAATGATAATTATACGGTTAAACAGGCAGTGGGTGTCGGTGTATCTGTATTGATCATGCTGATTCTTTCCCTGATTGATTATCATTTCATCACCAAATTTACTTTACCTCTTTATATTATCAGTGCCTTACTTTTGGTGGCTGTATTTGCATTTGGTGATAGTTCTAATAACGCCAGAAGATGGTTCACAATTGCTGGTATTAGATTCCAACCATCTGAGCTCACCAAGGTTATTATGATTATTGTTATGGCTGTATTTCTTAGTTCGAAAATGGAAGAGAATACCATTACAAAGCCTAAAACTTTTTTCCAGTTTATTGCTATTTTAATACTGCCGGTTTTCCTGATTTATAATCAGCCCGACCTTTCTACAACATTATGTTTGCTTATGATTATGGCAGCCATGTATTATCTGGCAGGACTTAGTTATAAAATTATTGGAATCACCCTATTAATTCTGATTCCTTTAATCAGTCTTTTCCTTTGGTATGCACAACAGCCATGGCAGAAGCTTTTATATGCTCATCAGGTTAAAAGAATTATGTCATTCTTGTATCCTACTGAGTATGCAGAAGAGAATGCACAGCAGGTGAATTCTGTAATGGCAATTGGTTCTGGCCAGCTTAGTGGAAAAGGCCTTGCAGGCCTTGCAGGAGCTGATTCTGTATCCCATACCAATATGATTTCCGAACAGCATACAGACTTTATTTTTTCTGCAATTGGAGAGTCATTTGGCTTCGTTGGAAGCGTAATAATCATTGGAATAATTTTCCTCATCGTGATACAATGTATTAGAATAGGGCGTAGAGCAAAAGATGATACCGGAAGGCTTCTTGCCATCGGCGTTGGCTGTTGGATTGGCTTCCAGTCATTCATCAATATAGGTGTAACAACACAGTTACTTCCTAATACTGGACTTCCCCTTCCATTCATTTCTTATGGACTTTCGTCCCTCTTAAGTAATGCCATCGGAATTGGAATTGTATTAAATATCAGTTTGCAAAAACGCAAATTCTAATATATATAGAGGAGGCTACATTTTGAATATCGTTTTAATCGCCCATGATCCAAAGAAAAAATTAATGCAGAATTTCTGCATTGCATATCGCGGTATTCTCAGCCGACATGATCTCTATGCAACCGAAACTACTGGAAGACTTGTAGAAGATGCAACAGGACTTAAGGTTCACAAGTTTCTTGCTGGACATTTAGGTGGCGTACAGCAGATTGCTACACAGATTGAAAGCAATCAGATGGATTTGGTTATTTTCCTTAGGGAACCTATGCCAAGTCAGCCACATAATAATGATTTTCATAACATTGGAACATTATGTGATATTCACAACATTCCAATTGCGTCAAATCTTGCAACTGCAGAGCTTTTAATCAAGGCTCTGGAGCGTGGCGATCTCAATTGGCGAGAATTATACAAACACTAGGCACTTTAGGTAAGGAACAATGAGCAAAGTATTAATTTTATATTCATCAATCATATTACTTGTAATCGGTGCCGTTTCTTTCTTTTTCTTTCAAAATTATAAATTTGAATCATCTTTTTCGGCAGACACCATTGATGAAGTAGCAGTAATCAATCAAATGCCACATTATGAAGCACAGGGCTATCAGGCGAATACAGCAATCATTCCGGCAGAGACAGAAGTTTCTGCCGATGATTTTGCCGATACATCCTATGCTTCTATTTTAGTTGATAACACAAGCAATACTATTCTTGAAGCTCATAATATTTATCGTCGTATTTATCCAGCCTCAACAACAAAATTAATGACTGCCATTCTTGTTGCGAAAGCAGCAGATGAGGGAAAGTTTACATTTGATGATATGGTTACCATTGATCATTCGCCTAATGTAACGGATCCAGATGCCGTTGCCAGTGATATTAAGGTTGGTGATAGTATCAGTGTTCGAAATCTGCTCTATGGCATGCTCATCAAATCCTATAATGATTATGCTGTTATTCTTGCAGAATTAGTGGGAGGAGACGTTGAAAACTTCTGTCAAATGATGAATGAAGAAGCGTATTCACTTGGAGCAACTGGCTGTCATTTTGTAAATCCAAATGGACTTCATGAAGATGATCACTACGTAACTGCTTACGATATGTATTTAATCGTTCGCGAAGCAGCAAACTATGATATAATCGCTCAGGCTGATTCACAGAGATCCTATTCTTATACTTATTTAGATAGTGATGGAAATGAACTTTCTGATGATATTACGCCTACAAACATGTTTCTGTCTGGCACATATACTTTGCCGTCGAATATTGAAATGACAGTCTGGAAAACTGGTACAACCAGGCTGGCTGGTAATGTACTTACCATGACTGCAGATATTGATGGTAAAAGTTATACAATGTTTGTTGCAGACAGTAATTCTCCACAGGACCTATATCAGTTGTATGGAAGAATGTTTAATATGACCAATTAATTGTATTAATAAGTTTTCATGGCAGTTTCCATTAGCTATTAATCTTATTGATGCAATTAAATATATATGAAATTCTTATCACTCTAGGAGGAAATTACAATGCTACAGATCATCATTGGTGAAGAAGGAAAAGGTAAAACACGTCTCTTGCTTAATATGGCAAATGACGAAATTAAGGTATCAGGCGGCTCTGTTTTATTTATCGATCAGAGTAACAAGCATATCTACGAACTAAGCAATCAGATTCGCTTTGTAAATGTTCGTGATTTTGATATTGATAGTACTGATATGTTTATTGGATTCATTCTCGGAATTATTTCATCTGATCATGATCTTGAAAAAATCTTCCTGGATAATTTCAAAATCTTAAGCAAGTCACATAGCGATAAGATTGATACAATCTTAGACAAGCTGCAGGCAATTTCAGAAAAGAATAATCTGGACTTCGTCATCAGCTTATCTATGCCTGCAAATGAACTGAACGAGAAGTTCAAGGATAATATCATTAAGACAGTTTAAGCGAATCTAAGTAAGCTTAAGAGAGTTTAAGAGAGTTTAAGAGAGCTTTTATGACAAACTCATTTGCATTTGGGTTTATGCAATATTTTATTAATGGGTTTATATTTCAAGGAGTAACATGGCTGACAGAAATTCTAAAGTTATCAAAATGAATAAAACTACCAAGGTTAACGGGGCAATTATTATTTTCTTCTTAATTTTGATTTACTTTGTGGCCAGCCTGATTAAATCTCTGACCAAGAATCCGGTTACCACCTATAAGGTAAGTTCAAGTAATATTAACAATAATATTTCCTGTCAGGGTATTGCTCTTCGAAGCGAGCAGGAAGTTAAATCCACGAAATCTGGATACTTAATTTACTTTGTTAAGGATGGAGATAAGGTTAATAAGAGCGCATCTGTTTGTACGGTGGATGAAACAGGTAGTGTTATTTCAGCTATTCAGGCAGCAGGACAAAGTGAAGAGGGAAATAACCTGTTTACTTCTGAGGATTATAAGAACATTCGTAATACCATTGATCAGTACAAATCTGATTATAGTAATGAGAATTTCGCAAGCCTCTATAATTTCAAATCACAGATTGAAAGTAAGGTTATGGAACTTTCCAGCCAGGTTATGGTGCAGCAGATTGATGCAGGTGGTGCGCAGGTTAGTTCTACTCTGGAATCTGTTACTTCTCCGGACAGTGGCGTTATTTCATATTATACGGATGGTTTCGAGAATAAGACTCCAGAAAGTCTTACAGAATCAGATTTCAATCAGCAGAATTATAAGAGAACTTCACTTAAGTCAGGGGATGTTCAAAATGCAGGTGCAACTATCTTTAAAATCTGTCCAGATGAAAATTGGAATATCGTTTGTAAGCTTACCAATGACCAGGCAAGCAAATTGAAGGAAGAAACTTCTATTACATTTACCATCAATAATGATCCTCAGGAGATTTCAGCTGATTTTTCATTACTGCAAAAGGAAAATTGTTATTTTCTGGTATTAAATCTCAGTAAATACATGATCAACTATATCAGTGATCGGTATTTATCCATCGAAATTATTCTGGACCGTTATGCTGGACTGAAAGTTCCAAACAGTTCCCTGGTTGAAAAGGAAACATATAAGATTCCAAAGGGTGCTGTAAAGAACGAAGAAGATAAGATGATGCAGACTGTTCAGGTAACTAGAACCGGTAAGGATGGTAAGCAGGAAAATAAGACTCTGGAACTTACTGTTTATAAAGAAGACGATGATTATTACTACGTAGATGAAACAGTTTTCGATGATTCTGATATGCTTCATCCTGCCAGTGGAGGAGATGCAATTCAGGTTCTTTCTCTGGAAAGAGAGAAGATTACTGGAGTTTACCTGGGTAATCAGGGTGTTGCGGATTTTCTGGAAGTTTCTATTGTTAAATCGGAAGATGAATTCACCATTGTAAATAGTGGTGAAGGTCTTAAAGAATACGACAATATAGTTCAGGATTCCTCCAGTGTGGTTGAGAATCAGACACTGTATTAAGTCATAGCTTAGTTACAAATACAAAAGGGTAAAGTAAGATGATTCAGGAAAATTATCAAAGAATTAGAAAAGAAATTGATGATATATGTTTAGGCTGTAACAGATCACCAGAAGATGTACTTCTGATTGCTGTTAGTAAGACCAAACCTGTATCTGATATGGAAGAATTATTAAATATTGGTGTCCGTGATTTTGGAGAAAATTATCCTCAGGAATTAACTGAGAAGTATGGAGTGCTTCCAAAATCAGTTCATTTACATCAGATTGGACATCTGCAGACCAATAAGGTTAAATACATCATTGATAAGGCCTGCATGATCCATGCTGTTGATTCTTTACATCTTGCTAAAACAATTGAAAAGGAATGTGAGAAGCATGACCTTGATATGGACATCTTAATCGAGGTTAACTTTGCAGAAGAAGAATCGAAGTTTGGAGTGAAAAAAGAAGAAACGGAAGAACTGGTTCGCAGTATTGCAGAATCATGTCCTCGAGTTCATATTCAGGGACTCATGACAATTGCTCCTTTCGTTGAAGACCCTGAGCATAATCGCCCTATTTTCAAGGGTATGCGGGAGCTTGCACTTGACATAAAATCTAAAAACATAGATAATGTTTCCATGAATGCTCTGTCTATGGGAATGACAAATGATTATAAAATTGCCATAGAAGAGGGAGCTACAATGGTTCGAGTTGGTACAGCCATTTTCGGAGCCAGAAATTATAATAAATAGAGGAGAGCTCAAACTATGGCAAAGGGAAATTTGCTTGATTTTTTTAAGATCGGCAACGATGACGTTGATGACGATTACGATGATGATGACGATATCTTCGATGATGACGAAGATGATGTAGATTATAGAGCAGCAAAGCAGGCTAAGGCAGAAAAGAAAGCTAGAGATAAGGCTGTTGAAAGAAGCGTTCTTTCTCAGGCACCAGCACCTTCACCTAGCAGAAAACCAGCTGCAAGTTCTTCTTATTCATATTCTGCGGGCAACTCATTTGCCTCAAAGAAGGCTAAGACAAATTCTGACAAACTTGTTCAGTTTGACCGTCCAAGAGAAGTTAGAAATAGCTATCCAGTGGTTCCTCCAGCTAATGAAGTATATGTTATTAAGCCAATGGAATTTGATGATGCCCAGACAGTTGTAGACTTTCTGGCATCTGGTAAGGCCATTGTAATTAACATGGAAGGTTTACAGTTAGATTCCGCTCAGAGAATCATCGATTTCATCGGTGGTGCTGTGTATGGAATGCAGGGCAGCCTTAAGGGTATTTCTGGAAATATCTTTATTGCTGTTCCTAACTCCATTGAAGTATCTGGTGATTTAAGAGACGAATTATTGAATAATATTTCTTCTCAGCTTTAATATTTTCTAAGTTGTAGGATATAGATTACTAGTAATTTATCATTTGTGGGGGGCGCGAATGTTAACACCAGTTGATATTCAGCAGAAGAGATTCAAAGGTGGTTTAGGCTACGATAAAAAGGATGTTAATGCCTTTTTTGACGAAGTATCTGCCAGTTATTCTGAATTGTACCGTTCTAATGCAGAACTGAAAGAAAAAGTTATTACATTAAAGGATACGGTTCAGCATTACAAAACTACAGAAGACGCACTGAAAAAGGACCTTCTTCTTTCTGAGAAGAACGTAGAAGAACAAAAATCAAATGCTGAAAAACAAGCAAAAGCAATTGAATTAGAAGCACAGAGCCGTGCGGAAGATATTATACGTGACGCCAAGGATTCATTGGAGTCAATGAAGGCCCAGTACGAAGATATCAAGGCAGTTTATGCAGAGTACAAGACGAAGTTTGTGAATCTTACAAAGGATATGTTCCAATATCTGGAGGTTCATGACTTTGATCAGGATAATCTTTTGAAATCAACAAGCTTTGACTTTTCAAGCTTTGGATCAATGGATTCATCCAATGGAGATGCATCTTTTGATTTTGGTGCTTTCAGCGAAGATCCACAAATGCGTGATAGTTCTGGGCTGAAGACTGATGCAGGCGTTGCTGGTCAGAATGGCACAGATAGTAATTCATCCAATGTATATGGACAGACACTTGGTGGGGAAGGAATTGATCCTTTCAAATCCCTTAGAGAAGATGGCGAATCTCTCTTTGAGGATGAAGCGCCAAAGGCTAAGACAAACAAAACGCCTCTTCGTACAAAGAGACAGGCAGAAGAAGAGGAGCGTAAAAAGAATGGTGATCCATTCGGTGATGATGGATTTGAATTTCGTTAAGAATTTGCAGGTATTGTTCATTCAATACCTGCATTTTTATGTTATAATTTAACGCAAATGCGAAATTTTCCTTGCAAATGGGATACGCATAAATAATTTTGACAACTAATTGTTTCGCTTGATTAAGGTATAAGGTGACATCATGACTATTCCAAACAATTTACCAGTATCTGATAATGGACAGGAAATCTATAAGATTTTATATCGCCATAATTTTGATGATTTAGCTATTTATTTCCAAGAATATAATGCCAAGACTAGCCGCAAGTGCTGTATTGTTTCAGATTCTCATGTGGCATCCCTTTATATGGAGGATATAAATACAATGGCATCCGAATACTTTAATAAGGTTACTCAGTATGTTTTCCCTGAGGGAGAAGCAAGTAAAAATCTGAATACCGTTCATGATTTATATGTGGAACTAATTGAAAATCACTTTGACCGAAACGACTTATTAATTGCTCTGGGTGGCGGTGTTGTAGGAGATCTTTGCGGATTTTCTGCAGCTACATATTTAAGAGGAATTAAGTTTATTCAGATTCCAACCAGCTTACTTGCTGATGTGGATTCTAGTATTGGTGGTAAGACAGGCGTAGATTTTGATGCCTATAAGAATATGGTTGGTGCCTTCCATATGCCTTGCCAGGTTTACATTAATACAAACACACTTACTACACTTGATGAAAGACAGTATTATGCAGGAATGGGTGAGGTTTTGAAATCTGCCCTGATTAAGGATGCTGACCTATTCACATATTTGCTTAATAATAAGGAATTGATCCAGGCAAGGGATACAGAAGCTATTCAGACTATGATTTATCGCTCTGACCTAGTTAAGAAAAATGTTGTTGAGTTCGATCCAAAAGAAACAAAGGGTGAGAGAGCAAAACTAAACTTCGGTCACACATTAGGCCATGCCATTGAAAAGTACATGAACTTTAAGTGCCTCCATGGAGAATGTGTTAGCATTGGTTCTGCCATTGCAAGTATTATTTCATTCAATAAGGGATACCTGAGCCAGGACGCTTGCAATTCCATTTGCAAATATATTGGTGAATTTATGCAGGTACCAAAGCTGCCAGAGGACATCGATATCGATGGAATCATTACTCTGACAAAGAATGATAAGAAAGCCGACGGAAAGCTTTTAAAATTCATTTTGTTAAATGAGATTGGCGATGCAATTATTGATACAAGCGTTAGTGACAGTGATATGAAAAAAGCCTTCGAAACATATATGAAGGATTGGAATAAATAAAAAGGAAGTTTACTTCATGTCAAAGCAGAAAAAAATTTTAAGTATTATTTTAGCCCTGGTAAGCATTGGACTTATTGTTCTGGCGGACCAGTATAGTAAATACGTAGTCATTCAAAATATGACTCCATATGTGGATGAAATCGATGTAATTGGCGATTATTTCGTTATCTATCATATCTGGAATACAGGAACAGCCTGGGGACTTTTTGCAGATAGAATCCCTCTGTTACTTGTGATTACAGTCATTGTATTTTTACTTTTAACATATGTATTTAAGAATATTGCCTTCCAGAAGAGATATAGAGCCATTCGCTATTGCATGATTATGATTGTGGGCGGAGCCATTGGAAATTTAATCGACAGAGTTCGTCTGGGACATGTAACGGATTTCCTCTATGCAAAGGTAATCAATTTCCCAATCTTTAATGTGGCTGATATTTTCGTTACCCTACCAGTTATTCTCCTGGTTATTCTGATGATTTTTTATTACACAGGGGATGACTTTGATGTAATTATTGGAGAAAAAGTTCTCTTAGAGGACGGTACATATAAGGATAAGAAAGAAAAGAAGAGTCAGGATAATTAAAAATACTGGAAGTCCAGATAAATTTAAAATACTAAAAGTTTAGATAGATTAAGATAATTAGAAAAATCAGGAATAATAAATTTAGATTATATGGAAGAATTACAGGAAAAGAAATTTTATATCGTTGAAGATGATGAGGCAGGTTGTCGCATTGATAAATTCATTGCGGAACATATGCCAGATCAGTCTCGCTCATACTTAAAAAGTCTGATTGAAAAAGATATGATATCGCTGAATCAAAAAGAAATCAAGAAAGCTTCAGTTAAATTAAAGACTGGAGATGAGGTTTCTGTAATCATTCCTGAACCAGTGAAACTGGAGATACTAGCAGAGAATATTCCTCTGGAAATCGTCTATGAAGATGATGATCTGATTGTGGTAAATAAACCTCAGGGAATGGTAGTACATCCAGCTCCTGGCAATTACACAGGAACCCTGGTAAATGCTCTTATGTATCACTGCGGGGATTCTCTGTCATCTATCAATGGTGTTATGAGACCAGGAATCGTTCACCGTATTGATAAGGATACTAGTGGACTTCTTGTTATTTGTAAGAGTGACTTTGCGCATAAAGACCTTGCAGAGCAGTTTGCGGTGCATTCCATTAATCGTATATATACTGCTATTGTATATAATCATTTCAATGAAGAGTCAGGAACGATTTCAAAACCTATAGCCAGATCAAAAAATGACCGCAAAAAAATGTGCATTGATGAATATGGCAGACATGCTGTAACACATTATGAAATTAAGCAGAGTTTACATAATAATTTTACTGAAATCCAGTGCAAACTAGAGACAGGCAGAACACATCAAATCAGAGTTCATATGGCATCCATTGGACATCCACTTTTAGGGGATCCAGTATATGGACCAGCTAAGTGTCCTTATACATTAAATGGTCAGATGCTGCATGCAGGAACCCTGGGCTTTATACATCCTAGAACAGGAGAGTATGTGGAATTTAATAGTCCATTACCTGATTACTTCACCAAGATTTTAAATTTGCTTTCATAGTTTTAGAACAGTCATTTACCCATAGAAAATGTGATTAATAACGTTTTTTATGGGTATTTTTATTTCCATGCAAATGAACTTGGCAAATATGAAGTTAATTAGAAAAATATTAATTAATAAAATACCGGAATATACGAATTAATAAATAAATAGATAAATAAATAGCACGAATAATATACATGCAAATCATTAAATATACGTAGAATATACAAAACAAGTTCTGCATAAATGTTGAATAATTAATATGTGCATAAATGCACACTTAAAATACCTGAAAAAGTCCCAGAATCTGTGAAAAACATTGACTTTTAGAGAAAAAAGAAGTAGTATTATCCTATATTTATTTATGCGTGAAACCATAGTTTTGCGAATAAATAATACTAGATTATCAACGAGAGCAGTGCTTAGTCCTGTGGATAACTGAAATGGTCTATGTGGATAACTCATGAATAAAATATTTATTCCAGGCTCTTGCTTACTTTTATATGAATTTAAGCTATTGTTATTTTCTTTAGAGATTTATGTGCAAATCATTTGCCTTATCTTCTGAGAATTTGTATTTATTATGAGGTATGTAAAAGTCAATATAAAAATGTAGGAAAAATGGAATATAAAAATGTAGGTTTTTCCACTTATTCCTCCGCAGTTTGAACTTCCAACAAGGACCGGATATCTTTTGTTCGGTATGACGGACCC
>Ga0129311_1000904_pt1 | contig 23397 bp, 27 predicted proteins | sample Go1ome_FD_94435 | JGI IMG/M metagenome (GOLD analysis project Ga0129311, IMG submission 94435) | Western lowland gorrila individual fecal microbial communities from Wisconsin, USA - Go1022B metagenome | ecosystem: Host-associated > Mammals > Digestive system > Large intestine > Fecal | place... | reverse complement strand
CGATATTCGGATGCGCCGCGAGCTTTTGATAGGTCTGCGCCGTGCAGCTCACGCCCGTGCGCGAGGGGACGTTATAAAGGATGACGGGAATGTCCACCGCGTCGGCGATGGCGGAAAAATGCCGCACCAGACCGCTTTGCGACGCCTTATTGTAGTACGGCGTGACGGTGAGCAGCGCGTCAGCCCCGGCGCTCTGCGCGGCGCGCGAAAGCGCGACGGAGGACGCGGTGCTGTTCGTGCCGCTGCCCGCGATGACGGGCACGCGCCCGTCTGCGATGCGGACGCAGTGCTCGATGAGCACAGTGCGCTCGTCCAGACTCAGCGTCGCGGCCTCGCCGGTCGTGCCGCAGACGACAATGGCGTCGGTGCCGCGGCGCAGCTGCCATTCGACAAGACGGTCGAAGGCAGGAAGGTCCACCGCGCCGTTCCGAAACGGCGTGACGATGGCAGCGGCGCTGCCGGTGAAAACACATGGCTTCATGGCAAAACTCCTTTTTCAGATACTGCCCGCCGGGCGGATTCTGCTGGCGGGCAAAAAGATGCGGAATGCGCTTGAAAGCGGAGGAAAATTATCGTATAATGTAAAATACGATTCGTATGGACACTGATCTGCCGGAAAGCGGAAGCTGCCGCGGACCGGCTGGGGAGGAAGCTATGAAAAAATGGTGCAGGACGTTCCTGCTTTCGCTTTTGCTGTGCGGCGCGCTGTGCGCCGGGGCGCAGGCCGCAGAACATGATATGCTCAAGGTGGGGCTAAAATACGGCGACAGCGCCATGAGCGAGGCAAACTTGCAGAATTACTCGCCCTTCGGCGGCTACGCGCTGGGATATTACGACTCCTCGCGCAGCTTTGTGCAGCTCGCGGCGCTGCCGGCGAGCTATGAAAAGATCACGGTCACGCAGGATACGACCTATCACGTGCAGCTTGCCGGGACGTTTTACGACTATGCGTCCGCGGCGGCACGCGCGGCGCAGTACGGCGGCTTTGCCGCCTACGATAACGGCGCGTTCGTCGCGCGCGTGGGCAGCTACGGCGACTATAGCAGCGCGCAGAGCGCGCTCTACTCGCTCGGCGTGTCCGGAACGGTCGCGGGCGGCAGCAGCACGGGCGTGACGGTCATCGTCACAGGGACGAGCACGGTCCTCTTCGAGTTCGACCGCAGCGGCCTTGATTCGCTCGGCATCCGCCCCATCGAGGCGGGAGAGAAAACGGTGACGTGGTTCCGCGGCTACCGCTATTACGGCGGCTTTGAGTACCAGCGCGTGACCGGCGGCGCAATCAGCGTCGTCAACGTGGTGGACAGGGAGGACTACGTCAAGTGCGTTATTCCCTGGGAAATGAGCAGCGACTGGCCGATCGAAGCGCTCAAGGCGCAGGCGGTCTGCGCGCGCACCTATGCCGCGAGCCAGACCAAGCACCGCGCACAGGGCTTTGACGTCTGCGCCGGCACGCACTGCCAGGTCTATCAGGGCACGGCGGCGAGCAGCTCGTATTCCGATTCTGCGGTCGAGCAGACAGCGGGGCTCTGTCTTTACTATAACGGCGCGCTCGTGCAGGACGCGGTCTACTATTCAAGCAACGGCGGCGCGAGCGAGAGCAGCGTGAACGTCTGGGGCAGCGAGGTCGGGTATCTGCAGGGCAAGATCGACCCCTATGAGGGACAGGTCGCGTCCCGCATCCCAAAGTACAGCTGGTCCACGACCTATACCGCTGCCGAACTGACGAATCTCCTGAACAGCAAGGGGTATGGCATCGGTACGGTGAAGGACCTGTACGTATCCGGGCGGACGGACATGGACAACGTCTATTCCATTACGTTCGTCGGAACGAACGGCGAGAGGACCTTCACGCGCGAGGCGTGCCGGTCGCTGCTGAATCTGCGCAGCCAGCGCTTTGCCATCAGCGGCGGCTCGGGCGGCAGCGGCTATAGCGTCAACGAAAGCGGCGAGAGCGTCGATCTTAGTACGATGCGCGTCATCGACGGCAGCGGCCAGACGAAGAGCATCGCGGGCAGCGCATATGTCATCACGTCAGGCGGCACGGCGGCGCTGGGGCAGAGCGGTGCGTCCGGCGGCTCGGGCAGCGGCAGCTTTACGATCACCGGCAGCGGCTACGGCCATCAGGTCGGCATGAGCCAGTGGGGCGCCTACGCGATGGCGGGCCTTGGCTATTCCTATCGCGATATCCTGCAATTTTATTATACGGGCGTTACGATCCGGTAACGCGGAAAGAAAGCAAACGATGAAAACAAAAGATTTTGACTACTACCTTCCGGAAGAGCTGATCGCGCAGACGCCGCTCGAGCAGCGCGACCATTCGCGCCTGATGTGCCTTGACAAACAGACGGGCGAGCTGTCGCACCATCATTTCTATGAGCTGCCGGAGTTTTTGAAGCCGGGCGACTGCCTGATCCTGAACAATTCCCGCGTACTGCCGGCGCGGCTCCTCGGCCAGCGCCTGCCGGGCGGCGGCGCGTGCGAGGTGCTGCTGCTCATCGACCGGGGCGACAAGACCTGGGAGTGCATCGTGCGTCCGGGCAAGCACCTGCGCAAGGGCGCGAAAATGCGCTTCGGCGGCGGGGAGCTGACGGCGGAGGTCGTGGACGTGCTGCCGGACGGCAACCGCATGGTGAAGTTCGACTACGAGGGGATATTCCTCGAGGTGCTCGAGCGGCTCGGCAAGATGCCGCTGCCGCCGTATATCAAGGAGGAGCTGCAGGATCAGGAGCGCTACCAGACGGTCTACTCCAAGGTCGAGGGCAGCGCGGCCGCGCCGACGGCGGGCCTGCACTTTACGCCCGAGCTTCTGGAAGAGATCCAGAAGAGAGGCGTGAACCTTGGCTATGTGACGCTGCACGTCGGCCTTGGTACGTTCCGTCCCGTCAAGGAGGACGACATCGAGCAGCACGACATGCACAGCGAGTACTGCGTCATCCCGCCTGAGACAGCAAAGCTCATCAACGACACGAAGGCAAGCGGCGGGCGCGTCATCTGCGTCGGCACGACGTCCTGCCGCACGCTCGAGAGCTGGGCGCAGGAGGACGGACATATGGAGCCGTCCGCGGGCTGGACGAGCATTTACATCTATCCCGGCTACCGCTTCAAGGTGATGGATGCGCTCATCACGAATTTCCACCTGCCGCAGTCCACGCTCATCATGCTGGTCTCGGCGCTCGCGGGACGCAAGCACGTGCTGCACGCCTACGAGGAAGCGGTGAAGGAAAAGTACCGTTTTTTCAGCTTCGGCGATGCGATGTTTATTGGAGACGTGATGCCCTCCAAGGCCGAAAACGGCGAAAAGCCCGAAAAATAAGGGTTTTCGGGGAAAACGGCTTAGCCGACGAGAAAATCAGGAAAAGCCGAGTGGATAAGCGAAAAGCATCACGCATCGTTAGCTTTGAGGGGATGCTTATAAAATTGAACAACTTTTTTGGCGCATAATGTTGCGGCGATGCTGCATAGACTGCATAAGATGGCCCCGACCTCAGTATATGAGGCCGGGGCTTTTCTCATGTCTTGTAGGTGAACGTGTGGGTCGATCCGTTCTTGAAGGTGATGGAGATGACGCGGCCATCGTTCACAACGATGTGGTCAATGATCTGCTGGAGGAAGCTGCGCGGGATAGAGGGGTCAATGGCTCGGATGTACTTCTCGTAGTCGATGTAGCGGTCTTCAATCAGCTTGTTCGCCATGATGTAGTAGCTGGCCTTGCCGATGAAGTCGTCGCCCAGTTCCTCGCTGGACTCTTGGCTCTGCAGCTCCTCGATGCGGGTATTGACTTCTTCGAGCTGCTTGGTGATCTGCCCGCGCTGCATGACGAAGTCTTTCTCGGGCATGGCCTCGTCATCGTAGAGGTAGAGGGCGTTCAATCTGGCGAGGGCGTTGTCGAGCTTGCGGCGCCGAGCACGTAGGGTGTCGATCTCGCGGATGGAATTGTCGTCACCGGAGAAGGCAATTTGTGGGCGGTACTCCACGGCGTCACCGGCGGAGCGGAACGCATTGAGAAGCTGGCCCAGAGCGTCGGTGCTGACGGAGGCCACGTCCTCAAACGCTTCACCGCGGAGCAGCTTGCGTTCCAGAACCTCGGACGTCGTGGTCTCGGAGGAGTTCTTGGAGGCTCTGATGATGTTGGCGACGTAGTTCAGGACGAACGGGCCGAGCGTGGTGTCGGAGATGTACTTGTTGGTGCAGGAGGTTCCTTTGCGCCGCCGACTGCCGCAGGCATATTGCGAGGGGCGGAAACCGTTCGCCCGCCGCCGGTCGAGGTTGGCCGTCATGTTGGAGCCGCACTGGCCGCAGCGGAGCAGACCGGCAAAGACGTGGATGTTCTTCCTGACGTATGTTTTGTGAGAGGGAACGCCGCCGCGCTTGTTCCGTGCCAGCAGGAACTTCATCCGGTAGAACACGTCGTCGCTCAGAATGGGTTCGTGATGATTCTCGACGGTAATCCACTCGTCGGAGTCGCGTTTCTCGATGCCCTTGCCGTCCGAATGGACGTTGTAGACGTACTGGCCGATGTACCACGGGTTCGTCAGTATGATGCGCACCGTGGTCGGCGTCCATTGGCCGCCCGTCTTTGTGACGATGCCGACATCGTTGAGGTACTTGGCGACGTAGAGCAAGGACTGGTACTGCTCGTACAACTCGGCCATGCGACGGATGGCCTTGGCCTCTTCGGGGACGATGGAGAACGTCTTCGTTTCCTTTGACCACGAATAGCCGTAGGGGACGCGGCCACCGTTCCATTGACCGTCTGAGGCACGGGAGAGCATGACGGCCGTGACACGCTCAGCGGTGGTCTTGCGCTCCAGCTCGGCGAAAATCAGAATAATGCGCATCATGGCCTCGCCGATGGCGGAGGAGGTGTCGAACTGCTCGTTCTTGGAGACGAAGGTGACGCCGAGGGACTGCAGCTCGTCGTGCATGGTGGCGAAGTCGATCAGGTTGCGGCTGATACGGTCAATCTTCCAGACGACGAGGTGGGTAAACTCGCCGGTGCGGATGCGATCCATCATGGCCTGATATTCTGGGCGGTCGGTGTTCTTGACCGAGTAGCCGGGGTCTTCAAACACGACGTAGTCGGTGATGCCAAGAACCAGCGTAACATAGGCGATAAGCTCGCGGCGCTGAACCTTGAGGGAGTCTTTGTCCACCTGCCAATGAGTAGAAACGCGAATATAGATGGCCGCCTTCTTCGCGGCCAGTTTTTCGGCGATGCGAGAAGCCATATGAAGTCCTCCTTTTGGGGATATTCCACAGGAACGTCCGACCCAAAATCCACGGACATTCCATATATAACCGTAACCATACCGTAACCGTAACCTATACCGTAAACGAAACGTAACCGTTAGATATGGTTTAGGGGCACCGCTGGCGCGATGCCCCGTGTGTTTTTTATTCTGAGACTGATTTGGCGAAGGCTCTGGCCGCTGCAAGAAGCCCCATCGTACCATCCATCAGGGCGTCAATACTGAGAGGCAAGACACCGATGGAGCCGTCGGGTGCGGGCTTCATTGAGGCTGTGTCTGCATAGGGAATGAGAGCCTCGAAGAAGCTGTCGGCCTCGGCGGGATCTTGCCCGTTGCTCTGAAGCTGGTGACGGGTGACGCGGGGCTCGGCCACCACATCCGAGCGATGCTGCCCGATGGCGAACTTGAAGAGTTGGTACGGGCGGCCATCTCCGAGCGGAGCATACTGGACGATGATCTCACGGCCGATGGAGACGGCGCTGAAGCCGTCCATGACTTCGAGGGCACCGATGAACTCGGTCACGTCGTCGGGGTCAATGCCCTTTGCGGCAGAGAAGCGGTCAATGAGTTCACGGCCGGTAAAGACCTTGTGTGCGGAAGCTGAGTCGATGACCTCGAAGAGCAATTCGCCGCCGGCCAGCGTTGTGGCGAGCGCCTTGCTGATTGCGCCCTTATCGGAGAAACCTGCGAGGCCGGCGCGAACGAGGACGTCGATGATGTCAGAGGCCTGTCCTTCGGCGCGGTAGAAATGGTCGGCACAGACTTCGTTGAGCTGTTCCGTGCTCCACGCCCGCACAATGGAGGCAACGCGGCGTAGATGCTTGGGATCGGCATCGGTCGGTGACGAACCAGAAAGGGGCAGCGGGAGCCGAACGGCGATGCAACCGGTGGGCGAGATGAAAAGGTCGATGTGATACACCCGTCCCACGGTATCGGTGAGGCTGATGTCCTGCCCGATACAGATGAGGTTCGCGTAATCGCTGGGGATGTTGTCCAGACGTTCAACCTCCGAGCCGATTTCGGCAAAGAAGGCAGAACGTCCCAAGTCTTTGCCGAAGATCATGGTTAGTTCTCCTCTCGATATTTTTTGAGTACAGTCTCGATGATTTTACGGTCATCAGGCGAGGCCAGTGCGTACAGAGTGGCAAACTCGCGGACTTCTGCGGGAAGTGCCTCATATCGGTCATTGCTGAGGCCAAGCAGCCAGTCAACAGAAACGCCGAAGTAGCGGGCAAGCCGAACGACATACTTGAGTTCGGGCTCGCGGACACCCTGAAGATATCTCGACATGGTGGGGGTCGAGACGTTGATCTCCGCAGCAATGTCCTTGGAATAGAGGCCACTGCTTTCAATCAGGTCGCGCAGGTTCTTCTTGAAGGCGGTAAAATCGAGTTCGAGTTCCATGATGTGCTTCTCCTTTGCCAGCGTGATTGTTCGTATTAGCCATTGTAAAACTTTTTGAGTGAAATCGCAAACAATTTTTGCGAGAAAACTGCAAAAAACTATTGACAATAGCCACATGGTTAATTATAATAATCACACAAGTCAATTATCTGCAAAATAAGATAGGCAGAAAGGGGTGAACATTATGAAACCACTCGAAATCAAGGGAGCCCGTGCAAGGCTTGAATTTACGCAGAAGTACATGGCAGAAAAACTCGGCCTCACGGAAGTATCCTACGGGAGAAAAGAGAGAGGCGAAGTAGAGTTTACCTTGGATGAAGTCCCGAAGGTCGCCAGCCTGCTCACGCTGAACAATGCGCAGGTGAACGACTTTTTCTTCGACGGAAAGTTGCCAACTGGTTAATCGAGGCCATCATTGGTGTCGGTGTATATTTTTTTGCCCGATGATTAACCGCATGGATAATTTCTCTTGCCACTACGGTAATTATAGGCGATTGGAGGCTCAGAAAAAATGGGGCGTGACGCTACGAAAGCCGCGGGAAATCCGTGGTATCAAGCCAGAAAAAAGGCTGCTGAATATGACGACAGGCTATGTAGCCGCGAGAGTGCAGCGGAGCAGCTCGGAATGTCCGTGTCTTCACTGGCTGACGCAGAGCTGGGAAACACAAAGTTCATGCCAGTCGATAAGGCGGTGCTCATGGCTGACAGGTACAACGCCCCGTGGCTGCTGAACCATTACTGCCTGAACGAGTGCCCGATTGGATGCAGGCATTCACTCTCCGACGAAGTGGTTGGCATTGATCGCGTGACGGTCAAGCTGTTGAAGAGCCTGAAGACCGAAAAACTCGGAGAAGTCAAGGATACGCTCCTTGACATCGCGGCTGACGGGAAAATCACCGAAGACGAGAAACCTGCACTTCAAGAGGTTTTGGCCTATCTCGACGATCTGGCAAAGACCGTGAGCGAGCTGAAGACCATCGGGGAGATGGCTCTGCACGAAGATGGTGATGCCTATGGATCAAAGTATGGGCCGGCGCCTGACTTCTCAGACGCGACCCTGAACAACGTGACGCGGGACATTCTGCAGAAGTACAGCCCCGAAACCTTGGAGAACGTACGCCTCAAAGACGATTTGGAGCTTTCGTGTGCGACCTCTGAGTGGCTGTTCGACGGCATTGATACGATTGAGGGCGTGGTTGCCCTGCTCTACACGATGGCGTGGGCCTTCGCAGAGACCAGAGAGCGCCTGCGGATGTACGAGGAGACGCGCCTCTCTCCGATGGCTCTGAAAGACCGGCTGATCGCGCCGTTCCAGAACGATATGTTCGCTATGGTCTGGGGAGCGTTCAAGAAGCTGTACCCCGACAAGGAGTGCGAGATCTACTGGGAGCCGAAGATCCGCGACGAAGAGGACGGCAAGCCCGTGTATGGCCTGACCGACTTTGCTGATGATGGCTCCGTTGCCGTCTTCGTCAAGCCGAGCCTTGAGGTTGCGGACGCGGTCGAAGTCCTCGCACATGAACTCGCCCATGTGGCGGTCGGCATTGAGCACGACCACGACGAGGTATGGCAGGAGGCGTTCGACAAGATTTTCGAGGAGTACAATCGCATCGGAAGCCAGATGTTCCCCGACGGGGAGGACAGTGCGATGGACGACCCCGATGAAAAGTGAGCTGCGGTTTTCGTGGCCTGATACTGGAGAGCTGTCGGTGCGTATCAACGGAAACGAGTCGGCAGCTCTCCGTTTCTTTCCATCGGAAGAGGCCATCATAGACGGCCTGCGTAAAAACGGCGTAGAGGCCGCGTACGGCGATTTTGCAGATGCCCACCCACACACCCACGGAAATGAAACAGACACGTTACTGACGGTTTCAGGCGATTCCTGACGGTGTCCTGACTTCACAATCACATTTTCTGGTGGTATAATCACAAATACAGAGGCTTTGCGAACGCTATCGGCCTCTTTGATAACGGAGGGAATGACTATGACAACAGGCGAGCACGGCGGCTATGAGGCCGCCGCACGGCAATACAACGACTGCATCCGCACCGGCCAGATCGCGCAGGCTGTCGAATGGCTGACGGAGATGGCCGAGATCCTTGAGGGCGAGAAGAGATATACCGACGCCCTGAAGTTGGGAATGTTGACGTTCTACTTCGCCACGAGCGGCGTGTACGCAGAGCCGGTCATTGAGGATCACCTCGCAAAGCAGGTGTGCCGCGTAGTCTGGGAGACGGGCCTGACGCTCCATGAACGCGAGGAGCTGTTCCTCGACACGATACGCGACGACACGCTGCCAGAGCATATCATGTCAGCCAAGGACTGCGCATACATCTTCGACGTCTGCGCCGCCGGCAGGGTGGAGGACGCGCGAGAAATGCTGGGCCGATTCGTGACGGCTCAAGCGGCAAAGTAAATACAGAAGCGGAAAGCAAAAAGAGGCACGGACGTTGCTCTCGACGCTCGCACAGGGCCCGTAACAACTCCCCACCCATGAGAGCAGCCGACAGTGCCGCTATGAATGAAGTCTTTACCCCGGTGTACGAGTGCCAATACATCACGAAGGAGTAAAGAAAATGAACAGAAATCTGAACGAGGCAATTTTCGACATCGCAAAGGTGGAAGCCATCATGTTTGCTTTCGAGAATACCTATCTGGAGCTGGATGTGGCGCCGGCTGACAGAGCGCGAGCCGACATGGCGACGGACGCCTTCTATGCCCTCTGGGACGCCATCAGGAAGGTGTCGGATGACCTCGACCGTCTGGCTGGAGATTGCCAAGTGGTGGATGCCATCTACGCCGTCAACGATGTGCGGCGGCGTGTTGGCACCTTGAAAACCGAAGACTGAGTAGGAGAGAGGCCGGGGATTTCTCGGCCTCTTTGCTATTCTTGCCACAAAATATGTATAACATATTGACTTCGAGGTACAATGTGGTATAATATACTCAAAGAAATTAAAGGAGTGATTTCAGATGGCGAAAGTATCGACCAGCATTTCCATTGACGCCGATGTGAAAGCACAGGCTCAAGCTCTGTTCGCAGACTTCGGACTCGACCTGTCTACCGCAATCAACATCTTCCTGCGGCAGTCGATCCGTGAGAATTGCATCCCGTTTTCCATCCAGCGCGAGGTTCCCAACGCGGACACCATTGCAGCTATGCGGGAAGCTGATGACATGGTGAACCACCCTGAGCAGTACGAGACCTTCCACAGCATGGAAGACCTAAAGAGGGCTTTGGAGGCATGAAGTACGATGTGAGGATGTCCACCCGCTTCAAGAAGGATATGAAGCTGGTGCAGAAACGTGGGTACGACCAGAGACTCATTTTCGAGGTGATCGAACTGCTTGCCAACGGCATGAAGCTCGACGAGAAGTACAAAGACCACCTCCTGACCGGCGACTACGGCGGGTTCCGTGAGTGCCACATCACACCCGATTGGCTGTTGGTGTACCAGTACAGGGAGCAGGAGCTTTTGCTGCTGCTATCCAGAACCGGGACGCACAGCGACCTGTTCTGAACTATGGAGCAGGCGGCGATGACGTACAAGGGGTATTCGGCGAGGCCCGAATACTCCGCCGAGGATGGAGTCTTCTTCGGAAGGCTCCTCGGCATCAACGATCTGGTGAACTTTGAGTCCGAAAACGTGGAGGGCTTGGAGGAAGAGTTTCATAAGGCGGTGGACGATTATCTGGCGTTCTGCTCCGAAATAGGGAAGCAGCCAGAGACGCCAAACGCCTGAACGCGAAAGAAAGATTGCAGAGTGGGGCGCGGCGGTCTTGACTGCTGCGCCTTGCATCTGCAAAGTATGGAGGGAACGATGAATTACTATGCAGAAAATCCGAAAATCACGCTTCGCGTGAGCATCGGTGATGCGATGTTCATCTCTTAAAAGTGAGGAAAAGCTATGTTCAAAGTCATCAAATACGAGGGAAAGGCCCGGCGCGGACAGTTCAAATGCGCGCACGGCGGAGAGGTGCAGACCCCGGTTTTCATGAACGTCGGCACGCAGGCGGCCATCAAGGGCGGCGTGAGCGCGTTTGACCTGAAGGACCTCGGCTGTCAGATTGAGCTGTCCAACACCTACCACCTGCATCTGCGCCCCGGCGACGATGTGGTGCGCCAAATGGGTGGTCTGCACAGGTTCATGTGCTGGGATGGACCCATCCTGACGGACAGCGGCGGGTTTCAAGTATTTTCCCTTGCGGGCCTGCGTAAGATCAGGGAAGAGGGCGTGACGTTTGCCTCACACCTCGACGGCCGGCGCATCTTCATGGGGCCGGAGGAGAGCATGCGCATCCAGTCGAATCTCGGCAGCGATATCGCGATGGCCTTCGACGAGTGCGTGGAAAATCCCGCGCCCTACGAGTATGCCAAGAAGTCCTGCGAGCGCACGCTGCGCTGGCTGGAGCGCTGCAAGATCGAGCATGACAAGCTGAATGCCTTGCCAGACACTGTCAACCCGCAGCAAATGCTTTTCGGTATCAACCAGGGCGCGACGTTCGAGGATCTGCGTATCTGGCACATGAAAGAGATCGCGAAGCTCGGCTGCGACGGCTACGCCATCGGCGGTCTTGCGGTCGGCGAGCCGACGCAGGTGATGTACGACATCATCGACGCGGTCGAGCCCTTCATGCCGCAGGACAAGCCGCGCTATCTTATGGGCGTCGGCACGCCGTCGAACATCATCGAGGGCGTGGCGCGCGGCGTGGACTTCTTCGACTGCGTGATGCCTGCGCGCAATGCACGCCACGGCAAGCTCTTCACCTGGAGCGGCTCGATCAACCTGAAAAACGAGAAGTACAAGCTCGACGAGCGGCCGATCGACGAGCAGTGCGGCTGCCCGGTGTGCCGCAGCTTTTCGCGCGCGTACCTGCGTCACCTCTTCAAGGCGGAGGAGATCCTTGCCCTGCGCCTCGCGGTGATGCACAATCTGTATTTCTACAATAAGCTCATGGAGCGCATCCGCGATGCGCTCGACGCGGGCGAATTCGCGGCCTTCCGCGCCGAATACAGCACGAAGCTTTCGGAAAGAGCCTGATTCTTCGGAGAAACCTCTTGCACAACGGTGGGTTATCCGCTATAATATGAATATCTTTTGTTTTTGAAAGGAACTGTACTATGGATAGCATGATCTTGCTGGTCGCGATGATCGCGGTGTTCTACTTCCTCATCATCCGTCCGGAAAACAAGCGCAAGAAGCAGGCGGAAAACATGCGCAACAGCCTCAAGAAGGGCGAGCGCATCACCACCATCGGCGGCATGGTCGGCCGCATCGTTCAGGTGAACGACACGACCGTCGTCTTTGAGACCTCTGAGGACCGCGTCCGCATCGAGATCGCCAAGTGGGGCATCCAGTCCACTGAGTCGATGGAAGCGGCTGCCGCGCAGAAGGGCGGCAAGAAGGCCAAGAAGGAAGAGCCTGCCAAGGAAGAGAACGCCAAGACAGAGGAGCCCAAGGCTGTCGAGGCTGCTCCCGAAAAGGCGGAAAAGGAAGAGAAGCCCGGCTTCGATCCCGAGATCAAGTAAGCAAAAAACAACAGCATAAGAAAACCTCCCCTGGCATACGCTTTGATAGGCGAATGCAGGGGAGGTTTTTTCGTGGAAAGAACGGTGCCAACGGTCTGGTATGTCAAAAAATGCGCGCTGGGCGCGCTCGTGTGCTGCTTGTCGGAGCTTATGCTGCTGGCGATCGCGGCGGCGCTGATGCTGAACGGAACGATCGGCGAGGAGAGAGTCGGCGCGGCGGGACTGGCCGCGGCGGCGCTGGCGGCTTTTTCGGGCTGTATGGTCGGCGGCGGACGGACGAGCCGGAGAACGGCGATGGTCCTTGCCTGTGCAGCGTCGGGCTGGCTCCTGGTGCAGGTGATCGGCTTTGCGATCGGCGGCGCGCTCGTGCCGGAGCGTTCGCTGGCCGCGGCGGGGGCGATGCTCGTGGGCGCCGGGGCAGCGCTGGTGACCGGTGGGCGGAAGAAGCGTAAAAAGCGAAACGGCGCGAAAACGCGCCGCGCACGCAGGTGAACATAACCGCATGGGAAAAGGGAGGGCGCGGAGCACGCGTCCGGACTGCGGCGGTTTGCACAAATGGCGGATGGAGCGCGCGGAAAACTGACTTTTTATGACGCGGATGCGGAAAGCTGTGATCTTTGCCAGATGTAGGGAAAGCGGCAGGAAAAATACCCCATATCTTGCTGGAAACGTGCGTTTCCTGTATCTTGTTGCTATAGTTAACATAATATACTTTACATAATATTTTGACATAATTAACAAAAATGGAAAAAATAGGCAATTCCGCTTGCGCAACGGCTGCAAAAGTCCTATATTTATAGGTACGTTCCGTCGATCGCCTGCCTTGCAGGAGCATTGCCTCAGTGCTTTACGAAGGGGGTGATCTGCTTGATCGGACGGATGAAACAAGGGCGCTGGAACGGCGCGCGGACGCGGCGCATGCCGCTGCCGCTGATGGTGCTGGCTGCCTTTGCTGTGCTTGGTGTGTTGTTTGGCTATGTGTTTGCGCTGCATTCGGCGCAGCGCACGGGCGGCGAGTTGGAGCGGTATCTCGCTTCGTTTCTTTCCCTCGGCGCGCGGCAGTCGTTTTCAGCGCAGGCACTGGTCGAAACGCTGGTGTGTTATTTCCGCGCACCGGTGATCGTTTTTCTGCTGGGCTTCGCCTCCATCGGTGTGGCGGCGGTCCCGGCGGTGTGTGCGTTCCAGGGGTTCCTGCTGTCGTTTTCACTCATGAGCTTCGCGCTCTCGCTCGGGCGGGGATATTTCCCGCTGCTCGTGGCGCTGTTCGGCGCGCGGGTCCTTGCGGTGCTGCCGTGTACGCTCGTGCTCGGCGCGGCGGCGATGGAAACGTCCCGGTCGCTTCTTCTGCTTTCGCTCGGCGGCGGAGGGAAGCGCGCACGCGCGGTCACTTACGGCAGCGCGTACTGGTACCGGCTCGGCGTTTGTTGTGTGTGCCTGCTGCTTGCCGCGCTGGCGGAGCTGTGGCTCGTGCCGCAGTTTCTGCTGCTGGCGGCGGGCGGATAAAAATGGAAGGGGGGGCGTGCAGCTATGGCAGATTATTTGCCGCAATACGAAGAATACCTCGCTGCGGAGAAGCACGCCTCGCAGAATACGCTCAGCTCCTACATGCGCGATCTGCACCAGTTCGCGACGTATCTGGACGAATTCAGCCCCATGCCGCTGCCGCAGGTGACGCAGGAGGTCATCAGCACCTATGTTGCATGGATGGGCGGCAGGGGGAAATCCGCCGCCACGATCACGCGCTCCATCGCGTCGATCAAGTCGTTCTACACCTATCTTCAGCTCAGCGGCGAGGTCAGCGCCAACCCGGCCAAGGGCGTCGCCGCGGTGAAGGTGGAGCATAAATTCCCCGAGATCCTCACGGGCAAGGAGGTCGAGCTGTTTCTTGACCAGCCGCAGTGCGTGGACGCCAAGGGCTACCGCGACCACGCGATGCTCGAGCTTCTGTACGCCACGGGCATCCGCGTGTCCGAGCTCATCTCGCTCAACGAGGATGACGTGAACCTGAGCGCGAGCTTCATCCGCGCGCAGAGCAAGGGCAAGGAGCGCATCATCCCGCTCTATCCCGCCGCTGTGAAGGCGCTCGCGCACTACATGAAGGAGGTCCGCCCGCAGCTTCTGGCGGACCCGGAGGAGACGGCGCTGTTCGTCAACATGAACGGCGAGCGCATGAGCCGCCAGGGCTTCTGGAAGATCGTGAAGCACTATCAGGAGACCGCCGGCATCTCGAAGGACATCACGCCGCATACGCTGCGTCATTCGTTCGCCGTGCATCTGCTGGAAAACGGCGCGGACCTGCGCTCCATTCAGGAGATGCTCGGCCATGCGGACATTTCCTCGACGCAGATCTACACGCATGTGGTCAAAAAGCACCTCAAGGACGTCTACCAGAAGGCGCACCCGAGGGCATAACGGAAAAAAGTGGGCCGCTTCCGCAGGGAAGCGGCCTTTTCGCCTTTTTGGCGATACCCGTTGCATTTCGGACAGATGTTTGATATAATTCCATAATAACTATCGTGGGAGGTGATGCGCATGCGGATACTCGGCATCGACCCGGGTGTCGCCATCGTCGGCTTCGGGCTGATCGAGGCGGACCGCGGACGGACGCAGATGCTCCGCTACGGCGCAATCACCACGCCCGCGGGGCTGCCGTTGGCGCGCCGCCTGGTGCAGATCGAGCAGGACATGGAGGCGCTGATCGCGCAGCTGAGGCCCGACGCCATCGCCGTCGAGGAGCTGTTCTTCTCGAACAACATCACCACCGGCATCGCCGTGGCGCACGGGCGCGGCATCATCCTCTGCACGGCGGAAAAAAGCGGCGTGCCGCTCTACGAATACACGCCCATGCAGGTCAAGCAGGCCGTCGTGGGCTATGGCCTTGCGGAAAAGAAGCAGGTCATGGACATGGTCCGGCGGCTTTTGAAGCTCAAGGCCGTGCCCCGGCCCGATGACGCGGCCGACGCGCTGGCCATCGCCATCTGTCATGCACGCAGCGCGACGTCGCTTCTGAGCCGCGTGAGCGGCGGCGACGTCAAGCAGACCATTTAAGCAGGAGAGGGGCAGTTTATGTTTTATTATGTCAGCGGAACGGTCGCCCATGTGGAGCCGTACCTTGCCGTGATCGACTGCGGCGGCGTGGGCTACGCCTGCAGGACCACCAGCACGACGATCTCGCAGCTTCAGGTCGGTAAGGCGTCCAAGCTTTACACCTATTTGCACGTGGGGGACGGCATCTTCGACCTTTACGGCTTTGCCACGCAGGGCGAGCTCGGGAGCTTCAGGCAGCTCATCGGCATTTCGGGCGTGGGACCGAAGGCGGCGCTCGCGATACTGTCGGTCTGCACGCCGCAGGGGCTTGCCATGGCCGTCATCACGGGAGATGAAAAGACGCTCATCGCCGCGCCGGGCATCGGCAAGAAGATCGCCCAGCGCATCATCTTAGAGCTCAAGGACAAGCTCGCCAAGGAGCAGCAGGAGATCGGCATGCCCGCAGCGTCCGGCGTGATGCCGGGCGGGAAGAGCAAGGCCGTCGAGGCCGCCGCCGCGCTCGCGGTGCTCGGCTACACGCAGCAGGACATCGCGGTGGCGATGAAGGGCATCGACGTGGAGGGCCTGCCGCTCGAGGAGATCGTAAGGCAGAGCCTGAAACGGATGGTAAAGTAGAGGTGAGTACCGTTTGAGCATTGATTTTGGGACCGACATTTATGAAGAGCCGATCGTGGCGACGACCTTTCTGAGCGAGGACGCACAGGAGGGCTCGCTGCGCCCGAAGACCCTTCAGGAATATATCGGGCAGGAGAAGGCGAAGGGCAACCTCGCCGTTTTCATCGCCGCGGCGAAAAAGCGCGGCGAGTCGCTCGACCACGTGCTGCTGCACGGCCCTCCGGGCCTTGGCAAAACGACGCTCGCGGGCATCATCGCGCAGGAGATGGGCGTCAACATCCGCATCACCTCCGGCCCCGCCATCGAAAAGGCGGGCGACCTTGCGGCGCTTCTGACGAACCTGAGCGAGGGGGACATCCTCTTCGTCGATGAGATCCACCGCCTGAACCGCAGCGTAGAGGAGATCTTATACCCCGCGATGGAGGACTACGCCATCGATATCATCGTCGGCAAGGGGCCGAGCGCGAACTCCATCCGCCTGGATCTGCCGCACTTCACGCTCATCGGCGCGACCACGCGCGCCGGGCAGCTGTCGGCGCCGCTGCGCGACCGCTTCGGCGTGACGCTGCGATTGGAACTCTACACGCCGCAGGAGCTTGCGAAGATCGTCACGCGCTCGGCGGGCATTTTGAATGTCTCCATCGACCCCACGGGCGCGCTCGAGATCGCACGCCGCTCGCGCGGCACGCCGCGTATCGCCAACCGCATGCTGCGCCGCGTGCGCGACTTTGCGGACGTGAAGGCGGACGGTGTCATCACGCGCGAGGTCGCCGACGAGGCGCTACGCGCGCTCGAGATCGACGATCTGGGCCTTGACCCCATCGATCATCGGATGCTGCATGCCATCATTGAAAATTACGGCGGCGGCCCCGTCGGCATCGAGACGCTGGCCGCGACCATCGGCGAGGAAGCCGTCACGCTGCTGGACGTTTACGAGCCGTATCTCATGCAGCTTGGCTTTTTACAGCGCACGCCGAGAGGGCGCTGCGTCACGCGCAGGGCCTACGAGCATCTGGGCCTCTCCGTGCCGAAGAGCATGGAGGATATCCCGGAGCAGCTTAGTCTGTAAAGGATAATTATTTCACAGCATTCTTACAAATCTTTTTTGAGATGAGGGATATTTACTATGGGAAAACTGTTTGGGACCGACGGTATCCGCGGCGTGGTCGGCGAAAATCTGACCGCTGATCTCGCGTTCCGCACGGGCAAGGCCATCGCGGCCGTGCTGAAGGAGGAAAAGGGACGAAAGCCGGTCGTTACCATCGGCAAGGACACGCGCATTTCCTCCGACATGCTCGAAAGCGCGCTCATCGCGGGCATCTGCTCCGTCGGCGGCGACGTGATGCCGCTCGGCGTGCTGCCGACGCCGGCGGTCGCGTATCTCACGGTGCTCAAGGGTGCGGACGCGGGCATCGTCATTTCCGCCTCGCACAACCCCTATGAGCACAACGGCATCAAGGTCTTCAACGAAAAGGGCTACAAGCTGCCCGACGCGACCGAGGAGCTGGTGGAGGAGAAGATCCTCACCGATATCTATCCCGCCGCCACGCACGGCGAGATCGGCGTGCTGCGCCACGGCCTGCGCCAGTCGCGCGAGGCGTACATCGACCATCTTGCCGGCAGCATCGAAAGCGACCTTGCGGGCCTTCGCGTGCTGGTGGACTGCTCGAACGGCGCTTCGTCCGCGACCGCGCCGGAGCTTTTCGGCCGCTTCCGCTGCTTCTGCGATTTCATCCACCGCGAGCCGGACGGCGTGAACATCAACGATCACTGCGGCTCGACGCATCTTGAGGACCTTGCGGGAAAGGTCGTCGCGGGCGGCTACGATATCGGCGTTGCGTTCGATGGCGACGCGGACCGCTGCCTCCTTGTTGACGAGAAGGGCGGCGTCATCGACGGCGACAAGGTGCTCGCCGTGTGCGGCTCGGATATGAAGCGCCGCGGCAAGCTCTCCGGCGGCACGATCGTCGCGACCGTCATGTCGAATCTGGGCCTGCACGAATTCTGCCGCGAAAACGGCGTGGGCCTTGAGTGCACGAACGTTGGCGACCGCAATGTGCTCGAGAGAATGAACGAGCGCGGCTACAAGCTTGGCGGCGAGCAGTCGGGCCATACGATCTTCACCGACTTTGCCACCACCGGCGACGGCCAGCTCACGGCGCTGCAGTTCCTCGATGTGCTTGCGCGCAGCGGCAAGAAGGCCTCCGAGCTCGCGTCCGTCTGCCCGCAGTACCCGCAGGTGCTGCTCAACGTCGCCGTTTCGCACGAACGCGGCGTGAAGGAAAGCATCATGGCGTCCGACGCACTGCGCGAAAACATCGCATCGGAGGAGGAAAAGCTCCATGGCGAAGGGCGCGTTTTGGTGCGTCCGAGCGGCACGGAAGCGCTTATCCGCGTGATGGTTGAGGCAAAAACGGAACAAATCGCGCTTGCGACGGCCGAGAATTTGGTCAATGTGATAAAGATGCTGTAAAATCATTAGTCTTTATACTGAATTTTCGTAAATACTTGACAAATCATAGGCGCAGAAGGTATAATACATGCAGTATCATCAGAATGAGAGCCATCATACAGGTCTGGAAGAGCGCACGGACGAAGAACTGTGCGCGCTGGCAGGCGGCGGTGACAGGGAGGCCGAGGAGCTTCTCGTCACGCGCTATTACGGTGCGGTCCGCGCGTGTGCGCGTCCTCTTTTCCTCGTCGGAGGCGATGGGGAGGACCTGATCCAGGAGGGTATGTTCGGGCTCATTCAGGCGATACGGGAGTACCAGCCGGGCAAGGCGGCGTCGTTCCGCACGTTCGCGGATATCTGCATCCGCAACCGCCTGTTCTCTGCGCTCCGTGCCGCTTCCCGCGGCAAGCATTATCCGCTGAACGAATCCATATCCCTTGATACCCCTTTCTTTGACAGTACTTCTTACACCTCCGGTACTTTGGACCCCAGCCACACCGACCCCGAGCTCCTCATCGCGGAGCGGGACCATGTGGAGAGCTTACTCGAAAGTACCCGCAAGCAGTTGTCCGAGTTCGAGGCGAAGATCTTAGGGTACTATTTGGAAGGCCTTTCCTGTCACGAGATCGCAAAGGCCGTGGGCAAGTCTCCGAAGTCGGTGGACAACGCCGTGCAGCGCGTGCGCCGGAAGGCCGCGCAGCACATTATCTCCGGCGATATCAGCAAACGCTGAACGCATATATTTTTTCTGATTCAAAGAGAGGGTAAAATCATGTACGAAGACAAGACTTTAGTTTGCAAGGAGTGCGGCAACGAGTTCGTGTTCACCGCCGGTGAGCAGGAGTTCTACGCGGAGCGCGGCTTCCAGAACGAGCCCCAGCGCTGCAAGGCCTGCCGCGACGCTCGCAAGAACGCCGCCCGTGGTCCCCGCGAGTACTTCACCGCAGTCTGCGCAGCTTGCGGCGGCGAGGCCAAGGTTCCCTTCGAGCCCAAGTCCGACCGTCCGGTCTACTGCAGCGAGTGCTTCGCCAAGATGCGCGCCGAGCAGTAAGCTCTTGTAACTGCTGATTCGAAAAGTGTCCGCGTTTGCGGGCACTTTTCTTTTGCCTATTTTCTTTTTTGCGGATTTCCTATTGAAAAAGTGCGAAAAATGGGATACACTATAACAAGCTAACTTTCACGGAGGTGAATCAATATGATCGAGATCAAGCGCGATACCATCATCGGGGATATCCTTGATGTTGCGCCGCAGACCGCGCCGATCTTCCTGTCTATCGGCATGCACTGCCTGGGCTGCCCCAGCTCCCGCGGTGAGACGGTGGAGGAAGCCTGCATGGTCCACGGCATCGACGTGGACAAGCTGCTGGCCCTTGTGAACGAGGAAGCCAACAAGCCCGTCTGAGAATAAGGAAAGGACGCATACGGGTCTCCCGTATGCGTCTTATTCGGTCGAACGAAAGGAGAGCGCCGGTGGAAAAGAACCGTTTACAGCTTCAGCCGCGTCTGCAGTGCATCGCATCGCTCGTGCCGAAAGGCGCGCGGCTGGCAGATGTCGGCACCGACCACGGATACCTGCCGGTGTACCTCTTGCAGGAGGGAGCGATATCGCACGCCATCGCGTCCGACATCAACGCCCTGCCGCTCGACCACGCGCGCGCGACCGCCGCGGAATACGGCATGACGAAAAAACTCGATTTCCGGCTCTGTCCGGGCCTTGCGAAAATTAAGCCCGAGGAGTGCGACGCCGTCGCCGTCGCCGGCATGGGCGGGGAGACGATCCTCGGCATCCTCGCTGCCGCGCCCTGGACGCACGACGGCGCGCACACGCTCATTTTGCAGCCGCAGACGAAGATCGGCCTTCTGCGCCGCTGGCTCTGCGGGCACGGCTACCGCTTTCTGGAAGAGAAGCTCGTGCACGACAAGGAGCAGCTCTATGTCGTTTTCCGCGTCACCGGCGGGCAGGGGCAGGAGCTGAGCGAGGCGGACGCGCTGACCGGGCTGCTGCTCGGAAGTGACCCGCTCTACGGCGAGTACCTTTCCCAGCATCTTAAAAAGCTGGAGCGGGAGAGAGACGGTCTTGCCGTTTCGTCGCTTGCGGATAAGGACGCGCGCATCGCGCATCTGCAAAGTCTTATGGAAGAGATCGAAAAAAGAAAGGAAGCGTGGACGCATGGCGACGGTACGAGAAATTGAGCAGAGCCTTTTTTCCTGGGCGCCGCGCGAGAGCGCGATGGACTGGGACAATGTCGGACATCTGGTCGGCGACCCGGAGCGGGAGGTCACGCGCGTGCTCGTCGCGCTCGATATCACCGAGCGCGTGGCGCAGGAGGCCGTCGGCCTCGGCGCGCAGCTGATCGTGTCGCACCATCCGGTGATGAACGTGCGCTGGCACGAACGCGAGATGCAGACCCTGCGGCCCGACACCCGTCTCGGCGGTCTTTTGACGATGCTTGTCAAAAACGACATTTCCGCCATCTGCATGCACACGAATCTGGACGCCGCGGACGGCGGCGTGAACGACTGCCTGGCGCAAAAGCTGGGCCTGAACGGTATTTTTCCGCTCAACGACGAAAAAATCGGGCGGATCGGCACACTTTCCTGCGAAAAGGGGCTTGAAGAGTTCCTGCGGGATGTGATAGAATTACTCGGCTGCGGCGGCGTGCGCTATTGCCGCGGCAGCGGGCGCGTACATCGTGTGGCCGTGGGCGGCGGCGCGTGCGGGGAATATATCCCGCAGGCCATCGCGCAGGGCTGCGACACCTTCGTGACGAGCGATCTGCGCTATAACGATTTTTTGGATACGCGGGGGCTCAACCTGATCGACGCGGGGCATTTTCCGACGGAAAATGTTGTCTGCCCGGCGGTCAAGGCCCATCTCAACGCGCACTTCCCGGAGATCGAGACCGTAATATCGGCGTCGCACAGAGACGTCATCCAATACTATCTGTAAGGAGAAATCACTATGTCCGGACATTCCAAATGGCACAATATCCAAAAGACGAAGGGCGCGGCTGACGCCAAGCGCAGCGCCGCCTTCACCAAGATCGCCAAGGAGATCATCGTCGCCGTCAAGCAGGGCGGCTCGGGCGATCCGAATAACAACTCCCGTCTCGCGACCGTCATCGCTAAGGCGAAGGCTGCCAACATGCCCAACGACAACATCAAGCGCACTATCGACAAGGCGCTCGGCTCGGGCAATACCGATAACTACGAGTCCGTTACTTACGAGGGCTACGGCCCCGGCGGCGTGGCTGTCATCGTCGAGGCGCTGACCGACAACCGCCAGCGCACCGCGCCGGAGGTCCGCCACTACTTTGATAAGTACGGCAAGGGCATGGGCGCGCAGGGCTGCGTCAGCTGGTCGTTCGACCGCAAGGGCGTGATCGTCATCGACAACGAGGACGGCGACTACGACGAGGACGCCGTCATGATGGACGCGCTCGACGCCGGCGCCGACGATTTCAACGCCGAGGATAATGTTTTCGAGATCACGACCGATCCCGACGCGTTCAACGACGTTGTCAAGGCGCTCGAGGAGAAGAACTACGCCTTCGTCAGCGCGGACATCAGCCTGATCCCGCAGACCTATGTCAAGCTCGAGAGCGACGAGGACATCAAGAACATGGAAAAGCTGCTCGACATGCTCGACGACAACGAGGATGTCCAGAACACCTACCACAACTGGGACCAGGACTAAAGCCGGCAATACCGAAAAGAGGATGGCGTATCTGCGCGCATCCTCTTTTTTGCAGAATAATACGGGTCTTACTTGCAGAACCTGCTTTGCACTGTGCGAAAAAACACGGCAAAAATGGATAAATATTTTGCTTGAAATTAAAGGGATTGTTTGGTATCATATCCCGGCACGTCGGTCGTCCGTTTTCGGCAGAAAAACAAGGCATGCGGCGCGGGAAAGGCCCGCGGTGTGCTCCTGCCGTCAGTTTTGCGCGCGGCCAGACGAAAGGAGAACCTTATGAAAAACAACAACACGCAGAAGATCGTCGGCCTCGGCCTGTTCACGGCAATCGTCGTCGTGCTGCAGCTGCTGGGCAGCTTTATCCGGTTCGGTACATTCAGCATTTCGCTGGTGCTCGTGCCGGTCGTTATCGGCGCGGCGCTCTATGGCGCGGGCGCGGGCGCCTGGCTCGGCTTTGTGTTCGGCGTGGTCGTCCTGCTCAGCGGCGACGCGGCGGCCTTCCTTGGCGTGAATGCGCTCGGCACGATCCTGACGGTGCTTGTCAAGGGCGCGCTGGCGGGCTTCGTTTCCGGCCTTGTCTACAAGGCGTTCGAGGGCAAGAACCGCACGCTCGCCGTGGCGCTGGCCGCGGTGGTCTGCCCGGTGGTCAACACCGGTGTGTTCCTGATCGGCTGCCTGCTCTTCTTCATGGAGACCATCGGCGGCTGGGCGGACGCGATGGGCTTCGGCGCGAACGTCGGGGAGTATATGATCGTCGTCCTTGTGGGCGCGAACTTCCTCTTCGAGCTGCTGTTCAACGTGGTGCTCAGCCCCGTGGTCGTGCGCCTGATCCGCATTGGCAAGAAGGAAGTCGAATAAATCTTTGCAGTGAAAAAAGCGGCGCATCTGCGCCGCTTTTTTCGTATAAAGCTGCATAAAAAGAGAGGGACGGCGTTTGCCTCGCCGTCCCTCTCATATTTTGCGCGAGCAAAACTGTAAGCCGGGTTCTGTATTTGACAGTCATCTATCTACGCGCCGCGTTGCCGCGGTACTCCAGCCACCCCGGGAGCGGCCGGGCAGGCCTGTTGCTCCCATACCGGTGTTGCTCCGGATAGAGTTTACAGCATCGGACACTCTCGAGCCGACGGGTGCGCTCTTACCGCACCTTTCCACCTTTTCCTATGCCCCTTTGCCTCTTCCAATCCGCACCTGCGTCCTCCATCACGTCAATAGGGGGGCGTAAGCGGCAAAGCCGCTTGCGCTTTTTGCTGCAAATTCGAAGAGGCAAAGGTCCATAGGTAGTCTATTTCTGTTGCACTTTTCCTCAGATCGCTCTGGGCGGGCGTTACCCGTTATCCTTGCCCTGTGGAGCCCGGACTTTCCTCACAGCGAGCCTTTCGGCTTCGCCGCGCGACTGTCTGT
>Ga0129311_1000902_pt1 | contig 23433 bp, 23 predicted proteins | sample Go1ome_FD_94435 | JGI IMG/M metagenome (GOLD analysis project Ga0129311, IMG submission 94435) | Western lowland gorrila individual fecal microbial communities from Wisconsin, USA - Go1022B metagenome | ecosystem: Host-associated > Mammals > Digestive system > Large intestine > Fecal | place... | reverse complement strand
CTCTTCCGCTTACGGACGCGCTTGATTTCATAGACTACTCCCGTTTCAGCGGAAAAGCGCTCACAGCGGCCGCAGACGGCACTCTCACCGACGGCAGGCAGTTCTCCGCGAAGTTGTTCAAGTTGAAAAACTCCCTGCACATCTACTCCGAAGTCGCGACCGGCTTCGACCTGTATCTCTGCACCTCCGGAAAGGCCTGCGTCAAGGAAAAAGACGGGGACGAATATGTCATCAGCGAGGGCGGAGTCATCTTAGTTCCGTCGGAGTGCCCGGACATCACGCTCAGCCCTATGGAGGAGGGAACGCAGGTACTTGAAGCTACAGTGAACGCCCTGCCTGAGCCGGACCCCTACATCAATCCGGAAGCGTCGCCGACCCTTCCCGAAGACGAACGATAGAAATGGCTGATTCAGTAAGAATTGACAAATATCTGTGGGCGATACGCCTTTTCAAGACCCGCAGCGAGGCCACAGAAGCCTGCAACGGCAACAAGGTGCAGATTGACGGGGTGAACGCGAAACCGTCCAAGGGAGTAAGCGTCGGAAATACGCTGACAGTCCGCAAGGGAGCAGTGCAGTACACTTACAAGGTATTGGCACTCTGCGAAAAACGCATGGGCGCCCCGCTCGTCCCGCAGTACGCGGAGAATCTGACTCCGGAATCCGAACTTGCCAAGCTGCACGCTCCCGCGGAAACTTTCTTCATCCGCCGCGAACGCGGCACCGGCCGCCCCACAAAAAAAGAGCGCCGCGAACTCGACGCCCTCTGGGATGAAATGGAAATGTAGCACAAGGGAACTTGGAGGGCGAAGCCCGAAGTCGTCATCAGACGACCGACCGGGCCGGGACTTTTCGCAAGAAAAGTCGGAAAGGCAAATAGGTCGCGGGGTTTTAGGGGCGCTAGCCCCTAATAATAGAAGTGGGACTTAGCAGATTCGAACTGCTGACCTCTTGCGTGTGAAGCAAGCGCTCTAAACCGACTGAGCTAAAGTCCCGTTCCCCGAAAGGGGACACAAAGTTAACAATTTTTCTGCAATATCAAACCTTATCGGTCCCTATTTGCAAGACCTATATAATAAAGCAGGGTCGCAAGGGAGCCGATTGCAGCGATGACGTAAGTGTAGGCCGCCCATTTCAGGGCGTCCTTCGCCATCGGCAGAGTCTCGTAGGTGGTGATTCCGCTGCGTCCGAGCCAGTTCACAGCCCTCTCGCTCGCGTTTATCTCCACCGGAAGAGTCACGAAGCTGAAGAGCGTCGTCATCGCAAACAGGGCGATTCCGAGATACAGCAGCGCCGGGGTGATATTGATAAGCAGCACACCGAGCAGAAGCACCCACTGGACGGTATTGTTCGCGAAAGACACCATCGGCACTATCGCCGAACGGAACTTCAGCGGAGCGTAGCCCGTAGCGTGCTGGATCGCATGCCCCGTTTCATGCGCCGCAACCGCAGCAGCCGCGATGCTCCTGGAATCATATACGCCCTCGCTCAGATTGATAACCTTCTTCGTAGGGTCGTAATGGTCGGTAAGCATGCCCGAAACAGAACATACCTGAACATCGCGGATGCCGTTGTCCGCAAGCATTTTCTCCGCCACTTCCCTGCCGCTCATGCTTATGGGAACCCGCGAATACTTGTTGAACCGGCTCTGCAGGACGCTCTGAACCAAAAAGCTCAGCAGCATCACGATAATCATTATACCCCAGATGTTCATTTTGCAGTATTCACTTTTATAAGTTCATAATCCCTGGACCCGAGACCGATTTTCTCCGCCTGTTCGAAGCAGGACTTCCAGTCTGATTCGGGGTGCAGGTCATTGAAATGGTTGCCTGTCGGGACGAATCCCGGCTTGTGCACAGCCTCCCAGAGGGCGCTTCCAGGAAGAGGGTCAGCCGCAAGGCAGGCATCCACGCAGGCCTGGTCGAGTGCTAAAGGGTCGAACGAAGCGAACATTCCGAGGTCCGGAAGCATCGGGGCATCGTTCTCGCAGTGGCAGTCGCAGCTCGGAGAGACGTCTATAACCAGCGAAACGTGGAAGTTCGGACGGCCGTCGACAACAGCCTTGGCGTACTCCGCCATCCTGCGAGAGAGCATCTCGTTGGCCGTGTCGTTGGTGAAACCGATAGCGTCGAAGTTGCACGCGCCGAGGCACTGTCCGCAGCCGACACAATGGTCGGTGTCAATGGTCATTTTCTTAGCCTTTTCATCGAAGACCAGTCCGCCGTTTGCACATGCGGAAAGGCACTTCCTGCACGCACGGCAGAGGTCCGGATTGATCTGAGCCTGGCCGCTGGAATGCTGTTCCTTCTTGCCGGCACGCGAACCGCAGCCCATGCCGATATTCTTTATGGCGCCTCCGAGACTTGCAAAATCGTGCCCCTTGAAATGGTTCAGGCTTATGAACACGTCCGCGTCCATGATCGCACGGCCGATTTTCGCCTCCTTGACGAACTCGCCTCCTTTCACTGGAACGGAGACCTCGTCGGTGCCCTTGAGTCCGTCGCCGATAAGAATCGGGCAGCCGGTGCTGAGCGGGGTGAAACCGTTCTCCCAGGCACACTCAAGGTGTTCGAGAGCATTCTTTCGGGAACCGGGATACATCGTGTTGCAGTCCGTGAGGAAAGGCTTGCCGCCCCTGCTCTTCACGAGGTCTACAACCGCCTTTGCGTACTGAGGACGCAGATGGGCGATGTTTCCATGCTCTCCGAAATGGATTTTTATGGCGACAAACTTGCCGTCCATATCAATATCCCCGATGCCCGCAGCGAGCATCAGGGACTGTAATTTTTTAGGAAGACTGTCTCCGAACTGCTTGGTCCGCATATCGGTCCAGTAAACTTTGCTTTTAGGCATAGCTGTCTATAGTTTTGTTCCTTTACTGTCGTAAAATTCCTGCTGCAGTATGGAGAAATCCGTAGATTCCTCGATGCGCAACTTGCACTTGTACTTCTTCTTCCATCTGCGGAGGAACGAATTGAACCCGCGCGTAAGGTAGGCGCCCATGATCGGGCTCACCTTGAGCAGCAGATCCTTATGTCCGTTCTCCACAAGGTCCGAAAGCTGCCTTTCAACCTGCTCGTCCGCCACTACGGTAGAGGCTATCTTGCCTGTTCCGTGGCACAGGGGGCATTCTTCGGTCGTGTTGATCTCAGTTACAGGGCGGATGCGGTGCCTGGTGATCTGCATCAGTCCGAACTTCGTGAGGGGCAGCACGTTATGCTTGGCCCTGTCGGACGACATCAATTCCTGCATGTACTTGAAAAGGTCGCTCCGGTGCTCAGGCTTGTCCATGTCGATGAAATCGACTATGACTATGCCACCCATATCCCTGAGCCTGAGCTGACGCGCGATTTCCTCCGCCGCGAGCTTGTTGACTTCAAAGGTATTCTCTTCGTGGTCATTGGTCTTGGACCTGATGCCGCTGTTTACGTCTATGACATTCAGGGCTTCCGTCGTTTCGATGACGAGATACGCGCCCTGCTTCATCGGGACCACCTTTCCGAAGGAACTCTTTATCTGCCTCGTGACCTCGAAGTGGTCGAAAATGGGCGTCTTTCCTTCATAAAGTTTTACGATTTTCTCCTGCTCCGGAGAGATCAGGGAAATATATTTCAAGGTATCCTCATAGACCTTCTGATCGTTCACGTAAACGTTCGAGAAACTGTCGTTGAGCAGGTCTCTGAGGGTGGCGGTGGTCTTGCTGTATTCGGTGAACAGCAGTTCTACACCCTTGCTTTTAGCTATCTTCCGCCAGGAAGACTCCCACTTTTCAATGAGGGAGCGCACTTCTGCAACCAGAATCGCCGCATTCTTGCCTTCCGCCGCCGTACGGATTATAGCACCGTAGTTCTTCGGAAGTATGCTGCGGACGAGGGTTTCGAGCCTTCTTTTCTCCTCTTTCGAGGTGATTCTCTGAGATACACTGACCTTCTCGGCGAAGGGCAGCAGCACAATGTTGCGTCCTGCAAGAGAAATTTCCGCTGTCAGTCGGGAACCTTTTGTGGAAATGGGCTCCTTGACTATCTGTCCTATTATCATCTGACCCGGTTTCAGGTAATCCTCTATGCGTCCGTCCTTGGGGAGGGCCGGGCCGATGGGGATTCCGGAGAAGAGGTCCTTCAGGCTCCGGTTGGGATTGCTGTCCCGCACGAACGTGTCGAAAGCCTGGAAATACAGGCCGAGGTCGAGATAATGGATGAAAGCCTCCTTGGCGTCGCCGATGTCCACAAAAGCCGCGTTCAGCGCCGGGAGGATCTTTTTCACTCTGCCGAGGAAAACGTCTCCGACACTGAATTTGTGGCCCTCGCTGGACTCGCTGCTGTATTCGATGAGCCTGCCGTTCTCCAGCAGGGCAAGACGAACCTCAGTCTGTCCGCAGTCGACCACAAGGTCTTTCTGGGATTTTTCGACTTCCATCAGGAATTAATCTTGAGGTATTAAACAAAAAAACGCGAGGTTGGCCGGATCCCCCGCCCAACCTCGTGCGACTACTTCTTCTTATGTCTGTTCTTGCGCAAACGCTTTTTACGTTTGTGCGTAGACATCTTATGTCTCTTTCTCTTTTTTCCGCTAGGCATATTATAACTGGATTAAAATTATTTCGACTTGACTTCGCCGACAAACACTTTCGCGGGCTTGAAAGCCGGGATGTCGTGTGCGGGGATGGTAATGGTAGTCTTCTTGGTGATGTTGCGGGCGGCTTTCTCAGCACGATGCTTGATGATGAAACTGCCGAATCCACGGAGATAGACGGGGTTGCCATTGGCAAGAGATCCTTTCACGCTCTCCATAAATGATTCGACAACTGTCTGAACTGTCACTTTCTCAATACCGGTTGCCTTTGCAACTTCATTGACGATATCTGCCTTTGTCATAGTAGTTAATATATTATAAATCTTACCTTCCAATCATCCGGCGCCCGCGCATGAACCATCCGTTTCCGGCTCTGCTTCGGACTTGCCGCTTCCTTTTCAAGGAGTGCAAAAATAGAGTTAATTTTTTTATAATCAAAATCCTAAAAAAGATTTAATGACACTTTTTCACTAAATTTGTCCGCCGAACGTTTGGCACAATGCTTGACTGAACAGACGGATGGATAATTGTGCTGACATTTTGACAGAGCTTGAATATGAATACTCCAGATAAAGAATTTACCTTTCCCGCAGGAGCGGAAGTGAGCGTAATACCGGTAATGCAGGGCGAAGGTCCGCTGAAAATCGAAGACGGCGAACTGCCCGACGTGCTGCCGATACTCGCTCTGCGCAACGCGGTGCTCTTCCCCGGAACGATCTACCCTATTACTATAGGAAGGGAAAAATCCATAAAACTCATCCATGACGCAGAGGAGAGCCATCTCTTCATCGGAGCGGTTCCGCAGACCGACGTTTCCGTCGAGGAACCCTCGGAGGCCGACCTGTACCGCTTCGGCACGGTGGCCCGCATCCTGAAGACCCTCGAGATGCCGGACGGCACCATCACCGCCATACTCCAGGCGCACAAACGCATCGAAATCGACAGCGTAATCGGCACCGAACCTTATATAACCGCGCGCGTGCAGTACCGTTCCGACTTCGTGAACGACGAGAAGTCCACCGACGTGAAGGCGATCACCGAATCCCTGAAAGAAAGGGCCATACAGCTCGTGCGCTCGTCCAGCATCGCGTCCAAAGAGGCCGTGTCAGCGCTGCGGAGCATCGACAACTTCCCCTTCCTCGTGAATTTCGTGGCGATGACAGTGGAGGTCGACAACCTGAAAGACAAGATAGAACTGCTGCAGTATGACGACCTGAAAGTCCGCGCGATGAAGCTGCTGACGATACTCGACGTGCAGATGCAGCTGATGAAAATCAAGCAGGACATCAACCAGAAGGTCAAGAGCGAAATCGACCAGCAGCAGAGGGAATACTACCTCAACAGCCAGCTGAGAACCATCCAGGAGGAACTCGGAATGGACGAAAGCGGCGAGTTCGAGGAACTCAAGGAAAAAGCCGCGAATAAAAAATGGCCCGAGGCGGTAGGCGAAATATTCAAGAAGGAACTTTCCAAACTCGAGAAATACAACCCCTCGTCTCCGGATTACAGCGTTCAGTACAACTACCTGAACTTTATGCTGGAACTCCCCTGGCAGGAGTATTCCGAGGACAATCTTGACCTGAAGCACGCCCAGAAAGTTCTGGACGAGGATCACTTCGGGCTGGAGACGGTCAAGGAGCGCATCATCGAATACCTCGCCGTGCTGAAACTGAAAGGGAATATGAAATCCCCCATCCTCTGCCTCTACGGCCCTCCGGGAGTGGGCAAGACCAGTCTCGGAAAATCCATCGCGAAAGCGCTCGGACGCAAGTACGTGCGTATCGCACTCGGAGGAATGCACGATGAAGCGGAAATCCGCGGACACAGGAAGACCTACGTAGGAGCGCTGCCGGGACGCATCCTGAACGGAATCGCCAAGGCCGGGACCTCGAACCCCGTGATAGTGCTGGACGAAATTGACAAATTGTCCGCTGACTTCAAGGGCGATCCGTCATCCGCGCTGCTCGAAGCCCTCGACCCCGAGCAGAACGGCACTTTCCACGACAACTACCTGGACATCGACTACGATCTTTCGAACGTGCTGTTCCTGACAACCGCGAACAGCATCTCCCCGGTACAGCCCGCGCTGCTTGACCGTATGGAGGTCATCAACATCACAGGCTACCTCGCTGAGGAGAAGTACGAGATTGCGCGCAAGTACCTGATACCCAAGCAGCTCGAAGAGCACGGCATCGAAAGGAACGCGCTAAAGATCAGCAAGCCGGGACTGAAAGCGATAATCGACCAGTACACGCACGAATCCGGCGTACGCGGTCTGGAGAAGCAGATCGCCAAAATCGCACGAGTCACAGCAAAGAAGATCGCTCTCGAACAGGAGTACCCGACCGAAATCAAGCCGGAGCACCTGAAAGAGTACCTCGGGCTGCCCACAGCCATGCACGACCTGCAGAAAGGCAACGAAGCCCCGGGAGTGGTCACGGGACTGGCTTGGACCGCGATGGGAGGCGAAATCCTCTTCGCCGAAAGTTCCGTCAGCAACGGCAAGGGAGTGCTCACGATGACCGGCAACCTCGGCGACGTGATGAAGGAGTCCGCGACCATAGCTTACCAGTACCTGAAAGCGCACCCGGAACTCGCGCTGATGGAGTACAAGGAGTTCTCCGAAAAGGACCTGCACGTACACGTACCGGAGGGCGCAGTGCCGAAAGACGGACCGTCAGCTGGTATAACGATGGTCAGCTCGATGGTTTCCGCTCTGCGGGGCAAGGCCGTCCGCAAGGGCATCGCAATGACCGGAGAGATGACCCTGCGCGGCAAGGTGCTGCCCGTCGGCGGAATCAAGGAGAAGATACTCGCGGCCAAGAGGGCGGGGGTCAACACCATCGTCATCTGCGAAGAGAACCGCAAGGACATCGAGGACATCAAGGAAATCTATGTCAAGGGGCTGACCTTCCACTATGTCAAGACCATTGATGACGTCATCAACTTCATATTCTGAGACTTATGAAGAAGACCGCCATATTTCCGGGCTCGTTCGACCCGTTCACCGCAGGACACCTGAACATCCTGCGCAGAGCCCTGACGATTTTTGACGAGGTAGTGGTCGCGGCCGGGATCAACCAGGACAAGAGGGGTTTCTTCGATATGGAGAGCCGCCTGGACATAATCCGGCAGGCTACGGAAGGGATGAACGGCGTCAAAATCGTGCAGTACGACAGCCTGACCGTGGATTTCTGCCGCGAAATGGGCATCAGGCACATAGTCAGGGGCGTGCGCAATATGCTGGACTTCGAGAACGAAAGGGCGATTGCGGATGCAAACCGTCTGCTCGCGCCGGAAATCGAGACCATTATCATACCTACGGCGCAGGAGTTCGCGCATATCTCATCTTCGGCGGTACGCGACATCCTGCGGCACCACGGCGACACTTCGCTCTTCCTCCCGGAGGGGGTGAAGTTGCCGACGCCCGACAATGCCTGACGCTTAAAGGCCGGTGCCAGACTGCATCGGTGAAGTTCAGGGACTCGCGCGGATAAAACACTGCGCCGGGCTTGGCTTAGGGTAAGTTTTCGAAGAAACACGGCGTGCCGAGCCACGGTAAGAATTAGAAATATTATGATCGGAAAACTGCTGATACTCGCAGCCCTCGCAGGCGCACCGCAGACGGATTCAACCCTGTTCGCAAGGCTGGATTCGATGGTCGTGGCCTATACCGAGGCCCTGCGCTCCGCTGATACCGAGACGAAGTACAGGGAGGCAGACTTTATGATCAGCAGCTGCAAGGACTCGCTCGCGAGACAGAGAGTCGCTCTGAAACTGTACGGCACCTACCTGAACTCCCCCGTAATGGGAGAGGAGGCCGTGGCGGTCCACCTTTTCGACACCTGGTTCGCACCCGGAAAGGTGCAGATGAAAAGCGAGACTGACCTTCTGAACGCAAGGATCTATTCCGACTTCAACAGGGCGACGCTGATCGGGATGGATGCGCCGGTATTGAATCTGGAGAACCTCGAAGGCGGCATCGAGAGGCTGCCCGCCGAGGGAAAAGTTTCCGTGCTGTATTTCTACGACAGTTCCTGTTCGAACTGCACCGCGCAGACCCTGCTGCTTCCATACGTGTTGGATGAAGCTGATTTCGAGATAGATTTCTATGCCGTCTATGCCGGAAGCGACCGCGAAACCTGGCGCAAATACGTAGGAGAACATTTCGGGTTCAGCAATCCCCGGATTCGCGTGCACCATCTCTGGGACCCGGAGGTTGAATCCGACTATCAGCGGCTATACGGCGTTCTAGCCACTCCGAAAATGTATCTCGTCGAGCCGCAGGGTACAATTCTCGGCAGGCGACTCACCGCCGAGTCACTTCTGCAACTCCTCCCCTACGCCGGCGCCGTCAGCAAACTGTACGAGCGCTATTCCTCCGGCAGCGGAGAATAGTTTCAGAAAGATCCGCAGATACAGGATGCGGGGTACTAAATTTTTGCTTATTAATACTTTTCATTATCTTTGAAATAATAAGCAGCAGCGGCATTACATTATGGCGAAAAGAAAAAAAATATCCGGGGTGGACCCCAGATACCTTGAAAAGCAGCACGATTCTCTTTTGAGGAAGCATCGGCAGATAATCCTGTTCAACCAGCAGGAGATGGATGCCATCAACGAGTATTGCCGCACCTACAAAATTTCGGCGAAGTCGCCGTTTATGCGCGAGACCATTATCCGCCACATCCTTGACGGCCTCGATGAGGGGCATCCCACCCTGTTTTAGCATCGCTGCCGCCAAGCCTGAGCCTCAGCCCTTGGGCCGGACGCGGCAAGTTCTTCAGAGAATAAACTTGGAAAAGGCACGCAACAGAACGGCGTGCAGACGCCCCGAAACTACCTCCTCCTGTTCGGAATAAATGTCAGCAGCATGGCCACGAGCAGCAGCACCGCGGCGAAGGTGCAGGCGCGGCCGGTTACGTCTCCGTAGCGCACGAACGCTGTCTCGTAGTCAGTCAGATTGACCCGCCCGCCCAGAACATCCTGTTCCCACCACTGCGTGTGGCTCACGATCTCGCCTTTCTGGTTGATGAAAGCGGAAATTCCCGTATTGGCGCAGCGCGCAATGTCTCGGCGCAGTTCGATCGCCCTTAGCGAAGAATACGAAAGGTGCTGCCTGTAACCGGGAGTATTCCCCCACCAGGCGTCGTTCGTAATCACGGTCAGCAGCTGCGCACCCTTGCGCACATAGCCCGTGCAGTACTCCCCGTAAACCGACTCGTAGCAGACGGCGCAGCCGAGTGGAATCTCGGAGCCGTCCGCAGCGCGGAAATTCAGCAGCGAAATCTCGTCCTGCCCCACGCACCGGCCGATAACGCCGCCGAGGGCCTTGTCTATGGGCGCAAAAATCTTCGGGTAAGGCATCAGCTCGGTACCGACGACGAGCTTGCTCTTATGGAAAATCTCCGTCCGCGAACTTCCGTCCTGGATCAGAGCGCTGTTGTGCGACTCCATCCAGCCCTGGCCGTAGGGCCTTGCAAGCAGGGACGGGGCGCTGCGGGTATTGAAAAGTTCGTACGAAGAAGCGCCGTAAAGCAGGTTCACGCCGAGTCTTGGACGCAGGAGCGTATCGAAAGTCCGCCAGGTCCTGGAGGCCTGCAAATCATTGACTATGATATCATTCGTAAAGGTCTCAGGCGCGAGCAGCAGAAGACTTGCAGAATCTGAACGGGAAGAAAGCGGTCCCGAAGCGAGGGAAATCAGACGATCGTTCTGCTGCTTCTGGGTCAGGGAGCCGAATTTCTCGTAAGGGTCAAGGTTCGGCTGCAGCAGCGCGACGTCGAGCGTCCCCCGGTCGCTGCGTTCCTCGTAACTGCGGTAGATGCTCAGAGACAACACCATCGGCGCAAACAGCACCAGCACAGTCCCTACAGCGGCGGCAGTCTTGATCCGCCAGCTGCGCAGACGCGAGTTATTGTCGGTGAAAGCCACGAGCCCCCCGTAGATTCCAAGGTTGCACGCCCATACCCAGAGCGAGCCGCCGAGCGAGCCGGTGTACTCGTACCACTGCACGAGCGGGGTCGTACGGGCGAAAGCGTTGCCGAGCACCAGCCAGGGCCAGGAGATCTGTGTGTCGAAATACCAGCGTTCCCAGGCTATCCAGAGCGTTGCGAGCAGCAGGTAAGGCATCACTCCCCTGAGGCGCCTGCGGCTGAAATGGAAGATGCCGAATACGACGGACATCTGCAGAGCGTTCGCCAGTATCGCGAAAACCGCACCGCCGACCGTAGCGCCGCCGACCCAAAAAGTGGTTATCGTGTTCCAGAGCACGAAAACCCCGTACTGCCAGAGCCAGAAACGCCTGGCCTTGGTCTGGAATGCGAGCTGCTCCATCAGCAGGAGCGGCACAAAGGAGAAAAGGGCTACGGCACCTGCACCGGGCACAAGCCAGGGAAGGCTCATCAGCAGCGCTGACAGCCCTCCCAAAAGTGCCATTAACCCATACAAGCCCATAGAAGACTATTTTTCAGCCTCTTCTACGGCCTTGAAGTATTTATAGGAATTGACTTTCAACTCGCCTGCAGCAGCCTCGTCGATGACGATAGTGCCGAACTCGTGCGCCTGCAGGGCCGAAACGGTCACGTAGTGCGAATAAGGGCCCTCGACAGCGGCCTGGATGGCACGCGCTTTCTTGGGACCGTAACCCATAATTACGACTTCCTTAGAACCGAAAACGGTTGCGACGCCGACGGACATAGCCTGCTTGGGAACCTTGTTGAAGTCGTTGTCGAAGAAGCGGGAGTTCACGACGCGGGTGTCGTGTGTGAGGGTGACGACGCGGGTGCGGGAATTAAGCGAGGAGAAAGGCTCGTTGAATGCGATATGGCCGTCCTCGCCGATGCCGCCGAGGAAGAGGTCGAAACCGCCTGCAGCCTCGATAGCCTTCTCATAATCAGCAGCCTCCTTTTCGAGATCCTCGGCATTTCCGTTCAGGATATGGATATTCTCCGCAGGCTCGTCGATGTGGTCGAAAAGATAGCGGTGCATAAAGGAGTGGTAGCTCTCGGGATGGTCCTCGGGCAGTCCCACATACTCGTCCATATTGAATGAAATGACATTCTTGAAAGAGACTTCTCCGGCCTTGACCATACGGCTGAGTTCGGCGTAGGTCTCGATAGGGGTCGAGCCGGTGCAGAGTCCGATCACGAAAGGCTTGTCGGTGCGTGCAGCCTTTTCATTGATGCGTTTTGCGATGTAATGTGCAACCCAGAGGGATGCTTCCGAAGCGGAATTTCTGATGATTACTTTCATAACTTATAGCGTATTAAAGTTCTTCTTCCACAGGCATATTGCCCGCATATTTTCTCCATTTTTCGAGCAGTGCGCCCATATCCTCCGGCAGCTGCGAGTCAAACCGTATCCACTCCCCCGTCGCCGGGTGCTCGAAGCCCAGGGTCTTCGCGTGCAGCGCCTGCCTAGGGCAGATTGCGAAACAGTTGCGGATGAACTGCTGGTATTTGGCGTAGATCGTGCCCTTGCGTATCTCCGAACCGCCGTAGCGCTCGTCGTTGAACAGCGGGTGGCCGATCGAGGAGAGGTGCACCCTGATCTGATGCGTGCGCCCGGTTTCAAGCCGGCACTCGACGTAGGTCACGTAGCCGAAACGTTCCAGCACCCGGTAGTGCGTGACGGCGTGCTTGCCGATTTCGGGGTCATCATAACGGCGGAAACGCAGGCGGTCGTTGGGGTCGCGCCCGATATTGCTCTCGATAGTCCCTTCATCCTCGACGATATTGCCCCAGACCACGGCGTGATAAACCCGCTCGATGTCGTGCTTGAAAAAGGCCTTCTGCAATTTCAGCAGCGAGGGTTCGTTCTTCGCCACGACGAGCAGTCCGGAAGTGTCCTTGTCAATACGGTGCACGAGGATCCCCATCCTGTCATCCTCCGCGTCAGGGCCCTGCGAGAGCCCGAGATAATGCGCGAGAGCGTTGATGAGAGTGCCCTCGAAGTTTCCGTGTCCCGGATGGACCACCATTCCGGCGGGCTTGTTCACAACGAGCAGGTCGTCATCCTCATATACTATGTCCAGGGGCAGGTCCTGCGGGATGATCTCCACTCCACGACGCCGGTACGGCATCTCGAAAGTGATGATTTCGCCGGGGCGGACGACGTAGTTGGCCTTGACGACGACCCCGTTCACGCGCACGTAGGAGGCCTTTATAGCCTGCTGGATGCGGCTTCGAGAGGTATCTTCCAGATGCGAGGACATATAGCTGTCGATGCGGACGGGCGCCTGGCCCGGGTCCACAACGAAGCGGAAGTGCTCGAACATCTCGGTCTGCGGGCTCTGCTCTTCCATTACTTGGTCTCGGTTTTAGGTGCGTCCAGGTAAAGCGTGACTCCGGAGCCCATAGGACGGGGTGCTTCCAGGTCTGCGACCGGCGCCTGACGGACTACCACCGCATTCAGCGAATCGCTGTAATCCTTGATTTCCGGAGAGAAAAGCACCTTGCTGACATTCAGAGAGTTGTCCTGCACGGCGTCAACTGCCCTCAGGTATTTCAGTCCGACCACATCGGGGATATAGGTAACATTGTCGCTGCTGCTCAGACCGACGACCAGATCGATGGAAGTGCCGCTCTCGACCTCCTCCTCAGGTTCTATCTGGCGGTTCTGGCAGAGCTGGCGCAACACGTTGTTCGTCGCTATGTCATTGACATATATCAGTTTGCCGAGCTGCAGACCGCGGGAGGAAAGTTCCGCCTTGGCCTGACGCATCGAAAGGCCCACGAGCGAGGGCATAGTGACTTTTTTCGGCTGGACGGAGTTGATGCTCAGGGAAATCTTGCGTCCCTTTTTCACTTCAGAACCGGCCTTGGGGTTCTGGGCGAAGACCGCTCCCCTTTTCATCCTGCGGACATACACGGAGTCGGTGACCTCAACCCTGAGTTTGTTCTGGCCCGCGATGTGACGCGCCTCTGACACGCCCATATTGGTCATATCGGGCACAGTGATGGTCTTGCCATGCTGGGTGATCATCCCGAGCACTATGTTGACGATTATGACGACACCGAGCACGAACGCTATCGCCAAAAGTATATTCTTAACTATCCAGTTGCTGAGAAATCTGTTTGCCATTTCGCTACAATATAATAATCAATCCTTTAATAACCAAGACAATACCGAATACCGCCACTGCTGCGCCGAGGATCAGGTTCAATATGCGCACCGTTTTCGGGGACATGCGCTTCCCGGCGCTTTTCACGCCCCAGGTCACGAGAGTCCACCAGAGCATCTCGCCGCAGGCGACCAGCACGAGCGCCAGCCATATCGGAAGCCCGCTTTCGCCTATCTTGAAGAACGAGAGCAGGGCTATCATCACGCCGAGGGCGACGGGGTTCGCGAGGGCGCTCAGGAAAGTGCGGGCAGCGTAGCCGAAGTCGGGTTTGCCGGAGGGAGCTACCGGTGCGGGGCGGGTCTCTGATTGCGATGTAGCAGCAGGGGCTGGCTTCGAATCGGAACCGGTCTCAGTGCAGTTCCGCCGGGAAGCAGCGGTTTCGGATCCGTCAGTCGCCGCGTGTTTGGCTCGGATTACAGATACAAGAATCAACGCCCCGATAAGCGTCACGATCGCTCCGCCGACAAGGTAGATCCAGACGGTGTTGCGGTCGACAAACTGCCTGATATAGGTAATGGTAAGCAGACCTGCGGCAGCGAAAAGAGTGTCGGCGCACATAGAGCCGAGTCCTGCGACAAGGCCGCCTTTTCTGCCTTTCTCAAGGGTCTGCTGCATAACCAGCAGCGCTACCGGACCGATAGGCGCCGCGGCGCAGAATCCCACAAGGAGGGTCTTCAGTATGCTTACGATCAACATATCTTGCAAAGGTAATAAAAAAAGCGGGCGCAAACTCAATGGGTTCGCTCAAATGTTCGCGACTCTGCACTCCCTCGGCTGCACTTTGCGGCATGCGACGGTACTAATAGAGAACCAGGTCCACCGGGATGTCGTGGGGTGCGGATGGGACGGAAGGGACGATGCGGAACGGAAGGCAGACGCCGACAAGAGGGCAGGAGAGCTGCGGAAGCAGGCGGTCGTAGAAGCCGCCGCCGTGTCCGAGACGGTGTCCTGACTCGTCAAAGGCCACTCCGGGGACAAGCGCAAGGTCTATTTCAGAAGGCTCAATGCAGAGGGAGGAAGCTGACGGCTCCATAATGCCTTTGTAGCCGGGCACAATACCGCCCGGGCGATATTCGCGGAGCGAAAGGACGCCGGGGCCCTCCACGCGCGGGAGGGCAAGGCGCTTCACACCCGACCAGGCGGAAAGGAAATCCTCCGTGGGAAGTTCTCCGGGGAGGGAGGAATAAAGGAGAATGGTGCGGGCGGAAGAGAAAGAAGGCAGGGACTCGATCCGCTGCCGGACACGGAGGGCGCAGGCCCTGCCGTTGTCGGCATCATCGAGTCCCTGCCACTCTGCCTGACGGGAATGCATCAGGACACGCAAGGCTTTCTTCTCTTCTTCAATGGAAGCCATACTACCTTCTCGGACCGGGTCCGTGAGGGCCGCGGGGACCGCCGCCCATACCGCCTCTCATCTTGGACCTGTCGAAAGTTCCGAAACGCCAGGTGATCGAAGCCATGATATAACGGCCCAAGGTATTGTTTATCGACTCCTTGTGGAAGTTCGCGTCATCGCTGACGGAAACGTTCCTGGACTGTCCAAAGATGTCGTACGCCTTTATGGCGATGGTAGCCTTTTTTTTGAAGACCGGCTGGCTGAGTTCGGCATTCATGACCAGCTCCGGTTCGGGATTGGTGCTGTAGCCGTTGTACCAGTTATAGTTGATATCTGATTTGAAAGTCATTCCGATAGGTGCTACGGTCCAGTTGAGGGAAGCCCTGATCTGGTTGCTCCAGGTCGTGGTGATACTGGATTTGCCGCCCACATCGTACCAGGAGCGGTTCATTCTCGTACGAGGCCCTATCTGGATTTCGAGATTGTCGCTGCGGTAGTTCAGGCGGATTCTTTCGACGAGAGTCATCGAGTTGGTCCTGTTCTCCGAAATATGCCTGTCGAAATAGTCACCGTCGTTGAACTGCTCTATGAACCAGTCCATGAACTCGTAATACCCCTCGGAATCATACTTGCCCATGTCTATGTCAGTTCCGACGTAGGATGCTGAATGCGAGAATGATACGCGGGTCACATTCGCCATGGAAAAATTCGACTTGCCGAAAGGAATATTCGCAAAGGAATTAACGCTGATATTGTATGAATCCGGTCCGTTGAAAGGCATCGAATATTGAGCGCCTCCGTTGCCGTACCATATCATGTTCACTATCGGGTCTTTCGTGTAGCCGCCCTCGATTCCTATGTTGCAGGAAGAGAACTTCTGGCGGTTCGAAATGCGGATGTCGCTGCGCAGGCTGTGCGTGAAATACGGAGACAGCGAGGGGTTACCGAAGCTGATGTCCAGAGGGTCGCTGTTGTCCGGGACCGGCATCAGCTTGCTCGTGGAAGGCTGGGCGGTGCGGCCGCGATAGAACAGGTGCAGATTGGCGCCGTCCCTGATCTCCCAGAATCCCATGGCCTGCGGAGCGAAGTTCCAGATTACGCCGGGATCATAGATCATAGGCTCGTAAGTCCCGCTGACGGAATTGTACTTGGTAGTGCTGTTGAAAGTATGGTTAGGCTCCGCTGTGAAACCGACCTGAGCCCTGATCTTGCTCTTCTGGTAGAGCACATTCGCACCGAAAGACTGTGTGACGCTTTCGTTTATGATACTGTTGGACAGGGTGTAGTCCTGCGAACCGTCTTCATTGAGGGTAGTCTTGTCCGAGGACGAACGTGCCCACCTGTAGGAGTAGTTCCCCTCGAGGTAGAAGTTGTCGCCCATAGGTTCGGTGTAGGTGACGCGACCGTTGATGGAAGAACTGTTCTGGTCGGAATCGTAGGTCTGGTTCACGCCGGTCTTGTCCGAGGTCCCGTCAGCGTTGTAGGTGGTAGTTCCGTTCCGGTTCAGCCCCTCCAGCACATTGTTCGAGAAGCTGTACCTGACCATAGCGGAGATGGTTCTGCCCGGGATGCCGAGACGCTGGCGGAAGAGCAGGAAACCGGAAGTGGAGATGTTGCGGTTCTCGCCGGAAGAAAGGCTGTAGGCATCGTTCAACCTGGAGATATTGCCCGCATGGTCGTCCGAATAGGTGGAATCGTTGCTCGCCTCGGTGAAACGTCCCGTCCCGAAGTTCAGCTGCGGCTCGAAGAGTATGGAAGTGTTTTCCGAAAACTTGTGTTCCAGTCTGACTCCCAGCCTGTGGCCGTCGGAGACGGAATTCGAAGCACCCTCCGTATTGTAGATCAGGTCGCTGTCCTCGAGGTAGGTCCGCTTCTGGCTGCTTTCCTCCACATCCCTGTCAGTGTAGTTGTAGAGGTAGTTGCCGCTCAGGTCCATCTTGTTGTCGAAGAGGGAGAAAGCTCCGTTCACGCCGCCCATATAGGATGTGGTGATACCGTTGCCGCCTCCGAAGCCGCCCGAGCCCCGTCCCATTCCGCGGCCGCCGCGCATATTTCCCATCATGCTGCCCGACAGGTCGTTGAAACCGCGGTTGTTGGTGTTGTTGGCGTTAGCAACTATGCTGATCTGGGTCTTGTCGGTGAATTTACCGGCGAACTCTGCCCCATGGTACCTGACATCGCCCGCAACTTCCTTGTCCGGCGAGAGGTCATGTCCGACTCCGCCCATGATGTTGCCGAAAACACCTTTCATCATCTCCTTTTTCACTCCGAGATCGATGACTGTCTCCTCCTCGCCGTCGTCGATGCCGGTGAACTCAGCCTGCTCGGATTTCTTGCGGATGACCTTGAGTTTGTTGATCATCTTGGCAGGCAGGTTCTTGGATGCAAGCTGGGGGTCGTCGAGGAAGAAGGTCTTGCCCTCGATCGTGATTTTGGTGATTGTCTCGCCGTTGACCGAGATCGAGCCGTCCTCTCCGATATCGACTCCGGGGAGCTTTTTCAGCAGGTCCTCCAGTACGTCGTTTTCCGTTGTCTTATAAGAAGATGCGTTATATTCTATAGTGTCCTTCTTAATCAGAATCGCATTGCCGGTAGCGGAGACCGTGGCCGCGTCGAGCTGCTGGTTGTCCGTCGCCATCTTCAACTCGCCGAGGTCGAGCGCCGCTTTCACGGTGATCTCCTTGGTAACGGTCTTGTAGCCGAGCAGTTCAGCTTTGAGAGTGTAAGTCCCGGCTCGGAAACCCGAAAGGGATGCTTCTCCCTTTTCCGAACTGAGAGCGTACGCCGCGGGCTTCTTCGCCCCCTGCGCCTGCAGTGACACCGTTGCAAAGCCCACGGGCTCGCCGGACGTTGCATCAACCAGTTTCAGTTTAACGGAAAGCCCGCTCTGCGCCGAAATTACAGGCAGGAAGAGCAGCAGACAGGCCATGGAGAGAACAAACCTCAGGTTTTTCATACACAAAAAATCAAATTTCAACTAAATTGGACACCTGAAACGCAATCAGGTTTAATCGGAATCTAACGTTTGATTCTGTCGGGATTCTCCTTTAAAAATTTCGCCCAGGAATCGGCAACTTTTGTGCCAGCGGAAGGGGTTCCCATCTGATAAAAATGGCACATCGCTATTGCCAGAGCGTCCGTAGCGTCCAGGTGCTCGGGAGCGATATCGATGCCGAGGGTCTTTTCGACCATCATCGCCACCTGTTCCTTTGATGCCGCTCCGTTGCCGCAGATCGCTATTTTCGCCCGTCTCGGGGCATATTCCCTCACCTCGACGCCGTTTTTTGCCGCCGCTATGATCGCCGCGCCCTGGGCACGTCCCAATTTCAGGATGACCTGGGCGTTCTTGCCGTAGAAAGGAGACTCGACGGCAAGGTACTGGGGGTTATGCACGGCTATCAGTTCCTCGACACCGGCGTTGATGTTGGCGAGCTTGTCGTAGGGGTCGGTCATTTTCCGCAGGTCGAATACGCCCATGTCCACGTACTTCGGCTTGCCGGATACAACGGACACGACCCCGTAACCTAACAAGTTGGTTCCGGGGTCGATGCCGAGTATGGTGCAGTCCTTAATCAATCTTGTCGAAACCGGTGTAAGGACGCAGAACTTCAGGGATAATGATTCCCTCGGGGGTCTGGTTGTCTTCGAGCAGGGCGGCGACAACGCGGGGCAGAGCCAAGGAGCTGCCGTTCAGGGTGTGGCAGAGCTGGGTCTTGCCGTTCTCGTCCCTGTAGCGCAGGTGCAGGCGGTTCGCCTGATAGCTCTCAAAGTTGGACACCGAAGAAATTTCGAGCCAGCGCTGCTGTGCTGCGGACCAGAGTTCGAAGTCGTAGGTGATTGCGGAAGTGAAGGACATGTCCCCGCCGCACAGGCGCAGAATCCTGTACTTCAGGCCGAGCTTGTTCACCAGGCTCTCCACGTGCGCAACCATCTCGTCAAGAGCGGCATAGCTGTTCTCGGGCTTCTCCACGCGCACGATCTCGACCTTGTCGAACTGGTGCAGGCGGTTAAGGCCCCTCACGTCCTTGCCGTACGAACCGGCCTCGCGGCGGAAGCAGGGGGTGTACGCGGTAAGCTTGCAGGGGAAATCGTTCTCCGAAAGGATGACGTCGCGGAAAATGTTGGTTACAGGCACCTCGGCGGTAGGTACGAGGTAGAAATCGTCCATACCGACGTAGTACATCTGAGCCTCCTTGTCGGGGAGCTGGCCGGTGCCGAAGCCGGAAGCCGCATTCACGACCACGGGAGGTTCGACCTCGCGGTAGCCGGCAGCGGTGTTGTTGTCCAGGAAGAAGTTGATAAGCGCCCTCTGGAGTTTGGCGCCCTTGTCCTTATATACAGGGAAACCGGCTCCGGTGATCTTCACACCGAGGTCGAAGTCGATGATATCGTACTTCTTCGCGAGTTCCCAGTGCGGGAGAGCGTTCTCGGGGAGATTGACCTCGGGACCGCCCATCTTGACGACCAGATTGTCCTCTGCGCCCTTTCCTTCCGGCACGAGGTCGCAGGGAAGGTTCGGGAGCAGGACGAGCTGGGCTTCAAGTTCTTTCACGGCAGCCTCGCCCTTCGCGAGAAGCGCACCGCTCTTTTCCTTGAGTTCGGCAACCTCGGCCTTGACCGCTTCGGCTTCCGCCTTGAGGCCCTGCTTCATCATAGCGCCGATCTGCGCCGCTTTCTGCTTCTGCGCCGCGAGAAGGGCGTCGCTCTCTGTCTGGCAGGCTCGGCGGAGGGCGTCGAGTTCGAGCACCTTGTCCACTATGGGGGCTGCATCGAAGTTCTTGACTTTCAATTTGGCGATCACCTTGTCGCGATCGTCTCTGAGTGTTTTTAGAGTTAACATAACTTTATCAAATAAAAAAGACTTACACCCGTTCTCGAAGTGTAAGTCTCCTGTATACCTTGCCTCCTCCGAGCTTAGTTCTCAAAAGGAACGACTGAGACGTATGATTTGTCCCCTCTCTTGCGAGCGAACTTCACAGTGCCGTCGACGAGTGCGTACAGGGTGTGGTCCTTACCCATACCGACATTGGTGTCGGGATTGTGGACGGTGCCCCTCTGGCGTACGATGATATTGCCAGCCTTTACGACCTCACCGCCGAATTTCTTGAGACCCAGACGTTTCGAATGTGATTCACGTCCGTTCTTGGAACTTGATTGACCTTTCTTATGTGCCATAATTCAATTCGTTTTTAGAAGTTAAGCGATCTCGTTGATACGGATCTTGGTGAGTTTCTGGCGATGTCCGTTGAGCTTCTGGAAGCCCTTGCGACGGATCTTCTTGAATACGAGCACCTTGTCGGCCTTGACTGCGTCGTCGATGACGGTAGCCTTGACCACTGCGCCCTGAACATAGGGAGCGCCGACCTGAACCTTGCCCTCGTTGTCAACGAGAAGGACTTTGTCGAACACTACATCAGCACCGTTTGCTTCCGGAAGGCGGTTGCAAAAGATCTCTTTTCCAGCTTCTACTTTAAACTGCTGGCCAGCAATGTCTACGATTGCGTACATAAATAAAACTTAGTTAAAAGTTTCAACCGCAAGCGTCCGTTCTCCAAACGGCTCTTTATCAATGGCTTGACGGTTATCTAAAATTTTTGGACTGCAAAGATAGAAAAAATTTCACTCCCGCGCAAGTATTTTAATTCTACAACTATTGCAATAAATGTTTACATTTGTATTGCAACAAAAATGTTTCGTTTATGGACGGTCCTTTCATCTATCATAAATACGTCACGGGCAAGAGTTTCATAGGTCGCAAGAGCGAATCGCAGATTCTGTCGAACCTCCTGCAGGCGGGCGAGAACATCGTCATGTATGAAGCCCCGAACACCGGACAGAAATCTCTGATACAGCAGACGTTGATGGGAATGAGGATGACGGGGGCCCAGTTCAGTGTCGCCGAGCTTTCACTGCTCAGAACCCGCGAAACCGAAGAATTTCTGCTCTCCCTGTGCGGAGCGGTGCTGAAAACCGCAGCAAAACTGCCTTCCGAATTCGAGGAACTGATCGGGCGGCACCTGGGCGGAACGCACTTCGTTTTCGATGCGCAGCGCTTCGAACAGCACGGAGAGGCCGTTTCGCTCAAAGGTTTCGCCGACGCCGCGGACATTACCGCCGCCATTGAACTGCCGTACCGTGTCGCCGCCGGAAGCGGAGAAGTATTATATCTGATTATCAGCGAGTTTCAGAACATCATGCAGCTCGAGGACGGGGACGCCATCTGCCGGAACATGTCGCAGACGCTGCGCAGCCTTCCGGAAGAGATGCGGAAAAGCTGCCGCCTGATATTCTCCGGGTCCTGCGTCAACGCGATGAAGGACATCTTCGAGTTCCATACGTACTTCAACCGGCTTGTGGAAAGGGTCCAGCTGCTGCCGATCGATGACAAGACCATCATCGAGCACGTCGTCAAAGGCTTCCTCGCGGGAGGAAAGGTCATCGACAGGGACCTGCTCCTCGGAGTGAACCGCCTGTTCAAGTGCAATATATGGTATATCAACCACTTCTGCTCCATCTGTGACGCCCTTTCCAAGGGGTATATTATGGAACCCACGCTGGTTGAGGCGCTGGAGCATCTGATTTCCATCCACTCGCCCCGTTTCCGCGCCGTCATGAACAATCTGACCACGTTCCAGGTACGGCTGCTGCGTGCTGTCATCGACGGGAACTACAAGTTCAGTTCGTCCGCCGTGATCAAGGAGTACGGGTTGAGTTCGTCCGCGAACGTGCGCAGGCTCAAGGACGCGCTCTGCAAGAAGGAGATCATCACCTTCGACGAGCACGACGAGCCGCAGTTCCTTGACCCCCTTTTCGAATACTGGGTCAGGACGGTATTCTTCGGCCTGAAGGCGGAATAAGGCAACGGTTCCCGTTGTCCGTTCGTCAGAGGCAGTTTTGAGAGCGCAGCTCGAAGGCGCATCGCGAGATGCCCGATGCGCAAAATGAAAGAAGCAGGCCTTTCGGTCTGCTTCTTTGTATCATCAGATAAAAAAATTACTGATCTTCTTCGAGACGAAGATGCTGCACATAGATGGCTTTCATCCTGGCTGCACGATTCTTCACTGAAGGCTTCTCAAAGTTCTTGCGGGCGCGGAGCTCACGAATCGCACCGGTCCTTTCGAATTTCCTCTTGAATTTTTTAAGAGCCCTTTCGATATTTTCGCCTTCTTTTACAGGTACTATGATCATTTCTTTATCACCCCCTTTTTCTTTTCGGACGGCAAAGGTAGCAATAATTTCCGATAATCAAAGTGCCTCTATGAAAGTTTTCATTCCCGAACTTGCTTTCGTCTTGATATGATGCACGCGAGGATCCCTTATCGGCACCGACGCAGGATCGATAATCCATATATCCGCTTCCTCAGGAGCATAACGATACAGCCCGGCGGCAGGATACACCTGCAGCGAAGTGCCCACAATCAGGACTATGTCCGCCCTTGAAACCACGTCAATCGCAGTTTCCATCTTGGGAACGGCCTCGCCGAAGAAGACTATGTGCGGGCGCAGCTGGCAGCCGTTCGGAGCGCAGTCCCCTAAATTCACCTCGTCATAGCCTATATCCATGACGAGTTTCTCCGAAAAACCATCCTCGTCGCAGCAGCTGTTCTCCGGGCGCACTTTCGTGACCTCACCGTGAAGATGCACAACCCGCGTGCTGCCCGCCCTCTCGTGCAGATTGTCGACGTTCTGCGTAATCACGCACACGTCGTACTTCTCCTCCAGGGCAGCAATCAGCCGGTGCGCCTCGTTGGGCTGGACCTGCGAGAGTTTCCTGCGCTGCATGTTGTAGAAATCCAGAACCTTCTTCCGGTCCCTGCACCAGCCCTCGACCGAAGCGACCTCCATAGGGTCATACTCGTCCCAAAGGCCTCCGTTGTCCCGGTAAGTCCCGAGACCTGATTCGGCGCTGACACCCGCGCCGGTAAGCACTGCAATTTTCTTTTTCATATCAGACAAATTTCGCAATAATTCCCGAAAAACGAGCGGAATGACCTATCTTTGCGAAAGTTCAAACGCAATACCATGAAAAGAAACGTCATACTCAGCGCGGCTCTTGTTTTCTGCGCCGTATCCATCGCCTCGGCGCAGACCGACTGTAGCCTGTTTTTCAAAAAAGACGGAGTACAGCTCAGCGAGATAAGCGTCTCGCAGAAAGGCAGTTACAAAACCGTCGGGCATCACGGTCCGGCAGTGGAGAACCTGCAGATGGCGCTACGCCTGTACTTCAACGACAGCGGGGCGATCGACGTCTACAGCAAGAAAAAAGACGCACTGGAACTCGCGAAATACCGCTGGTACCCGAGTGAGGAGCAGCAGAAAGAGGAGGGAGCCGGAGTTGACGAATACTATGTCGGCAAGACCTTCGGACTCGGAGGCATAGCCATTGTCGACAACGGAAAACT
>Ga0129311_1000900_pt1 | contig 23447 bp, 15 predicted proteins | sample Go1ome_FD_94435 | JGI IMG/M metagenome (GOLD analysis project Ga0129311, IMG submission 94435) | Western lowland gorrila individual fecal microbial communities from Wisconsin, USA - Go1022B metagenome | ecosystem: Host-associated > Mammals > Digestive system > Large intestine > Fecal | place... | reverse complement strand
TTGCCGGCCTGGAAACGCTCGTAGAGCAGGGCGGTGAGCTTGCCCATGGCGAAAACGGGGCTGAGTCCACGCTCAAGGTCGGCGGGAGCTACTCCGTATCCTTTCTCGGTAATGGTGAAAGTCACCATCTGAAGACTGGGAGCGCGGAAAATCTCCACAAGCCTTGCCCAGTCCTCTGCGAATTCAGGGTCGGCTTTCAGACTTTCGGTGATGGACGCGATGACCTTCTTCTCGATAGTGCCGCTGGACTGCAGGCTTACGAGCAGCGAAAGGTTCTCGTAGGGGCGGTAGGCCTTGTCGATGATCTCGTAGTCGAAGCTCTCGGCTACGATGACGCCCTTGTCATACTTGCCGCTGTTCAGAGCGTCGTTGAGGATCGCCGCAGGGAAAGCGCGGAAGATGTTTCCGGCACCGAAGTGCACCCAGGTCGGTGCGTCGTGGGTTTTCTTCGCAACCGAGGCGATGTCGTACTTCGGAAGTTCGTAGCCTTTGGCCTCCCATTCCGAGGGATTGAAGTTCTTTGAAAGGATGTCTGTAAGTTTCATATTATTAAAATGGTTATTGAATTCCAACGTGGATTACAAATTTAAGCTTTTTTCTTCATTTTTCCCGGTGCAAGCAACATTCCGTAGCTGACAAGCCCGCTGATGAACATCGTGACCGCCTGGGCCTCGTGCGTCAGGGTCGCGTAGATGATTCCCGTGTCCCAGGGAATGTCGAAAAGTCCGAGCAGGGTGAGCGTGACGAAATAGTGGTAGGTCCCGAATCCGCCCGGTGCGGGGATGACCGAGGAGATGCTGCCAGCCGCCATGATCATAAGCCCGTCCATTACGGTCAGATGACTCACGGGAGCGAATGCCCATAGTATGCAGACGCAGGCGAACCAGTAGCATACCCAGATTGCTACGGAATAGAGCACGAACAGCAACTTGTTCTTGATTTTAGTGAACGAGACGAAGCCCTGCAGGACACCCGCCGCGCCGCCGTAGATGCGGGCGCAGATTTTGTTCCGGTCTTTCAGACGGATGACGGCGAAAACCGCGGCAGCGGCAAGTACGGCCAGCGCCAGTACCAGGAGCCAGACCCCGTGCCCGAACTTGTCCGGGAGCGGCGTCCAGATGCTCTCGGCGAAGAAGGTTCCGGCTCCTCCCCAGTCGAAGATGAATACCAGGGCGAACACGAGGAAGAAAAGCAGGATGTCCCAGGAGCGTTCGAGTGCCACCGTTCCGAGGAGTTTTGTGAACCCGGCCTTTTTCGTCGCCAGGATTCCGCTGCGGGCGAATTCCCCGGAGAACGGGATGATGCAGTTTGCGAGGTTCCCGAAACATACCCCCTCGATGGATCTGAGTTTCGTAAAGGAGGGGTCAAGCGGTTTCAGGAGCATGTTCCAGCGCAGTCCGCGCAGGACGAAAGCCAGTAAGCTTATGCACATCGAAAGGCCAACGAAAAACCAGTCGGTCTGCCTGAGCCCGGAAATGAATTCGTGCCAGCTGACGTTTCTGAAAGAAAAATATAACAGCACTGCCGCAAGCGCGAAGGACAGGCTGTATTTCAGTGTATTTGCCAGTTTCTTATTCATCCGGCACCAAATTTACTAATAAATTTTCTTATCTTCGTAGATTGCAAAAAGTGTGACAGTATGAAATCAATCCTCGGCATCGGCAATGCGCTGACTGACATTCTCGCTGTTCTTCCTGACGACAGCCTTCTGCGGCGCTACCACCTACCCATAGGCAGTATGCAGCACGTGGACAGGGAAACCGGAGACAAAATCTGGGCGGACCTGAAACCACTTGGCGTTCACTATGTTGCAGGAGGGTCGGCTGCCAATACCATTACTTCCACCGCCATTTTCGGCATGCCTTCGGGCTTTATCGGAAAAGTCGGAGACGACGAGCTCGGACACCTTTTCAAAAGCGACCAGGAACAGTACGGCGTGCGTTGCAACCTGCTGAAAGGCAGTGAGTCCTCCGGCCGTTCGATGGTCTTCATCTCCGGGCCCAACGCCGAAAGGACCTTCGCGGTCTACCTCGGTGCGGCTCTGGAATTTGTTCCCGAGGATCTGAAACCGGAATACTTCGAGGGCTACGATTATTTTCATATCGAGGGCTATCTGGTCCAGAACCAGGCGCTTATCCGCAAAGCCGTCGTAATGGCGAAGGAGGCGGGATGCATCATCTCCCTTGACATGGCGTCCTACAACGTGGTCGAGTCCAACGGAGCGTTCCTGCACGACCTTGTGGAGAAATACGTGGATATAGTGTTCGCCAACGAAACCGAGTCAAAGGCGTTCACGAAGTGCGAAGACCCGCGCAAGGCCCTGGATGAAATCGCGAAGAGCTGCAAGATCGCGGTGGTCAAGGTGGGAAAGGACGGCAGCTGGGTCAAATCCGGCGACGAGGTCCACTACATCGAGGCCTGGCCTGCTGAACCGGTGGATGCCACCGGCGCCGGCGACACTTACGCTGCGGGCTTCCTCTATGCTCATTCACAGGGACTTCCGCTGAAGACCTGCGGTGAGGTCGGCTCTATAATCGCGGCAAAGGTCGTCGAGGTGATCGGCACGAAAATTGACATCCCCCGCTGGAAAGCGGCAAAACAGGAAATACGCGAACTATGTTCGAAGCTTTAAGGAGGTCTCTGCGTAAAGGTGAGCTGAAAAAGCACGCGAGCACCATTGAAACGGGGATACTGCCCCTTTCAAAGGTGCAGAGGGTCGTGGTTTTTCTGCCAGCCGCGGAGGCGTATGAAAAGACGCTTGCCGCCATCCGTGGAGCTTTCCCTGGGCGGGAACTGAGCATCTTCGCTCTGCAGCAGGACAAGAACGCCGCCGATGATGCGCAAGCCGCATCGGGCCTGCAAGCCGCGGCCGAATCGGGCGGAAAAGTACATTCAGATCCCGCGGATGGAGCAATCCTCCTCCGGCCGAAAGACCTGAACTGGACAGGGCGGGTGCGCAGTTCTAAAAAGACCCCGAAGACGGACCGCGGCGAAGACCTCTTCATCTCCCTTTTCGAGGAGGACCCCTATGCGGTCGAATACGCAGCCCGCTGCAGCCGCGCCCGGTTCAAGGCGGGCCGCAGGCAGCTCAGCCCGGAAGTTTATGATTTTGTGATTATGACCCCCGACGGGGAGGTGCGCAGCCCGGCGGAGGCTTTTGCCGAAATGCTGCGGATGATGAACAAGATAAAATGATGAAAGACAAGATAATAACGGCTCTCAAAGGTTTCGGAATGGGTGCGGCCAACGTAGTCCCCGGAGTTTCCGGCGGTACGGTGGCGCTGCTGACCGGAATCTACACAGACATAGTCGATGCGATCAACTCCCTGACCGAACCCGCAACCTGGAAGGCCCTGCTGAAAGGCCGCTTCAAGGAGTTCTGGACTCTCATCAACGGCAGTTTCCTGCTCTGGCTGGCAATAGGCGTCCTGGCGAGCGTCTTCTCTCTCGCGAAACTGATGACCCTCGCACTGCACAACTACCCGATACTGACCTGGGCGTTTTTCTTCGGCCTGATACTCGCCTCGATATATTATATGTTGAGAGACATCAAGGGCTGGAAACTCAGGGACGTGCTACTTGCCATCGGAGGCGTGCTGCTCGGTGTCGTGATCTGCACGCTTTCCCCGACGCAGACCCCCGATTCGATGCTCTTCATCTTCCTCTGCGGTGCTATTGCGATCTGCACTATGATACTTCCCGGAATTTCCGGGAGCTTCATACTCGTCATCCTCGGCAAGTACGATTTCATTATGCAGGCGGTTTCGGAACTGAATGTCCCCGTACTCCTCGTTTTCGCCGCTGGCTGCGTAGTAGGCATACTTGCATTCGCGAAACTCCTGCACTGGCTGCTCGCCCGCTATGAGAGGGGCACTATGCTGGTGCTCGTGGGCTTTGTCGCCGGAGCGCTCGTGAAAGTCTGGCCCTGGGCAGACAGGACCGCTGCTTTCGCGGCACAGGCCCTGCGCGGAGACCTCTCCACGACTCTTGATCTGCAAATTCCAGGTGCGCTGGTATGCGCCGCGGCCGGCTTCGCCATGGTAGTGATACTTGAAAAACTTTCGTCCTCCAAGAAATGAGAAAGTTAGTTCCGCTGTTCCTCCTGCTCTTGCCGCTCTGCGTTTCTGCGCAGGAGAAAACCCTGCCCGTCTGGCAGCAGGGCTGCCTCGACATCCACAATATCGCGACTGCGTGCGGCGACTGCAGCTTCATCAAGATGCCTGACGGAACGACCATGCTCATAGATGCGGGGGATATGCGCGGCAGCAGCTGGGACTCCCATTGTATTCCGGACGACAGCAGAACCCCGGCACAGTGGATTGCGCACTATATCTCCAAGGTCGCTCCGGGTACGGAACGGCTGGACTATGTGCTTCTGACGCATTTCCATCCCGATCATCACGGGAATGCGGCGGCACTGCATGACGGCGCCCACGGTTACTCTGTCTGCGGCCTTACGGAAGTCGGAGAATATTTCAAAATCGGCAAAATGGTGGACAGGGCCTATCCTGCCTACGGTTTTCCGTCAAGAGAATATATAGAGAAATCGGCCGGAAAATTTTTCCCGGAATATCTGAAGTTCATTGAGCGGGTGCTTTCCGATGGCGGGCGTGCGGAGGGTTTCGAAGTCGGCTCCCGCAGGCAGTTCCCGCTTCTGCACGACTCCTCGTACGATTTCGAGATATTCAACGTTGCGGGCAACGCCGAAATGGCCTCTCCGCGCGGGAAGAAAACGGTGAAGATGTACTCCGGAACCGAAAACCCGCTGAAATTCGACGAGAACATGTTCAGCTGCGCAGTGCGTCTGCGTTACGGCAAGTTCGTCTATTACAACGGCGGAGACCTTCCCGGCAGCAACTACGGCCCGAAAAAACCTGCCCCGCACAGGCGCGACTACGAGTCGATGATAGCGGGCCTGCTCAGTCATGTCAACGCCATGAAAGCGGACCACCACGGCTGGAAGGATACCTGCAACCCCAATTTCATCTGGCAGACAAGTCCCGACGTGATAGTCTTCCAGGCGAGTCATATACGCCATCCCTGGGTCGAGACCGTGCAGCGTCTTGTAGACCCCCAGCTCCCCGGGAAAAGGGAGCTTTACCTGACCACCGGTTCCGGCAGGGAGCTGATCGGAGAGGAACTTTTCTCCAGGATGCACGCCCCCGGCCACGTTGTATTCAGGGTCTATCCCGGAGGCGGCAGCTGGCAGGTGTTCGTGCTTGACGCACTGAATGAAAGCAATGAAATAATCGAAGAATCGGAAATATACACGCTATGAGAAATTTTTATCTGACAAATACTCTTTCGCACCGCAAGGAACTCTTCGTGCCGGTAAATCCCGGGCACGTGGGGATGTATGTCTGCGGCCCTACCGTCTATGGCGACGCGCATCTCGGCCACGCCCGCCCCGGTGTGACCTATGACGTGCTGAGCAAGCTCCTGCGGCATCTCGGCTACAAGGTCAGGTACGTCCGCAATATAACTGACGTAGGCCATCTGGAGCACGACGCCGACGAGGGGGAGGACAAAATCGCGAAGAAGGCCCGTCTCGAGCAGTTGGAGCCTATGGAGGTCGTGCAGACCTACACCCTGCGCTACCACGAGGCCATGCGTCTGCTGAACGTGGCGCCTCCGTCCATCGAACCCCGCGCCTCCGGGCACATCCTTGAACAGATCGAGGCTGTGCAGAAGATACTAGACGCCGGCTATGCCTACGAAAGCAACGGAAGCATCTACTTCGATGTAGAGAAATATAACCGTGACCACCATTACGGAGTGCTTTCCGGACGCACGCTCGACGACACTCTCGAAGGTACAAGGTCTCTCGACGGACAGAGCGACAAGAAAGCTCCCTACGATTTCGCCCTCTGGAAAAAGGCTGAACCCCAGCATATTATGAAATGGAACTCTCCCTGGGGCGAGGGCTTCCCCGGCTGGCATCTCGAGTGCTCGGTCATGGGCGAGAAATACCTCGGCAGCGAGTTCGACATCCACGGCGGCGGAATGGATCTGATGTTCCCTCACCACGAATGCGAGATCGCGCAGAACGTCGCCTCCCGCGGAACGCAGGGCGTGCATTACTGGGTGCACAACAACATGATCACGATAGGCGGGCAGAAGATGGGCAAATCCCTCGGCAACTTCATCACCCTGCCTCAGCTTTTCTCCGGTTCGCATCCGAAACTCACCCAGACCTATAGCCCGATGACCGTGCGTTTCTTCATCCTCCAGGCCCACTACCGCGGCACTCTCGACTTCTCCAACGAAGCCCTGCAGGCAGCTGAAAAAGGCCTGAAACGCCTGATGCAGGCGGCGAAGGACCTCTACATCCTCGCTGGACGCAGGATGCCGGAGTACAGCTACGGCGAACTTTCCGAAAGCATAGCTCCGGACAGCTGCAGCGCGGATTCTCCGGAGGTCAGGGCTGTATTCGACGGAGTATATGAGGCACTCTGCGATGATATGAACACCCCTGTCGCGCTTGCGCAGATTTCCGAGGCGGTACGCCTGATAAATTCCGCAAAGGCAGGAAGCATCAAGCTCGGCGCGGCCGACCTCGATACCCTCGTGCAGATTTTCGACGACATAGTCTTCGGCGTGCTCGGACTCCGCGACGAAGAAGCGGCTGCAGGCACTTCCGGCAAGGTCATAGACGGACTGATGCAGATGGTGCTCGAGCAGAGGGCAGCGGCCAAGGCTGCAAAGGACTGGACCACCTCCGACCATATCAGGGACTCTCTGAAAGCCCTCGGAATTGCGGTCAAGGATACAAAAGACGGCGTGGAATGGACTCTGGAATAAAATTGATAAGCTGGAACGTGAACGGCCTGCGGGCTGTCGCCGGAAAGGGTTTCGCGGACATTTTCGCGGAACTTGACGCCGATTTCTTCTGCCTGCAGGAAACCAAACTCCAGGCGGGACAGATCGACCTCGAATTCCTCGGCTACCGCTCCTACTGGAACTACGCCGAGAAAAAAGGCTACTCCGGAACGGCAATTTACACCAGGCACGAGCCGCTCTCCGTCTCGTACGGACTCGGCATTGAGGATCACGACCGCGAAGGGCGCGTCATAACCCTCGAGATGCAGGATTTCTATCTTGTGAACGTCTATACGCCCAATTCTCAGGACGGACTTCGCAGGCTGGAATACCGTATGGAATGGGAAGACGTTTTCCGCGCATACCTGAATTCTCTTGCACAGAAAAAGGGCGTCATCGTCTGCGGCGACCTGAACGTCGCTCACTGCCCCATAGACCTGAAAAACCCGGACACGAACCACTCGAACCCCGGTTTTACCGATGAGGAAAGGGGAAAGATGACGGAGCTCCTTGAATCCGGATTCTGCGACAGCTGGCGCGCACTGCACCCGGAAGAGGTGAAATACTCCTGGTGGTCGTACCGTATGGCGGCACGCGAGCGGAACGTGGGGTGGCGCATCGACTATTTCCTCGTTTCAAAGGGCTTCTTCCCGAGAGTCGTCTCGGCGGATATCCACAATGAAATTTTCGGCTCCGACCATTGTCCGGTAGAACTCGTAATCAAGTAACAACATGGAAAAGAAACTTGTCATTATCCCGACATACAACGAGATAGAAAACATCTCCCGCATTATCGAAGCGGTCACGGGGATGGAAGGCGGTTATGAGATACTTGTCATCGACGACGGCTCTCCCGACGGCACTGCGGCAGCGGTAAAGGCTCTTCAACCCGGGCTCCCCGGCAGGCTGCACCTTATCGAGCGCAGCGGCAAGCTCGGGCTGGGCACGGCGTATATCGCAGGCTTCCGCTGGGCGCTCGAGAGGGATTATGACTTCATTTTCGAGATGGACGCGGATTTCTCGCACGCTCCTTCCGACCTGCCGAGGCTTCTCGCCGCCTGCAAGAACAGCGGAGGAATGGCGGTAGGCTCGCGCTACTGCAAGGGTGTCAGCGTCGTGAACTGGCCCATCGGCAGAATCCTGATTTCCTATTTCGCCTCGGTATATGTCCGCAAGATGCTCGGCTTCCGCATCTACGACAGTACGGCGGGCTTCGTCTGCTACAGCCGCAAGGCTTTGGAAACCATAGATCTGGATGCCGTGAAGATGAAAGGCTACGGCTTCCAGATCGAGATGAAATATACTGTCCATAAACTCGGCTTCCAGATCGAGGAGGTTCCCGTAATCTTCATCAACCGCGAGGAGGGCACCTCGAAAATGTCCGGAAGCATCTTCGGAGAGGCTTTCTGGGGCGTTATGGCACTTAGATTCAGAAAAATACGCAAAAGATAATGAAAAGACTTACAAGCATTCTGGCTGCCGCGTTCATAGCGGTATCGGCAGTCGCGCAGACTTCCCCCTCGTGGATCCGCAGCGCAAGCATCTCGCCCGACGGCAGGACCATCGCCTTTGCCTGGCAGGGCGATATCTGGACTGTTCCGGTCACCGGCGGACAGGCGTTGCAGATTACCACCAATCCTGCATATGAGACGAGCCCTCTCTGGACTCCCGACGGAGAGAATATCATTTTCTCCTCAAACAGGGAAATGTCGAGAGACATCTGGTCTGTCTCCGCGAAAGGAGGCAAGCCGACTCGCCTCACCACCTACTCCGGAGATGAGTTCCTGCTCACCGTCACCCCGGACAACCAGGTGGTCTTCTACTCCAACATACTTCCCGACCCCGCGTACAGAGGCTTCCCCGGCACGCCCCAGGTCTATGCTACCGGCCTGACGGGCGGTAAACCGAAGATGCTTTTCTCCATGCCGATGATGAACATGAGCTTCAATGCGTCCGGCGACATCCTTTATGAGGACTACAAGGGCTACGAGGACAACCTGCGCAAGCACCACACCTCCTCTGTCACGAGGGACGTGTGGCTCTGCCGCGGCGGCGGGTTCACAAAGCTCACCACTTTCAAGGGCGAGGACCGCAATCCCGTGTTCGCCCCCGACGGGGACAAGTTCTACTACCTGAGCGAACAGGACGGAACTTTCAACGTATGGACCGCGAAAGTATCCAACCCTGCAGAAACAAAGCAGCTTACGAAATTCACCGACAATCCGGTGCGTAACCTAAGTGCGGCTTCCGACGGCACGCTCCTCTTCGGCTGGAACGGCTCGCTGTACACCTGCAAAGAGGGCTCGCAGCCGGAAAAAGTCAATATCACCGTCGTCAAGGACCAGCTTGAGCGAGACGTGATCCTCAAGCGTATAGGCAGCGGCGTCCGCAGCCTCAGCCCGTCCTCCGTCAGCAAGGAAGTCGCTATCGTCGCCCGCGGGGATGTGTTCGTCTGCTCGGAAGATTTCAGCGCTACCGTAAGAATCACCGACACGCCCTGCCAGGAGAGGGATCTTTCCTTCGCTCCCGACGGCAGGACTATCTACTACGACTCCGAACGCGACGGCCACTGGGGAATCTGGAAGACCACTCTCGTGAACAAGAGCGACAAGTTCTGGACACTTTCCTCCGAATTCAAGGAGGAGCAGTTCTCCGACGGGGACCAGACCTGCTTCCAGCCTCAGGTTTCGCCCGACGGCAAGTGGGTCGCATTCCTGCGCGACCGCACCGAACTGGTGATCAAGAGCACCTCCGGCAGCAAGGAGAAATCCCTGCTCAAAGGGGCGAACTACTCCTACTCTGACGGCGACATCAGCTTTGAATGGAGTCCTGACAGCCGCTACATCCTGACCGACTACGGCGCTGACGGCGGCTGGAACAACTCAGACGTCGCGGTAATCAGCATCGAGGACGGCACCGTGACCAACCTCACCCGCAGCGGCTATTCCGACGGCGGTTTCCGCTGGGCGCTCGGCGGCAAGGCCATGACCTGGAGTTCCGACAGGGCGGGCTACCGCAGCCACGGCAGTTGGGGTGCGGAGAGTGATGTCTATATGATGTTCTTCGACAGGAAGGAGTACTCCAAGTTCCTTACGAGCGAGAACGAGGAGAAAATCGAAAAGGCCCTGAAAGATAAGGACAAGAAGAAATCCTCCGGGGACAAGGAGAAGAAAGACAGCACCAAGGTGGATAAGGTCAAAAAACTCGATCTCGACTTCACCGACCTCGAAGACCGTACCGTGCGTCTGACTCCCTCGTCCGGCAGAATGGGCGGCCATATCCTTTCTCCCGACGGCAAGAAGCTCTACTACGTCACCCGTGGAATGAAGAGCTACGAACTCCGCTGCCTCGAACTCAAGACCGGCAGCCAGAAAGTCGTTTCCACAGGCATCGGCAATTTCGTTGCAAGCAGCGACGGCAAGACCATCTACTTCACGAGCCTTTTCGGTGTCAGCAAGATGGATCTCGCATCCGGAAAACGCACTTCCATCGACTTCAGCAGCGAATATGAATACAGGGCCGACAAGGAGCGCGAATACATCTTCGAGCATATCTGGAAGCAGGTCGCTGAGAAATTCTACGATGAGAATATCCACGGAATCAACTGGAAGGGCATCCATGACAACTACGCGCAGTTCCTCCCCGACATCAAGGACAACTACGCGTTCCAGGAACTCCTCTCTGAAATGCTCGGCGAGCTCAACGGTTCGCACACGGGCGCAAGGTACAGGACCAGCCGTACCGTTGCGAGCGGTCGTCTGGGGCTGCTCTATGACGAGTCCTACGACGGTGCGGGCCTGAAGATCGCCGAGGTTCTGCCCGGCAGCTGCCTCGCCAACGCGTACCCGGAACTCAAGGCGGGAGACGTCATCACGACCATTAACGGCAAGCCCATCGCGGCCGGTTCCGCCTGGTACGACGTGCTCTTCATGAAGTTCAAGAAGCGCGTTGTGCTCGGTATCAAGAGCGGTTCGAAGACCACGGACGTCGCTGTCGTTCCCGTCACGAGCGACCAGAATGCCCTCTACAAAAGGTGGGTCCGCCGCAACGAGGAGCAGGTCGCGGCGCTCTCCGGCGGCAAGGTCGGCTATGTCCACGTCGAGAACATGGACTCCGACAGTTTCCGTGAGGTATATTCCAAGGCCCTCGGCAAATACCGCAGCTGCGACGCTCTTATCGTGGACACCCGTCACAACGGCGGCGGCTGGCTGCACGACGATCTCGCCAGCCTTCTCAGCGGCAGGGCCTACATAGAGTTCCGCCCCCGCGGCCAGTATATCGGCACCGAACCCTACAGCAAGTGGACGAAACCATCCTGCGTGCTTGTGGGCGAGGACAACTACTCGGATGCCTGCGGCTTCCCCTACGTCTACAAGACCCTCGGCATAGGCAAACTCATCGGTGCCCCCGTCCCGGGAACGATGACTGCGGTGTGGTGGGAGACCCAGGTTGACCCGTCCATCGTCTTCGGCATTCCGCAGGTAACGTCCTGGGGACTGAAAGAGAACAGGCCGCTGGAGAACCTGCAGATCGAGCCTGACATACTCGTCTATAACAGTCCTGCCACGGAACTCTCCGGAGGAGACAGCCAGATAGAGGCCGCCGTAAGGGAGATGCTTGGAAATTAGACTTCCCCGCCGGCAATTACTGTCAGGTGGACAGACCCTGACGGTTGGACGATGTCCGACTAAGCACAGCTTGAGGGATTAAACGAAATGTAGCAGCAACTTGTTTGTGGGTTGCTGCTACATTTCGTTTAGTTTTGTGTTCCTTGTCGTCAGATGCGTTTTGGGAAGGTCTTGATTACAGTCCGGCTACTTCCTCTTCAGAAAGTTCGGTCACTTGTGAAATCTGCCGGACAGACATTCCTATAGTCTTAAGATTCCTGGCGACTTCAATGGCTTTGGCGTGGGCTCCTTTTTCAAGCCCTTCGGCGCGTCCTTCCTCGAGACCTTCCTCACGTCCTTTGGCAATGCCCTGGTTGTAGCGCACCCTCTGTGCGTACCTTATGTCCCGCTCGGTATTGTAACTCATCTCGTATATAGCTTTTTTCTGTGGTGTAAACGCCGCTATCTCCGTGGCTCTGACGAGGGAGGGGAAAGTGCCGTCTCCGCATTCCGCTTCCGGGCTCTCCGGCGTTACGTTCTCCGCCCAGCCCCGTTTGAACCAGTAGAACACCTTATCCCGCTCCGTCACGCACTCCTCCCAGCTTTTGGTGAAGCGTGCCACTTCGGCAAATATAATCAAAATAGTGTCATCCGCCACTTCCCCGCTACGTTTTTCAATGAATTGATAATAAGAGATGAATCTCTCCGTATCCCAGATGGATTCATCCTTGTGCGGCAGTTTCTCTCCGAGAAAGGCAATCACATATACAGGATGCAGCCTGTAGTAGTCCTCTCCCTTCCCGAGCTGCGCGTGATAGTGCCCCGAACCGTAATAGACACACCTTTTGAACAGATCGCTGTCAACCATCTGCTGAACCTCTACGGAAAATATATTTCCCTCAAAATCACTGCAGATCAGATCAAGTACGGTCTTCTTGCTGAAAATGGTGTCCGGAGTCTGCTCGCGGTCGCGGTACTCCTTGATGTCGTGCACCCGGACACCGTCGGGCAGGACCATATTCAATAATGAAATAAGCAGGGGCTTGTTCTCCCTGTCGGCATAAACCGCCTTGAAACCGGCGTCGCTCATCAGGTCCACAAACTTCTGTCCATGTCCGTAACCGGGAGCGTCTTCGTAAAGCATTGCGTCATAACCTTGTACGTCGCAATCATAAATTCTGTCGTTATACATAACAATCGCATATTTGTAGTTATGCAAATAACAGCATAATTAGCCGTGGAAAAATTTTTTCCACGGCTATCTTTCAAAATCGCCTTTACACCATGTTCTAATGCAGTTGTTGAATGACAAATATTAGTAAAAGCAGGTTGATTTTCAGTCCGGCAGCTTATTATTTGTCAGAACTACGCTCTTCTTGAACTCTAACGGAGTCTTTCCATAATATCTCTTAAAGCATTTTATGAAGTAGCTCGGAGTTGCAAAACCACATTTATAGGCCAGGCTTGAGATGTTCTCGTCTGGATTGGCTTCCATTTCCGAGACGGCTCTACGAAGTTTTACGGAAAGTATGAAAGCATTGGGAGTCAGTCCTGTCAGGTCTTTTATCTTGTGGAAGAGCGTTGTGCGGCTCATGCACAGGCTGCTTGCGAACTCATTCACATCGAAGCTTTCGTTAAAGATATTCTTCTCGACAACTTCGATGATTGTCTGCAATGCTACCTCGTCTTTCTGCCTCGATGGTTCAATCTCTTCCGAGAAGTCAATCTTTCTTGATACTCTGTCGACAATCCCATTCAAAGTTTCTATATTGTTATATGCCTCACGAAGATTCGTCAGATTTTTTGCCGAGTTTTTCTCTCTGCGCATGATGGCTTCGATATTGCTGCCGACCAAGGTGAGCGGTCCCCTGAACTGATTGGCGAAACCGGTGATGAAAGCGGTCTTATCCTTTGAAAATTTCTGGAACAGTTCCTCATCGTGCTGCTTGATTTTCAGTTCAAGTTTCAGTTTGTTTGCGCGGGAGATGCTCGATATAATCACAGCCAACACTCCCGATACCAACAAAATCAGTAGCAAGACAAACCATTTTGTCTTGTAAAAAGGCGGTGAAACCACTATCGGCAGTTCTACGTGAGGATAGTCGCCGGATGCGGTTCTGATGGTGCTCCTCACGCACAGGGTGTATTTGCCGGGCGGTATGTTGGTGTATGTGATAATTGAGTTGAACGTTGGAGAAAACGCGTTGTCGAACCCTTTCATACAGTACTCGAAGGCAGTGTTTGCAGATTTGTCCAAAGAACTGTTGAATATGTCAAATGAAAGGGAGCGGACAGGCCCTTTCAGCTTTATTGTCTCGTTGTACAAAGGAGACGGGGTCAGTTCCGAGCCTTCGGCATAGGCGTGTAACACGTAAAGATCGTAGTCTTCCTGTATTGTATGCGATGCCCCTTTCTCTATGACATACATCGAATTTGTTCCGCCGATGAAGATGGTGGATTCTTTCGTTTCATACGCAATATCTACGGTTGAGAACGGATATCCGCTATGCTTGTTCAAACTGGCTGTAGTCCATTGCTTGTCCTTCAATTTGATCAGTCCGTTATTCGTGGAAATCAATATATCTTCCGAGCCTTCCTGCTGTGAAATGTAGTTGACGACTACATCGTCAGTGATCAGGTGATAAAATTTATTCTCTTCCGGATCGTACCGATATAATCCGGAGCCGTTTGAGCAAAGCAGGATGTGCCCTGAATTTGTTTTGAAGATCTTAGTTATTGAATTCTCGTCACGAATTTCAGGGAACAGGGATAAAGGGTATCTGTTGTAATTATAGGGAGTGTCAATGGATTCGATCCTATATACCGCATTCACTCCGGTTAACCATATTGACTTTCCGTCATATTGGAAATCGATAATCCTTTCTTTTTTAAACGGGAAACCGTTTATTAAAGACACCTCAAGAGTCTGAGCATCGATTGTAAACAGACCGTCAACGCAATAGCACAGAATCTTTGAATCGTCTATCAATTGAAGCCTGGTAATATTTTCGGTAAAGAAGGGGATATCTATTTTCTTCAGCACGAATCTATCCAGGTCGATCTTATATATGCCTTCGGAAAACAGTGCTACCCAAATGGCATTCGTCTGAGGATCAAACAGCAGGTACTTGATGTTGTTCAGTCTTGAATCAGACAGTATTTTCTTTTTGAAATCATCCGGCAGTGGCGAATTTTCGTCAATGATATTCAATCCGCCGCTGACTGTTCCGAACCAGATGTTTCCGTTTTTGTCTTCAGCTATTGCACTGACCACCGGCGAGGATAATCCGGAGATAGTCCCGATGCCGTGCTGTTCGTGCCAATAGTGCAGCCCGGCGTGGAAGGTGCATATGAACAAGGTGTTGTTCTCGTAAGTTATCGAGCGGACTGCCTGGTTGTGAAAACCGGCTAGTCCTGGTTGAAAATGAACCGGAGTGAATGAATTGTCGCTCAGGTCCAGCATAAACAGGCCTTTGTAAGTCCCGACAAAATATTTTCCCGGCTCCTTCTCCACAACGCATCTCGCATTGTTCTCATCCATTTCCTCCGGTCCTTTCATTTTATATGAACGGGTGCTCTCGTCCGCCCCTATCCTCATTACACCTTCGGTCCTTGAACATGCCCACATGTTTCCGTCCGGTGTGTAGTCAAGATAAAGGACGCCCGTATGATGGAAGTGGGCGATTCTGGACGTATCGCTGATTTTGAGAATCTCCCCATCGCTGAGTGCAATATAGATATTCCCATCCCCGTCGACTTCGATATCTATTATGGTCTCGTTTGATTCTAATTTATAGATGGACTTCCCTTCACGGAATACAGTGTCTTTGCTTGACCAGAACAGGCTCCCGTTTCTATATGCCATACTTACGACATTGTCGGAAGAAATCGTACTTACTTCGAGTGTCCTCAAATTCATGCCATATAAAGTATGGTGTCCTTTGATGAACAAAGTTCCATTCTTGTTTCCTGTTATTCCCGTAATGATATTCGAAGGAGTTTTTATCAATTCCACTTTCTTTCCGTCGAATCTGTTTAGTCCGTCGCCTGTAGCTATCCATACGAGACCGAATTCATCAAGATATACGTTATGCACTGTAGAATGTGACAATCCATTGCCAGTGTTGATGTATCCGACTGGCAGGTCAATCGGCTTTCTGACTGATACCTTGGCTTCAGAAGGCGCGACTGTCAATAGTAATATAATAGAAATAATAAAATTGTACATATGGCAAAGATAATATAAAAAGAACTATTGTTCTATTATTATGAATTATTGTTCGATAAATAGAATATTTTACTTTTTAAACTTGCAACCAGATAACATTTTAAAAACTAATAATGAAAAAAATCATCCTTGCCGCACTCTTCTTATGTGCCGCTTTCCCGATGCTTGCGTTTGATGGAGAGATGACAGTGTCTTCCGTTAACGAGGCATGCAACTCAGTAATGGATTACCAGATAAGGAATCATTCTCTGATAATGAGAAACAAATTAGACTGGACCAATGGGGCCATGTTCCGGGGGATGCTCCGCTGGGGTGCCCAGAAAGGAAGCGATGTCCCGTACATGTATTTTTATGGATATGCGGAGAATAATGGATGGCAGTTGTGCAATATCCCTATGACCGGTTTGTACCACGCAGATGACCAGTGCATAGCGCAGTCCTATATAGAGATGTACCGTCGCTATAAGGATCCGAAGATGCTGATCTGGTCCAAGGCCGGACTATATTACATTGCATCGCATCCGTCGCAGGCTCCGTTGCGGAAGGACGATCCCGTAGGCAAGGACGAGCGCTGGTCTTGGTGCGACGCTCTTTTTATGGCGCCTCCCGCATATGCGGCCATGTACAGTCTGACTGGAGAAAAGGAGTATGCAGAGTATCTCGAATCGGAATTCTGGGCGTCGACTGAGGCACTATACGACAAGGCGGAGAAACTGTACTATCGGGATTGTACGATGATCCCTCTTCGTGAGCAGAATGGCAGAAAGGTATTCTGGAGCCGTGGGAACGGATGGGTTGCTGCGGGTCTTCCGTTAATACTTGAGAATCTTCCCGATTCATATCCGACCCGTGCAAAGTACGAGAATCTCTTCAAGGAACTCATGTCCTCGGTAATCAAGTGTCAGGACCGGGACGGTTCCTGGCATGCAAGTATGCTGGACCCGGTAACTTATTCCGTTCCGGAAAACAGCGCCTCCGGTTTCTTTTGTTTTGCTCTTGCCTGGGGCATAAATAACGGACTGCTTAATTCTCCGGAATATAGGATAGCCCTTGAAAAAGGTTGGAAAGCACTTAACTCGTACGTGTCGGAGGAAGGAAGAATCGGATATGTGCAGCAGATCGGGCATGCTCCGGTCTCGGTCAGAGCGGAAGACACGGAAAACTATGCTGTCGGGGCATTTCTTCTTGCCGGAAGTGAAATTTGTCGTCTCCTTGGAGAAAAATCAGTATTCTGATGAAAAAGCTGTTATTTGCACTATTTGCCATTCTGTCGGGCCTGACGTCTTTTTCGCAGAATGCCCTGGATTATGGACGTCTTCCTTCACATCCCCGCCTGTTTATGAGAGCGGGGGATGAGAAGGCCATAAAAAAGATGCTCAAGTCCAAAGAGAACAGGTACTTGCTGGAAAGTCATTATCATTGTTTTGACATAGCTGACAAGGCACTTTCGTTGCCCGTCTTCAAATGGCCGGGAGAGGGTCATATCCTGTCGACGTCCAGGAATACTCTCTGCCGTATCATCAATCTTTGCTATGCCTACAGGATGACCGGAAGTGTAGCTTATGCAAAACGCGCCGAGGAAGAGTTGTTGAACGTTTGCGTAACCTTTCCTCATTGGGACCCGGACCACTGGCTTGATACTGCCGAAATGATGACGGCGGTTGCAATAGGTTACGACTGGCTTTTTGATTTTTTGGAGGACGATGCCAGACAGGCAATTGAACAAGCGATTATAGAAAAAGGACTGAACCAGGTCAGGAAGTTCGAATTCTACAAATCTAAGAACAACTGGAATTCGGTTTGTAATGCAGGCACGATAGCGGGCGCTCTCGCAGTTTATGAGAAGGACCCTGGGCTTGCCCGGGACCTGATAAATCTGGCCGTAAGTTCCAATCCGCTTGTGATGACCGGTTATGGCCCGGACGGAGTTTATCCTGAAGGGTACTCCTATTGGAGCTATGGAACGGGATATGAGGTCTTGTTGATTACTATGCTCGAGGAGTGCCTCGGCTCTTCCTGCGGCCTGGCAGATTATCCCGGATTCCTCCAGTCGGCATCATGGCTTCAGCATATGTGTACGCCTACCGGACATACCTTCAGTTATTCGGATTCCGGTTCAAAGGCGAATTTGAATCTGATGCTGTTCTGGTTCTCCAGACGGCTCAGAGATCCTTCCCTGGTTTATCTCGAGAAGCAGACGCTGATGGCCGGGAATGTGGAATATGGAATCGAAGACCGCTTCCTCCCTCTGATGATGGTCTGGGCCGCAAAACAGGATCTGAGCGGAATCAGTGCTCCGGCGGACAAGGTCTGGAGCGGAGACGGTGAGATTCCGGTTTTCATCTACCGCAGCGGCTGGGACAGCCCGGAGGATACTTATCTTGCCGTCAAGGGAGGCCGTCCGGATTATTCGCACGGACACATGGACGGCGGCGAATTCTATTTTGAGAAGGGCGGTGTTATCTGGGCTGCCGATATGGGCGGACAGTCTTATGGAACGTTCTATAAAAACAATGTCCAGAACTGGGACTTTTCTCAGGATGGCGACAGGTGGGGAATATGGCGCAACTGCACATTGATGCACAATACGATTACCGTTAACAACGGCCGTCATCTGGCCCGCGGCAGAACATCCATTTCTTCCGTCATCGACACTGACGGGATAAAAGGTTGCAATCTGGATATGGACGAAGCGCTTTCTCTTCAGCTTGAATCCTGCCGAAGAAGCGTACTCCTGTCGGACGGAGACAATGTTCTGACCGTCACAGATACGATAACTGCCAAACCTGACCTGCCGGCGGACGTCTATTGGAATCTTCTTACCTACGGTGAACCTGGGAATATAGTTGGGAATGTCGTAACTCTTTCCAAATCAAAGAAGAAATTGAATATGACGGTTGAATCTGAAAACGCCGGAAAGATTGAAGTTAAAAGTTCGAAATCACCGTTTTCATGGGACGTCCCAAATCCGGGGACATGCCGTATCGGCTTCAATGTACCGGTTTCTGCGGGGCAGACAAAAGTGATAAAAGTAATTTTCAAATATTCTGAAGAATGAAAAGGCTTCTGCAACTCACAATTATTGCATTGCTGCTGTCAGGCGAAATCTTGACGGCGCAGACAGCTAAAAGTGAAAAACTTACGTTAAAGGCATCGGTTCAGACTGTCGAAGATTTTGTGGTCCAGGTCGAGAGACATTCACACGTGAAGTTCGTATGCGACAGGGACAACTTAGAAATGCTTTCAAAAGTCAAGGTACCTGCCGTAACGGCTACGGCAGGAGAGATAATTAATACCGTGTTCAAGGATACGGACATCGTTGCTACTTTTGCCGGAGATTATGTGGTTCTGACCCCTAAATTCAGGGAAAACGCATATCTCGGTCTGGGCGGGAAAAAATTTTCCGGAAAAGTGTCGGATGAGTTCGGCGAGCCGCTGCCGGGAGCGGCCGTTGTTCTCGAAGGATCTACAAGAGCGGTGGTGACTGATGCTGACGGAAATTTTTCCTTGAACCTTTTCCCGGGCAGCAAGCTTGTTACGGTCTCTTTTTTAGGGCAGGAGACAAGCGTTGTCATTATAAATCCGGACTCTCTTTCAGGTAACAGAATCAGCATGAAAGGTTCTGCAAATACCTTGGACGAGACTGTCGTGATCGGGTATGGAACACAAAAGAAACGGGACATTACCGGTGCAATCACGTCAATTACCGCTAAAGATCTGGACAATTCAGTGGGAGGCAGCATTGAGTCTTCCCTCCAGGGAAAAATTCCCGGCTTGAACATCACGCAGAATTCGGGTGAGCCTGGAACAAGCAGTACGATTACGCTTCGTGGCGCATCATCCCTCAACGGTTCAAGCGAGCCTCTGTATATCATAGACGGGGTCACTATGGACTCGGAAAGCATCCCTTCCATCCAGGGAGACGCCTCTTTCAATCCTCTTGCCGGTATCAACCTGTCCGACATCGAGTCCATAGAAGTTCTCAGGGATGCGGCATCGGCTGCAATTTATGGATCCCGGGCGGCAAACGGCGTCATTATCATTACTACTAAAGGCGGATCCGAAAATCAAAAGGTCCAGAAACCGACGGTCCGGCTCAGTCACAACTCAAGTATCTCTGTCATAAGCCATTACCTTGACGTAATGAACAGCCATGATTTCCGGTCGGTGTATAAGGATGCAAGAGCCAATGCCGGTTTGGAGGTGACGGAAGAGTGGGCACTCAATCCTTCCCATCCGGAATACGCCAATTCGACCAACTGGCAGGCACTTCTTTTCCGTCCCACATACAACAGCAAGACGGATTTGTCGGTAAATGGAGCTACGGACAAGACTTCGTATGGGATATCATTCGGATATTTGAACAACGATCCGATTTTATTGGGTACCAGATACCGCCAGTTCTCCGGGCGCGGCAACTTCGGATACAAGATTTCCAACAGAATCTGGGGCTCGACCAATGTCAACTTTTCCAAAACTGACTACACCAGGGTCATGTCGGGCCAGACCAATATGTCCAGTGCAATCCGCAGCGTCATCAGCGCTCCTCCCGTTTTTTCACCTTACGATTTTGAAACGGGAGAGCTGACCAATCTCCTCAGCAATGCTTCCAGGAATCCTATGGCGATAGTAACCAAATATCCCCTGACATATAACCAGAAGATGGTGATAGCCAGTCAGTCTTTCAGGGTCACCCTCGCCAAATGGCTTGATTACCGCGTCAAGGCCTCATTGCAGGAGAGAATCCTGGAGCAGAAAAGTTATTTCCCAAAGGAATACGATTCCAATAATGTCGATACTTCAAGATATTCCGATACTCATCTGTCGAATTATTCAATAGACAATTCCCTGACTTTTCATAACAAGTGGGGCTCGCATGCTCTGGATGCACTTCTCGGCCAGACGTATCAATATGACAAGAGATACGTTCAGAATATGGTTTCAAGGGAGTTTATGGACGAATCGATGGTAGTCGTACAAAATGCGAACGTTTGGAGCACTATGCAGCAGCTGACTGAAGAATCCGCCCTGCTCTCATTCTTGGGACGAATTAATTATAACTACAAGAGCCGATATATCGCACAGGTTACTCTCCGCGCCGACGGTTCATCCCGCTTCGGGTCCAACCGCCGCTATGGCTTTTTCCCCTCGGCTTCATTCGGCTGGCGTTTTTCTGATGAAAGGTTCATGCTGTTCGCCAGAAACGTGCTCACGGATGGCAAATTGCGACTGAGTTATGGCGTTACCGGCAACCAGAAACTCGGCAACTATACCTGGCAGGGGCTGTATTCTACGAGCAATTCGGGCTATGGAGGAAATGTGAGTGTGGTTAATTCCATTCTGGCGAACAATGATCTTTCGTGGGAAAGGACGGCACAGGCAAATGCCGGACTGGACCTGTCTTTATTCCGGGGACGGCTTGTCATCAATGCCGATGCTTACCTTAAGGATACTGACAATCTGCTTTTCAATACTCCTCTTGCGAGTTTCTCCGGTTTCTCGGCCAGGACGACAAACTTCGGATCAATCCGGAATACGGGTTTTGAATTTGCGGTCAATTCAGTGAATGTCGAGAAAAAGAAATTCCAGTGGAGCACCTCTTTCAATATCGCCATGAACAGGAACAAGATTACATCCCTCTCTTCCGGAGAGGACGTCATTTATTCCAGTGGCGGAATCTACGGTCTCTGCCGGGTAGGAGAGCCTGTCGGTGTGTTTTATGGTTGGAGGGCACTCGGCGTATATGCTTCCGACAGCGACAACGTATATCTTGACAAAGAAACCGGAATTGAACGACCTGTGCTGAAGGGAACCTTGAGCGGAGAGGCGTTCAAGGGCGGGGACATGATATGGGACGATATTGACGATAACGGGATTATCAATGACGATGACCGTATCATTATCGGAGATCCGCATCCTGCTTTTACCGGGGGCTTCGGCATTTCGTTCGTGTGGAGGAACTGGACTCTTTCGGCATATTTTACATACAGCTACGGAAACAAGGTCATCAATTCCCAGCGCCGGATAAGGAACAAGATGAGCCAGCTGATGAATCTCGGGACCGACGCGCTGGCACGTTGGAGGGAACAGGGTGATGAAACGGACTTCCCTAAGATTGTCTATGGAGATCCTATGGACAACTTCCGTCCCTCCACGTTTACAATCGAGGACGGCTCCTTCATCAGATTCAAAGATCTGAGCTTGTCGTACAGCATCCCGAAGACTCTCTGCAAGAAAATGAAGATTCAGAATCTGTCATTCTCCCTTACTGCATCCAATATTCTTCTTTGGACGAATTATTCCGGTTTTGATCCTGAGGTCAACACCTCTGACACCGCCGTGATTACGGGACTGGACAACGGAGCATTTCCTAAATCGAGAGTATTTGGTCTGAGTGCCAACATTACATTTTAAGCGTTATGAGACACAATATAATTCTACTGTCAGGACTTCTTTTCTTCGTATCTGCCTGCACTCTGAGTCTCGACCCCGTCACCAGTTGGTCGGACAGTTCTTATTACAAAAATGAAAACCAGTTGAAGGCTGTCCTATATGGCGGATATACTTATCTGCAGGCCTCGATAGGCGGCGGCAATATTGTATATGGTGCGGCACGTGGAGACGAGTTCTATTGCAACAATACAAGCCGCGTCGAGATAGACAACATAGTGAATAACGGAATAACCCCATACAACAGTTATGCGTCGTGGGCAAATTTCTATAAGGTGGTACAACAGGCCAATCTTGTGATAAGTCATGCTCCTGATATGCTGTCAAAGGGTATTATCAGCAAGGAAGCAGCCGATGCGCTTACAGGTGAGGCTTTATGTATGAGAGCATTTACGTATTTCTGGATTGTAAGAATCTGGGGAGATGCCCCGCTGAAGCTTGAGCCGTCCGTCGGTGACGACTACGGGGCGGGAATGGAAAGGACTGCCGAGTCGCAAATCAGAGCACGGATACATGAGGACCTGAAATCCGCAATTTTACTTATGCCGGAATCTTCAGCCCGCATTTATCTGACACCTGCTGCAGCGTGGGGTATAGAAGCCCAGCTGTGTGCGTGGGAAAACGACTGGGAGGGAGTGCTGGCTGCGAACAGCCATATCCTGGATAACCCTGAATACGGTCTTTGCAAACTCTACAACTCTTCATACGTTCCGTCGCAGGATGTGAATTCAGATTTTTACAAGTATATCACGGATTGTGACTTCGTCAAAGTGTTCAATAAAGGGGAGAGCAAGGAGTCTATTTTTGAGTTGTCCTACAGCATCGAAGACAACTCCGGCAACAACACGCTTTTCAGTCTGGTCGGGAACAGGGGCGAGTCCCTCAGGCCTACCATGAAGACCATGTTCAATGCTGCAAAAGCGACAGACTGGCGCTTTTACGTCAATTTTTATGGAAACAATCCTCGATGGACAAAGTATTTTGTGAATTTCGGGGGTCTTGTGGCTGACACAAGAAATATTGTCCTGCTCCGTTACGCCGACTTTGTCCTTCTGCAGGCTGAAGCCTATGCCTGGAAACTCGAAAATACCGCCGAAGCGTCACAGAAGCAGGCATATCTCAAGACTGTCATTGATCTTGTCAACTCGATCCGTAGAAGGGCAGGCGGTGAAGCCCTTGCTCTCTCGGCGGCTTCATACGATATCAACGATCCTGATATGATAAAGGCGATGATTGCAAACGAGAGACTCTGGGAACTGTATGGAAAAAACGCGCGCGCGTGACCCCCTGCACCGGTTGCGTTTGACCCTTCTTTACGAAAATACGCTGACCCCTTTGAACGA
>Ga0129311_1000896_pt1 | contig 23529 bp, 11 predicted proteins | sample Go1ome_FD_94435 | JGI IMG/M metagenome (GOLD analysis project Ga0129311, IMG submission 94435) | Western lowland gorrila individual fecal microbial communities from Wisconsin, USA - Go1022B metagenome | ecosystem: Host-associated > Mammals > Digestive system > Large intestine > Fecal | place... | reverse complement strand
GGGGGTTCTTGCGAATCCAGTCTATGTACTGCTTTGTCCACTCCACGGCGTATTTTTCGTCTCCGCTGACGCGGTAGGCCTTGCCCATGGGGACAAACCATTTCTGGCGGTGCAGCTGCCAGCGCAGTTCGTTGTCCTTGACGGGCCAGTAGCGCCAGTCTATGTCCTCGCCGTAGTTGAACGAGGGCTGGTAGCCTTTGTGAACGAAGAAAGTGTGCTCGAGCGCATCGTCAGCCCATTTCTGGTGCTCCGCGCTGATTTTGACCTTGGTCGGATCCTTGATTTCAGGCGTGCAGATGCCCTTGCGTCCGCGGTAATACTCCAAAAGAGTTGCTGCGGCTTCGGCGTCGCGGCCCTGAGCGTGCAGGGCGATGACGGGCTTCATCTCCGCCTGCTCCGGGTTCAGCAGATCGAACACTTCTGGACGCAGCTGCGCTTCCTGGGCGGAGGCGGCCGAGCATGCAGCGAGTGCAAATGCTATAATTATCGGCTTCAGTTTCATAATCATATGGTCTGCCCCGGCCGGTCGGAGCGTTAATGCCTCTGACCGGCCGGGAACTGTACTATAAATCCGAATACTTCAGGCCCTTGACCGCCATATAGCGTTTCAGGGCTTCGAGGTAGTAGTAGTCGGCGTAGCTGAGAGGAACGTCGATTTCCGAACCGTTGGGAAGAGAGCCGGTCGAGTGCATCAGGATGAAACCTGCGTTCTCTCCGGCTTTTGCAAGGTATGCGGGCGAGGAAAGGTTCTTCAGGATCTTCTCGGCATAGTCGAAATACTTGCCGCCGTCTTTTACGAGCGTGCTCATCTCGATCAGGGCGGAAGCCGTAACCGCAGCGGCGGAAGCGTCGCGGGGAGTCTCGTCCGTAACGGGGGCGTTGTAGTCCCAGTAGGGGATTGCGTCATCGGAAGTGACTTTCGTCATAATCATATCTGCGACCTTCTGCGCGAAATCGAGGAACTTCTTTTCGCCGGTGCGCACGTATGCGCGGGTGTAGCCGTAGACGGCCCAGGCCTGGCCGCGGGCCCAGGCGGAGTCGTCGTTCTTGCCCTGGAAAGTCTGCCTGCACTGGACGGAGCCGTCGCTGTTGTAGCTGACGACGTGCCAGCAGGTGCAGTCCTCGCGGAAATGGTTCGCCATAGTGGTCTCGGCGTGCGTCGTCGCAACCTTCGCGAGTCTCTCGTTGCCGGTCATTTCGGCCACGTCGTAGAGCAGGTCGAGGTTCATCATATTGTCAATGATGACAGGGAAGTTCCACGGACCGAAGTCCCAGGAGCGGATGCAGCCGATATTGTCGTCGAAACGGGCCGCAAGGTTCTCGGCGGTCTCGCTCATAATGGCCTTGATGGAGTCCGCGGGAGCGTAGTTCATAGCCTCTCCGAAACTGCACCTCACCATGAAGCCGAGGTCGTGCGTGTTCTTGTAGTAACGCAGGGGCTCGAGCAGGTTGGTGAACTTCGCGGCGTACTGCTCCAGCTGAGGGTCGCCGCTGAGCCCGTAGCCGAGCCAGAGCGAGCCGGGGAAGAATCCGCTCACCCAGTTGTAGATATTGCAGAGGCGCCTCTGGCCGAGTTTCGACTCGTCGAATGCCCTGAGCGAATCCTGGAAGGTATCGCGGCTCCGTTCGAGCTGCCTTTCAAGCATCTCGAGGTCGTAACCGACCGCGATGGTCCGGGGAAGCATCCCCGTCCCATCAACTTCGCCCGCTGTCATCAGCAGCTGGTCGTGTGCGGTGTCGATTCCTGTCTTGATCCAGGAGTAGTCTTCCTTCTTGTTGCAGGACACTATGGCCAGTGCCGCAAATATCAGTGCAAATGCTGTTTTCTTCATCATTAGTTCCAGTTAGGGTTCTGTACAAACTTCTTGCAGAGCAGCATGTCGCGCTGCGGGATGGGAAGCAGTTCGTGCTGACCCTCGACGGTGTAGCGGGCTACCGCGTAGTTGAATGTGCCGTCGGCGGTCCACCAGTTCGCAAGATCCTGACTTGTCTTCTGGATGGTATCGTAGTAGATGCCCCAGCGCACGAGGTCGGTCCTTCTGTGGCCCTCGTAGGCAAGTTCGTAGCCCCTTTCCTTACGCACGGCCTCGCGGAACTCCTCCTGGGTCATTCCGTCGGGAAGGTCGCATACGCTCGTGTTCTCCGGGTTGCCGTAGGCGCGGCGCCTTACCTTGTTGATTGCGGCGTAGGCCTCGGTGGTCGGAGCACCCTTCCATTCGTTCAGGGCCTCTGCGTAGAGCAGCAGCACATCGGCATAGCGGAGGAAATACCAGTTGGAGTTGGACTTGTCGCTGTTGATGATGTAGCCGTTCTCAACGTATTTCTGGATGTCCCATTTCGCGGGAGTGTAGTTCTGTTTTTCTTTCTGCTTCTTGGATACGTCGGCATCGTCCGCTGCAGTCCCCGCCCAGAGGTCGGGAATGTTGTCGGCATCCTGGTAGCGGTAGTTCGCGACGGAAATCGCCTCGCGAAGGTCTCCGGTGTGGCTCCTCCATTCGAGAACGAAAGGATGGATGCACTTGACATTGCCCGCGCAACTTCCGCGCACTCCGCTCACCATGGTCGTACGCACTCCGTTCCATTTGCCGATGCGGCTGACGGGGTCGGAGCTGGCGTTTGCGGTGGGGTTGTAGAAGCTGACCTCGATAAGGCTCTCGGTCGGATCCCACTTGCCGTTGTTGGTGTTCACCCAGAGGGAGTCGAACTTGGGAAGCAGGTCGTGCCTGCCGGAGTTGATGACCCTGCCTGCTGCAAGCGCGGCTTTCTCCCATTTGCTTTCGTCATTCACGGGGAAGCCTGCCCAGGTGGCGTAGACCTTTGCGAGCAGACCCTGTACGGCGCCTTTGGAGAGCCTGTAGTCACGGTTGTCGCCCTTCCTTGCGTAGGGGAGTATGCTTTCGGCATAGAGCAGGTCTTCTTCGATGTATTCGAAAATCTCTTCAGGAGAGGACTGTTCGAAAGTCGAGGGGTCGTCGCTGGACATGGCGCAGTTCTCCATCTTCACGACATTGCCCCATCTGCGCACGAGTTCGAAGTAGAACCAGGCTCTCAGAGCCCTTGCCTCGGCCATATAGACGGTTGCGAGGATCTTGTCCCCGACGCTGTAGTTCTCCATCTTGACGGAAAGGCCCTCGATGAAGTTGTTGGCGTCATAGATGCCGGAATAAAGGGCTGCCCAGGTGTCCTGGATTTCCTTCTGTGTGGTGGGGAAGGCGTTGGTCGGGATGATGCGGAAGTTTTCAGAGGTGCTGCCTTCGACCTGTTCCATGTCTGTTCCGAGATTGAGCAGGATGGAGAGATGGAATCCGTACATGGCGTCTCCGTTCGTGTCGGCGTACAGGCCCATAAGTACGTTCTCGGCTTCCGAGGCATTGTTCAGATAGTCCTCCTTGCTGACCGCGTTGTAGCATTTCTCGGTCAGGAAATCGGAGCAGGAAGCCGCAGTGATTATTGTGGCGCTTATTGCGATTGCTTGAAATATCTTGTTCATGATTCTTCCTCCTTAGAATTGAATGTCAATACCTACGGTGTATGCGCGGCTCTTGGGATATGCACCCCAGTCAAGTCCCGGGGTCATAGGGTTGTTGCCCGCAGTGCTGACTTCGGGGTCGTAGCCCGAGTAGTTGTTCAGGCAGAACAGGTTTTGTCCGGTCAGATAGACACGCAGTCTGGAAACGTGAAGTTTCTGCAGGGTGCGCTTCGGCAGGGTGTAGCCGAGAGTCACGTTTTTCAGGCGCAGGAACGAACCGTCCTCTACGAAGCGGGAATACACGTCGTTCGTGATATAGCCGTCGTGCTTGGGAACGGTGTTGGAGGCATTGGTCGGGGACCACCTGTCGGCTACTTCGGCGAGCATGTTGCGGCGGCCGAGGCGGGTCTGGGTGGCGTACAGGCGGGTGGCGTTGTAGACGTCGTTGCCGTAGCTGTACTGGAACATGAAGCTGAAGTCAAAGTCGTAGATCTTGAAGGTGTTGGTGATACCGCCGTAGAAATCGGGCAGTGCGCAGCCGATTACGGTCATATCGTCCGTCGTGATCTTATTGTCTCCGTTCTGGTCCTTGTACTTGACCACGCCCGGCTCGACTCCGCCCGCATAGCGCAGGTTGTCCGTAACTCCTTCTTTTAGGATAAGCTGTCCGGAGGGAGTGGTGTAGAAGTCGGAATACTGGTAGACGCCGTCGAATTCATAGCCGTAGATAAGTCCGAGGGACTGTCCAACGATGGCGATGTAGTCGTCCTGGGTGAAGTTGCTGTCGAATCCGGAACGCCTCGTGTACTGGGTCTTGCCGCTTCCTAAGGACATAAGCGTGTTCTTCAGGAAGCTGATGTTGAAGTTGGTCTGCCAGAGGAAGTGACGCTTGTCGATGTTGGTGGTCATAAGCGAGAACTCGAAACCGCTGTTGCGGATCTTGCCGATGTTCTGCATCTGCTCGGTGAAACCGGTGACGTGTGCGAGGGACTGGCCGAGGAGCAGGTCCTTGGTGTCTTTCAGGTACGCTTCTGCTGAGAAGGAGATGCGGCTATCTAGGAAGCCCATGTCCAGGCCGACGTTCACGGTGGAGGAGCCTTCCCATTTAAGGTTGGCGTTCTTCAGGTGGGCGGGCCTGAGGACGGTGATGGAGTTCGTGCCGATGCCGTATTTCGCGGATTCGTAGAGGTCGAGCGAGAGGTAGTTGGAAATGCGGTCGTTACCGACTGTTCCCCAGCCTGCACGCAGTTTCATGTTGGAAATCCAGCGTACGTCTTTCATGAAATCCTCCTGGTCGATTCTCCATGCCGCGGAGAACGAGGGGAAGAAGCCCCATTTGTTCTTTGCGGAGAACACGGTCGAGCCGTCGGCACGCAGCGTGCCGGTGAAGAGGTAGCGGTCCGCGTAGTTGTAGTTGATTCTTCCGAAGAAAGAAGTGGTCGCGGAGGAGAAGTAGTCGGAATCAACCTTGCTCGGGGTTGCACCGAGCCCGAGGTTGTTGTTGCCTAGATTGTCGAAGGGGAAGCCCATGGCCTGTCCGAGCAGCCATTCCTGGCTTCTGAACGTGGCTTCCTGGCCTATCATCGCATCGTAGCGGTGCTTGCCCTGCTTCTTCCTGTAGGTGAGGGTGTTGGAAACGCCCCAACGGATGTCTTTGCGCATCTGGGACTGGCCGTAGGGCTGCTCGCCGTTGCGGTAGGCCTCTTTCGAACCCTCCCTGTAGAAGACGTCGTTGCGGGTGAAGGTCGTGCTGTACGATGCGGAAGTCTTGAAGGTAAGGCCCTTGATGATTTCCCAGGTGAGGGATCCGTTGGCATTCCAGGCCTCGGCCTTCTTGTCGTTGGTGACGTTGATGGCCTGCTGAACGGGGTTGACCTGTGCGAGGTTGTCGCCATCCTCGAGCATGATCGGGTCGATGGAGGAGTTGATGAGTTCCTCGTTGGTGAGGTTCAGACCTCCGGTAGGTCTCGCGCTGATGATCTGGGCGAGCATATTGAAGCGTCCTGAGTCGGCCGTGGTGCCCGAGCCCTGTTTGAGCGAGTTGACGTAGTTGATGCTGGCGTCGAGGGTGAGGTTCTTGAGCAGCTTCTGGTTCACGCGGAATTTGGCGGTGGTCCTCTTGTAGCCGCTGTTCAGGAAGATACCCTGCTCGTCATAGTGGGAGAAGACTCCGGAGTACTTGGTGAGGTCCGTGCCGCCGGAGATGGTGACTTCGTGGTTCTGGGACCAGGTGGGACGGAAGGTGAGGTCCTGCCAGTCGACGCTTTCCACGCCGCGGTAGTCTTCGAGGCTCTGGTAGCGCCAGGGCTCGCCGTTGGAATCTTCGCCGGACTTGTAGTATGCTCCGGTGTAGTTTGTGTTTACCTCTCCCTGCAGCTTTACGAACTCGTAGGCGTTCAGGAGGTCGAGCTTCTTGGAGATGGTCCTGTACGTGGCCGAGCCGTTGTAGGTGAGGACGGGCTTGCCGACCTGTCCGCTCTTGGTGGTGATCATGATGACACCGTTCGCGGCGCGTGATCCGTAGATTGCGGCGGCGGAAGCATCCTTGAGCACTTCGAGAGACTCGATGTCGGCGTTGGAAAGGTAGCTCATGTCGTCAACCTCGAAACCGTCCACGATGATGAGCGGGGAGTTGTCGCCGTTGACCGTACCGACGCCGCGGATGTTGAACACGAAGCCCGAACCGGGAGCGCCGTCAGTCTCGGTGATCTGCACACCTGCGAGCTGGCCTCCGAGTGCTCCTGCGATGGATCCGGTCTTGAAGTTCGCAAGGTCTTTGGGCGCTATGGAAGAAACGGAACCGGTGACGTCGCTGCGGCGCATCGTGCCGTAACCGACGACGACCACGTCATTGAGCATCTGGGTGTCAGGCTGGAGCTTGACGGTGATGTTGTTCTGTCCGACGAAGCGGATGTCTTCCTGCCGGTAGCCGATGAAGTTGACCGACACGGTGCTTCCGTTCTTGACACCGGTGAGGGTGAAGTTACCGTCATTGTCGGTGATGACTCCGTTGGTGGTTCCTGCGACCATGACGCCCGCTCCCGAGAGGGGCTGGTCGGTTTCGTCAACCACCTTTCCGGAGAATGTGGCGGTCTGGGCAAATGCTCCGAGAGAAAGCCCGCAGGCGGTCAGGCAGAGCGCAGCCTTAAGCACGAATGCTTTTATTGAGTTGATAGTTATTCTCATGATGTGGCTTAGTTTTCAAAATCCTTGTCGAACCATATTACTGCGGGGAAGTTCTTCGCTCCGTTGTTGATGGTGCCTGTAGATGTGCTGGCCGTGACTTCAACGTGGAGCACGCCGTCTCCCCAGCCGTCGTCGTACATCTTGCCGGGATTCGCTATGAGCTTGAATCTGTCGGCGCCGGTCGCGGCGTTGTCTATATATGCTATAGGAAGAGACAGGTTGCTCTGGTTGCTGAAATAGGAGAGGAAATCCTTTGAACCATAGTTGGCCGCCTTGCCGATGCTTGCATAATAGGTGGCAACGACATTCCTGAGGAAGAAGGACTGCTCTTTCTGATTGTTCTCGGAACGTCCGCTTTCGTGCTCGCTGCCGTCGCTGCGGCAGCCGTCGATATTGTACCAGTTGAAGGTGCGGCGGTAGTCCATATAGAAGTCGTCTGCGTTCATGCCGGTAATCTTCGGCGCGGGCAGGGTGCCGCCGGTTCTGGGGTTGCATCTGAGCACGAAGGGAGTGTACTCGATGGTGCATGCGCTTCCGCCGGTCGGGGTTATTGTGGTCCTGAAGTTGACAAAGACAGGGGTGGTCACGCTAATTGCCGCCTCGTCCTCTCCTCCGACCGTCGCTGTTACGAACACCACTCCGGTCTGGGCGTTCGCGAGTCCGTCTGAGGAGAAGGTCAGTTCTCCGGTGGACTTGTCAATCTTCGTGTTCTTGAGCTGGTTCTTTATCGAGAGGCTCCACTCGACTTCCTGTCCTTCGGGGATGTCGCTGTACTTGACGGATGCGGCGAGTGCGCCGAGTTCATCCGCAGTGCCCACGCGGAACTGGCTTACGCCCCAGGTCTGCTCTTCGGTAAGTCCGAGGTTGTTGCCGTAGGAGAAGTAGCTGAACTTGTAGGGGTTGGCGGTGATGTTGATGGTTACGTCCGCGTTCTGGGAGTTCTTGTCGTTGAATGCCCTGATGCTGAGTTTGTGCTCGCCGAGGCTGAGTGCGTGACCCTTGGCGGCGCTGATTTCGCCAGTCTCGGGGTTGAGCGAGAGTATCTGGGCGTCCGCATCGCTGATGGAGACGAATTCAAAGGTCAGGTAGTCTCCGACCAGGCTCTCGGCGGGTTTGACGGAGATGGGCAGGGCCTCGATCCTGTCGTATGCCGCGTATGAGAATCCGGACACGGGTTCGATGTATTCGATGACTTCGAGTTTCAGTGCATTCTCGAACACTACGCCCTCGGTGCTGAATTTGTTGACAACCTTGACGTTCACGGTGTAGATTTCGCCGTTCTTGAAGCCGTGGCCGTTCTCGACGGAAAGAACGCCCGTCGCGGGATCGATCTTTATCTTGTCTGTCGCGGGGGTTATGCTCTCGATGGAGAAAACGATATTCTCGGTAGAGCCGAGGAATGCGGGAACTGCGGAGGTGAATTTGGTGAGGCTCTCTTTCTCTTCCTCAATCCTTGCGGGGTTGGGTGAGTAGCTGAGCGAGAGGGGCTTCGAGATGACGTTGATGGTCAGTGCGTTTTCGTAGATGCCCTCGCTGCTCTGGGCGTCCGCGACTGCGGTGTTGAGCTTGAGGTTCAGCACATACTGTCCGGGAGCGAAGTCTTTGCTGACGTTGACAGAGACCGTGCCGTCTTCGGAAATGCTGAACAGGCCGCTGCTTTCGACTATGCTGCCGTCTTTGACGACGCTTGAAATCGCATAGCCGGTAATGCTGATGTGCTCGGCTCCGGTGGTGCTGACTTTTGCCTCGGGAAGTTCCGCGTCAGGGGTGATGCCGATTACATCTCCGTACTCGACTTCAACGTAGGAGGGTTCGACCGTGATGCCCTCGGGAACTGCCTGCAGGAAGCGCACCGAAGTCACGTTCTTGAAGTTGTGCGTCTTGCCGCTCACGGAGCAGCTTACGGAAATGCTGTAAGTTCCGGTCTTGGTGCCCTTCGAGCTGAGGATGGAAATCGAACCGGAGGAGGGATTGATGGTGAAGAGATCTCCTTCGAATTTCTCTCCGTCGAGAGTGACGCCGGTAATGGCGAAATCAGAAGGCGTTCCCCCCACAAATGAAGGGTGTGCGATGACTCCGGCCATCGAGGGTCCGATGTCGGTCATGCTGTAGTAATAGAGCACGAAGCCCTTTGTCTCCAAGTCGTTTTGTACGCAGGATTCGCAAAGGGCAAGCACTGCCGCTAATGCGAGAAAGGCGGTACGAATAGTCTTAAAGATATTCATGATGATTGGTTATTATATATTGTAATTTGTTGTCTTTCCGTTGATTGTGACGCTTACGGAATTGTCTCCGGTCTTTTCGAAGCTGACTGCCGGGACATCTTTCGAGAAAGGAACGGCCACCGTGATGAAACGTGCCGCACCGCCCTCGGCCTTGTCGATGTTGACCCTGTAGCCGATGCGCTTGCCGCTGACCTTTCCTATTGCGTTCGAGATGTCGGAATCCCTCTGGTCGGCGGATACGAAAGTGCCGTCCACGACGAAGGTCTCGAGGTACATGTTGTTTCCGTCGGCGTAGTTCGTGTGGACGCTGGCGCCGTTGTCCTTCTTCTCGTAGCTGTTGGGATTGCTCTCGTCGTTTACGAGGTGGAAGTTGTCGTTGAGCCTTTCAGCGGTGTTTCCGGATGCCTCGTCAAAGATGACGGTCACGTCGTCAGCCTCGAGCTGCACCCTGCGGGTGAACTTCACGTTGTCGGTATGCTGGTTTGAGGTGCTGACCCAGTTTTCCCCGGATGCAACGAACTCTCCGAGCCTGTGGTTGCCGTCGATTACGGCGGCGTTGACGGTGAGGGTGTTATGGTTTCTCGTCGCCGCGTAGTTAGTCCTGCTGCTGCCGTTGTAGGCATAGACACCCGCATCGGGGAGGAAGTTCCTGCCTTTGTGCCAGAGTGCGAATGTTCCGTTGTCCGGCTGGCAGTGCCACATGTTTTCGGGATTGTAGTTGTTCTTGAGCACGATGACGGTGGAATTGCTGTCCCAGCCGTTCCTTATTATATAGTATCCAGCCGTTTTGTATTCCTTTACAGTATAGTCGGGCTTCACTCCTGACTTGCCCTCGCTCGCCATCCACTGCAGGGCGCTGTTGGAGGGGAAGAGCTTCGCATACTGCTTGAAGTTGCGGAGAAGCACGCTCTTGCTGTAGGAAGAAGCGCGGGTGTCGTTGAAATTGTCGATGGACCAGTCAGGGAAAGTGATGTCCATCACGAATTCTGCCGCGCTCTCGAGCCTTGCGATAAGTTCGGCGGGGAAAGCGGAGGTCATCGAGTTGGCCTGGGCGAGTTCGTAGATTTCGCGCAGGTCGGCGATTGCCGCGATGTGGTAGCTCGGGTCGAGTTCATAGTGCACGCCGTCCGCGAGGAACTGGCTTTCGAGCTGGCCGGCAAGTGTGCCGTAGCCCTCGTCCCTCCATTTCTTGGACGCCTTGAATTCGGGCATCAGGGTTCCGGCGTTCGTTACCGCCTGGGCCTGGGTGATGAGGATGTTCGACTCGTTGTAATAGTTGAGGCGGATGCACTCCACGTGCTTTTCAAACTCGTTCAGGAACCATGTCAGGTATTCCGGAGTGATGTTCTCGGAAAGGATGACGTAGGGCAGGACTTTCACCTGGCTGAGCACGCGGCTTGCGGGCTGCAGTCCCTTCCACTGATAGTCCACGTTGTTCTCGCTTCCTCCGGCATCGGGGAAAACCGTTCCGACGGGGCAGGGGAAGGTCTCGACCCAGGACTTGTAAGTGTCGACCCAGGATGTGACGTACTCCTCATTCCCGGACACCTTGTAGGCGAGGGCCTGATACTCCATCCAGTTGTGCCGGTGGATCTGGTACATGATCTCCTGATCGTTTTCGATGGGGAGATAGGACCAGTCTATGTCGGGATTGCCGTAAGAATAGTAGATAGCGTTTCCGTTCTCGTCCTTGCCCTCTACATAGGTATTGTTGATGTAGAATCTGTGTTCGAGAGCCTGGTCGGCGATACGCTGCTGCGTCGCGGTTATGGTCGGATTGATAAGGTCGACGGCGGGGTTGAACACGGACGAGCGGGTGCGGTAATACTCGAGCAGTTCATAGGCGGCTCCGTAGAGGTTGTTGTCCTCGTAGCATTCGCGGACTTTTTCGAGCCCGGGATATGCGAGGTCGAGCTTGCCGAACACCTCGGTCGTGATCCCGCTTGCGTCTCCCGTGACTTCAGGGAGCGTGGGGGAGGTGTTTCCTATTTTTGTTTCGTCTAAAACGGTTTCTTCGCAGGCTGCGAATACCAGGGGTAATGCCAGTGCGGCGACGGTAATTAGTTTGTGCTTCATTTTGTGATAATTATCTGCTGCAAATATATGGGGTTTACATATACGCAACTTTTAATTTTGTCCCAAAAAATCGCACAAATGTTTAATTCTGTGTTTGCTTTTGTTTAATGTATTCGCTCGGCATCATGCCCGTGTGCTTCTTGAAACTCGTGGCGAAATACGATGCAGAGGCGAAGCCCACCTTGTCGCTGATCTGGTTGATTGTCCATCGTCCGTCCCTGAGGAGCTTGCAGGCGTAGTCGAAACGCACCTTCTTTATCAGGTCCAGTGCGGAATGTCCCGTAATGGACTTGATTTTAAGGTGCAGATTGGAGCGGCTCACGTTCATTTCCCGCGCCAGGTCCTCCGTAGAGAAGGCCACATTGTCCATATTCCGGCGCACGACCTTTATCGCCCTGTCCATGAACTCCTCGTCGGCCGGCTTGTAGGCGACGGTATTCGCTTTCAGGGTGGTGTCTCCGCGTGCGCTGTCCGAGATCTTCTTTATGGTGCGCAGCAGGCCGCTGATTTTCGCGCTGATCACCGACATTGAGAAAGGCTTCGCCACGAAATCGTTCGCCCCGTTGTGCAGGGCCTCAAGCTGGGTTTCCTCCGAATTGTCCGCGGAAATCATGATCACCGGGATGTTTGTCGTTTCTTTCCGTCTGCGGATTTCCCGGCACAATTTCAGGGCGTCTGAATCAGGCAGTTGCGTGTCCATGATTATGAGATCGGGAGTCTTCTCCGAGAGGGACTGGCGGGCCTGCGCCGAATCCTCCGCTATGCTGACCTTGTAATGCCTGCGAAGTCCGTTCCGCAGGTAGCCGGAGAAATCCTTGTCGTGCTCGACAATCAGGATGGAGGCCCTGGCCTCCTCGATGTTTTCCGGCTCTACAATCTCTTCCTCGGGACTGTACTCCTTCTCCCTGCGTATCCTCACGGCGGGCTTCTCCTCAGTCTTTTCAGCCTTTTTCTCCTCCTGCGAGTAGGCGCTTTCGTCTACCGGCAGAACGACGGTGAACGAAGAACCCTGTCCCGCTTCACTTTCGACGCTGATCTGTCCGTGATGCAGTTCCACTATCCTTTTTACGAGTGAAAGCCCGTGGTAGTATTTGTCGAAGATGTGTCCCAGCTGATCCTTGCTGATTCCTATTCCGCTGTCGCTGATGCAGATGCTCAAGATTCCTCCCTCGCCGAGCTCGCAGTGAACGCTCACTGCGCCCTTGTCGGTGTATTTGAAGGCGTTGGAGAGCAGGTTGTTCATTATCAGTTCTATGAATTCGGCGTCGCACCAGCCCTGCGATTCTCCGAGTTCAGCTTCGAAAGTGTATCTGAGGTGCTTCGTCGCGGCGAAACTCGCGAAATAGTCGTAGTTTTCTTTCAGTATCTTCTGCAGGTTTTCGCTCCGTACGTGCAGTTTGAACATTCCGAGTTCGGCGCGGTGGTGGTCCACAAGCTGGTCGACCAGGTACTGCAGCCTGTGTGCGTTCCTGTCCATGTACTTGAGCTGCTTGCGCATCCATTTGTCGTCGCTGCGTTCGAGCATCTCCTTGACCGGTGCGGAAATCAGTGTGAGAGGGGTCTTGAGTTCCTGGGATATGCTGATGAAGAAACGGGTCTTCATCTCGATAAGTTCCTGCTCCTGCCGGACTGCGTTCCTCTGCCGGATGTAGTTGAGTATCAGCAGCAGAAGTCCGATGGCGGCAAGCAGGAAGAGTATCTTTGCGGCTATGGTCTGGTACCATTTCGGAAGCACCGTTATTTTCAGTTCTGCGATGCCCGGACTCCAGATTCCGTCGCTGTTGCATGCGCGGACCTTGAAGACATATTTGCCGTGGGGGACTTTGGTGTAGGCGGCTATGCCCTCGCGGCCTTCGCTCAGCCATCCGCTGTCATATCCCTCGAGCATGTACTCGAATGAATTGTTCTCCCAGGAGAGATAGTTCGGGACTGCGAAATGTATTTCGAAAGTGTTGTTCCCGCTGCCAAGTTTCAGCGCTTCGTCGGTGGGGAAAGTCTCTCCGCCGGACTGCAGGGAGAGAATCAGCGGGCGAGGGGCGTAGATGTTGTCGGAAAAATTCTCCGGAACGAACAGAGCTATTCCGTTCATGCCTCCGAACCAGAGCTGTCCCTCCGCGGTCCTGCAGTGCGCATAATCGTTGAACTGGTTGCCGGGCAGCCCGTCGGCGACCGTGAAGCAGCGTATCTGCCCCGAGTTAGGGTCAAGGCTGCACAGACCCCTGTCCGTGCTGATCCAGAGCCGTCCCCAGCTGTCTTCCTCAACCGCGTGCGTTATGTTGTCCGCCAGTCCGTCCTCCTTTCCGTAGCGGCGGACCTCTCCGTTCCGGAGACGGTATAGTCCTCCCCGGGAAGCCACCCAGATGTCTCCTTCGGAACTTTCGAAGAACGAAGTCACAATGGAGCCGATTTCATAGCGGGTGTCTCCGCAGAACGCGGTCTTCAAGCAGCCGGCCCATATCCGGCCTGAACTGTCCTTGTACAGGGCCATTATGCGGCCGCGCTTGAGTTCTTCCGTCGCGAAATCAGCCCACTCGAGGCTGTCCTTCCTCTTGTCATAGACGAAAAGGCCGTCGAGACTCCCGACGAGCAGCCTGCCGTCGTCCAGATCTAAAAGTGCGTATACGTCATTGGCCGGCAGTCCGGAGCCGGGCGCGCATCTGGTCAGCCGTCCGTCGGCCTTGTCTATCCTGGCCAGGCCGGCTGCGTGCGATCCGACGTAAATGCAGTCCCTGTCGATCGAGAGGGCCTTGATGTCCGCGGTCATGTCAGATAGAACCTTTATCCTGCCCGTCCTTTTGTCGTATCTGTCAAGGCCTGTTCCGTTGGTGCCTATGTAGATGTAGTTTCCGTCCTCCCTGATGCAGCTGACTATCTCCCCGCTCAGCGAATCCGGGGCTTTGTCGACTGTGATTTTATCGAAATGGTTCCGTCTCGGATGCCAGTAGTTCACGCCCCTGTGGTAGGTCCCGAGCCACATTCCGTCCTGCCTGTCGCAGTAGATGCAGCGTACTGAATTGTCGGACAGGCAGCCGTCCTCGAAAGGAGAGTGAGTCAGGCTTATGAAACGTTTGTCGCTCAATATGTTGAGTCCCTTTACCGAGCCTATCCAGAGCCTCCCGAAACTGTCGCTTCCGAGAGCCCTGATGTAATTGGAAAGCAGTTCCGAGTTTTCCGAGGTATAATGTTCCGACAGGGAACTGCCGTCGAAGATATAGATTCCGTCACCCTCCGTGCCGACTATCAGCGAGCCCGCTTTCGTATGGTAGATTTCCTGGATTGTGGAATTTTCTCCGAAACTTTCGAATTTTCTGATACTGCGGGAGTTGCAGGACATGACGTAGAGTCCCTGCCTGTCCGTGCCTATGTAGAGCATGTCTTCCGCGCGGCAGAGACATCGGACATTCAGCAGCGCCGCCGTATCGGGCTCCTGCTTCCCCTCTTCGAAGAGCAGCAGGCCCTTTCCTGTTCCGATAGCGGCCGTGCGGTCGTCAAGCCTTTCTATCGCAGTCACTTCCTGAACCGGGATGCTCCTCAGTTGCACGGCGTCGGGAGAAAAAAGGTGCAGGGACTGCGTTGTCCCGGCCCAGATGTTCCCGTGCCTGTCGGCTTTCAGCGCGGTTATCCCTCCCTCTATCCGCATCACCTGAAGCAGGTGCGCCCCGTCATAGCGGTCCAGACCCTCTCTCGTGCCTATCCAGATAAGGCCGTCACCGTCCTGGGCGATGGCCTTGATGGTGTTGTTCGACAGTCCGTTGTTTGCCGTAAGGTTGGAGAAATAGAATTTTTCCGTCCCGGCGGCGCGTGCGTAGAAGCAGGCGGCGAGAAACAGCGCAAGTACGGAGACAAACTTCATCCCGGGCGCGTGGCGGGGAGTGCCTGAACTGCACCGTGCTGCAGCGTGGCCGCGTATGCGGGTTTGTATTCTGTCTGTGACCATCTGTCCGGCTTTTTCCTCAAAAATACAAAACTATTGGCATTTTTCTCTATGTTCGTGCTGCGCACGCATAAACGCCGGGCGCTCGGCATAATCAAAGCGAGCTTTGTTTCTGCTCTCACTTTTTGCTATATTTGCAAGTTATGAAAAAAATGATACTCTCTTTATTTGCAGCCATGTCGCTAGTGTCATGCGACCTTGTGACCTCTTTCATCCACGATGACGAGGTTGTTGCAAGAGTGGGCAAAGAGAGACTTTACCTTTCGGAACTCAGCCGCTACATCCCCGACGACGCCACGCAGGAAGACAGCACGAACCTTGCCATGCAGTATATCACTTCCTGGGCGAGAGACCTGCTGTACCTGAATTTAGCCGATGACCAGCTCTCGAAAGACGAACTGGACGTCACGAAGGAACTCGAGGAATATCGCAGATCCCTGCTGAAATTCCGTTACGAGCAGAGTTACGTTAACGACCGTCTGGATACGCTCATTACCGAGGAGCAGGTGGAGCGCTATTTCAAGGAGCACGAGGACCAGTTCAGGCTGGAACGTCCCGTCCTCAAAGTGCGTTTTCTCGATATCATGGCGGATTCCCCGAACGCGGAACTCATCATAAAGCACATGTGTTCCTCTGATTACAAGGAGGTTGCCATAGCCGACAGTCTTGCGTACTCTTCGGCTTTCCGCTATTTCGACAAGAGCGACGAATGGCTCGACGCGGCGGTTCTCTCCCGTGAATTCGGGATGGACTGGAGCTCGATGCTCTCCGGTCTGAAAGATTCGTTCATCAGGACGGAGGAGGACGGGAGGCTGCGCGCGGCTTTCGTGGTGGATATAAAAAGGACCGGCACCGCACCGGTGGAATATGCAAGAATGCGGATAAGGGACATCATTCTGAGCGACCGCAAGCATGAACTTCTGAACAATCTGGAACGGGACTTGCTTAAGGACGCGATGGAAAAGAAAATGTTAGTTATTTATTAGGGAATGAAGAAATTACTGTCTTTCGTGTTTGCGGTGGCATTCTGCCTCCAGGCAGGCGCCCAGAAATACCAGAACGGTCTGATAGACAAGTCTGTGGCTGTTGTAGGCAACGAGCTTATCACGCTCTCCATGATAGAGCAGGAAGTGCAGATGATGCGTGCGCAGGGAATGAATATGGACAAGAGCGTCCGCTGCTCCCTGCTGGAAGACATGATGGAGTCGAAACTTCTGCTGATGCAGGCGCGCCTGGATTCCCTGAAAGTGAACAACGATATGGTCGAGAGCCAGCTGAACCAGCGTCTGGACCAGATACGCACCGGTCTCGGCGGAGACGAAAAGGTGGCGGAATATTTCGGAAAGCCTCTCTACAAGCTCCGTCTGGAGTGGTACGAGCAGCTGCAGGACATGAGCCTCACTCAGGAAGAGCAGATGTCGATCGCCAATTCGATTCCGGAAATCTCCCCCTACGATGTTAAGCAGTACATGGACACCGTAAACGTGGACAGACTTCCCGTAGTGCCCACGAAGTACAAGATGAGCCAGATCTGCATCTATCCGGACCGCGATGCCGCGAATCTTGCCGTAAAGGAGAAACTCCTCGACATCCGTGAACGCATCATCAACGGAGAGAAGTTCTCGACCCTCGCCAGGCTCTATTCCGAAGACCCGGAAAGTTCGAGGAAGGGCGGCGAGCTCGGAATGGCGTCCAAGTCCATTTTCTGGCCCGAATTCTCCGACGCCGCGATGTCCCTGAAACCCGGAATCATCTCGCAGATAGTCGAGACCCCCGACGGCTTCCATATCATCGAAGTTCTTGAAAAGAAAGGAGATATGTTCAATGCGAGGCATATCCTCCTTAAGCCCAAATACACCGTCGAGGATCAGGAGAAGGCTTTCCATCTCCTGGACAGCATCCGCACGGAGATAAACGCGCAGGCGATGACTTTCGAGCTTGCGGCGCGCTTCTACTCGGAAGATTCTGCGACGAAGACCAACGGAGGCCAGATGGCCGACCCCTATACCGGTTCTGCGTACTTCGACATAGACCAGATCAAGCCCCAGGACTATGCCGCCGTGAAAGACCTCAAGGAGGGGGAGATCTCCGAACCCATCGAATCCCTCGACAATGAGGGGCGTGACGGCAATCTCGTGTACAAGATCGTGCGTCTCGACAAGATTGTCCCGTCCCACACCGCGAGTTTTGAAAAAGACTACACTGAACTTCTCGACCAGGTCAGGCAGATAAAGCAGAACGAGGCTCTGGACGCTTTCTTTGCGAAAAAAATCAAGGAAACCTACATTGTCATAGACCCGATGTTCTCGGAGTGCGAGTTCAACCGTAAGGAATGGTCCGAAAGAATCAGAAAAGACTGACCGCCTTTTTGGCTCTTGTGATGACGCTTTTCCTGCCTGCCGCCGCGCAGGACGGGAAGAGCCGGGAGGACTCGCTCGTACGTCTGGTAAAGGCCTCGTCCCTGCGGCTCATCGAGCAGTCGGGGCAGAAGTTCCGCAAGGCCGTCGATGCGACTTTCCTGCATAACGGGACCTATCTCATCTGCGACACGGCGCTCTGGAATGTGGACAAGCAGGTCATCAATTCCGAAGGCCACGTGCAGATTATCCAGGACGAAACCCTGCTTACCAGCGACAAGCTCGACTACTACATCGACCGCGACCTTGCGGAATTCAGGGGCGGAGTGGTGCAGCTGACCGACAAGGACGGCAATATCCTGCGCACCCGCAATCTGGACTACAACACCAAGGATTCGGTGGCGGTTTTCCGGAACGGGGCGGCGATGCGCGACAAGGACGGGCAGATCATCGAGAGCGACGACGGAAAGTACGACTCGAAATCCTCGGAATTTTTCTTCAACAATCGGGTCAACATGTTCACCGACTCGATTTTCGTCAAGACAGAAAGGCTTGTGTATGAGGGTAATACCTCTATCGCAAGGTTCGAGTCCCCGATAGATTTCTGGAAGGACGGGAATATGCTTTCCGCAAGCCGCGGCTGGTATAAGCGGGAAGTCGAGACTTTCTTCTTCACCGGTAATGTGCACGGACTTTCGGAAAATCAGGAGACCTGGAGCGATTCGCTGTATTTCTACCGCAACAGCAGCAATGTAAAGCTGCTCGGGAATGCCCAGATTCAGGATACCACCCGCAATGTCTCCGCGGTGGCGCAGTATCTGCTCTACGAGGACAGCCTCGCGAGGGTCACGCTATGGAATGATGCTGCGGTCGCGCTGAAAACCGAGGAGGAGAACAAGCCGGTAGACACGCTGTACTTCGGCGCCGATACCCTGGTCTACGAGACGATACGCAGATGTGATATTCCGGAAGATGAACTGAAGGCGGCCGAGGAAAGGCTGTTCGATATGAACACCGACCCTGTGCGCGAGTACAGGCAGAAAGCTGCAAAGGAAGCGGAGGAGGCTGCGCGCCAGGCTGCCGAACAGGCTGGAAATCTGCCGCTTCAGGGCAGGAAGAAGGTTTCGGAAATTGCCAAGTCGGATACGGTTTCAACCGCTCCTGCGGAGCTTGAAGCTGGAAAAGTCTTAGGGGCGGATTCACTGCCGGCTCCGGAATCTCTGGCTGCGGTTGCGGATACTGTGGCCGCGCCTGCCGATTCTTTGCCGGCCGCAGCGGACTCCCTCTCGGCACAGCTGGATTCGCTCGCGCTGCTGTCCCCTCCCGATACGACCAAAATCGATTTCCTGCGCGGAGTAGGCAATGTCAAGGTCTTCCGGCAGGACATCCAGGTCAGCTGCGATTCCATGCGTTACTGTGCTCTGGACTCCATCGCCCGTTTCTATATCGACCCCATAGTCTGGAACGAGGGGAACCGCCAATATACATCGGACAGTCTTTTTGTGCTCGTCAAGAACGGCGCTGCCGACAGGGCCAACCTTCTCTCCAACGCGTTCATAATCACTCAGGAGGACTCCGTCTGCTTCGACCAGATCAAGGCGACGGAGGTGATGGCGTACTTCGACACCACTGCAACCCTGAGGCGCTTCGATGCTCTGGGCGGAGCGTCGGCGCTTTTCTATCTTGAAGAGAAAGAGACACTTGCGACCGTGAACAAGGTCGAGAGCAAGATGCTTTCGGCTGTGTTCAAGGCGGGCGAGATAGACAGGGTCTATTATTTCGACCAGCCCCACAACGATGCCTATCCCGTGGCGCAGATGCTGCGCGAGGACAGGTTTATGAAGGGCTTCAACTGGATGCCAGACAAGCGTCCCGGGGGCAAGTCGGATATAACTGATCTTAAGGTCAGGCGGTCGGAAAGGGCTTTCTACGAGTCCAAGCCGAAAACTTCTTTCCCGGAGACGGACAGATATTTCCCCGGCTATATGCAGGGTGTCTACAAGACCATTGCGGAAAGGGATTCCATAAAGGCGCTGCCGAAAGCGGCGAAGCCGGTAGAGGCAGGGCAGGAGTTCTTTGCGGATTCGCTGCAGTTCGACGACGCCCCGATCGTTGATTCACTGCTGGTTGCAGTAAAAGATTCACTTTCAACGCCTGTAGACAGCCTGTCAACTATTGCGCCGGCTGATTCTCTTGCAATCAAAAAGGATACCCTGGATACTACCGGGATGAGTGAGAAGGAGATAAAGGCCGCGATGCGCAAACGTGATGCGGAAGCGAGAGCCAGGGCGAGAATGGAGGCAAGGGAAAAGGCGAAGGCGGCCCGCGAGGCAAGGATTGCCGAGCTGGACGCGCGCGACGCCGCCCGCGAAGAGGCGAAAGCCGCGAAGCAGGCGCTGCGCAGGCGCGCGGCGACGCGCCGAGTTCTCGAGGCGCGGGACGCCAAGGCTGCCAAAGAGCTTGCCCGTCTCGAAAAATACAAGCGGCAGTACGAAAAGCGCAAGGCCCGCGAGGATGCGAGGAAAGCCCGCCGCAGTGCCCGACAGACCGGGACGCAGCTTCCAGAAACCGCTGACGGTGCTTCTCCTGTGCCTGACAGCCAGAACGTCGGCCCCGCTGTGACAACTCAGTCAGAGACTGCCACGGTTGCGGGCAACCTGACCGAAACATCCGCGGCAAACGCTTCGCCTGCGGCTTCGGAAAAGCCGGAAGCGAAAAGGTCCGGGCCCGCGTCCCCGAAGCTCGAAAACGCCGCAACCGATAATCTGAAAAAATAACAATAATATGCCTGGAAAAAACCTGCACCTGCCGGAGAATGCCCACCGCGAGCTGGCACCCGGCGAAAAGTACGAACCCCTACTGAAACCTGAATCCAAAATCTCGGAAGTGACACCCTACTCCGTCACGATGGGACTACTGATGGTCATCCTCTTCTCCGCCGCCGCGGCCTATCTCGGGCTGAAAGTCGGACAGGTCTTCGAGGCTGCCATCCCCATCGCAATCATCGCTGTGGGCGTCACTGGCGCGCTCGGCAAGAAAGACGGCCTCGCCCAGAATGTCATCATCCAGTCCATCGGCTCCTGCTCTGGAGTCATAGTCGCGGGTGCGATCTTCACCCTGCCCGCGATCTACATCCTCGGACTCGAAGTGAACTTCTGGCAGATGTTCTTCTCCTCCCTGCTCGGAGGCGTGCTCGGAATCCTCTTCCTGATACCTTTCAGAAAGTATTTCGTGAAAGAGCAGCACGGCAAATACCCCTTCCCCGAAGCTACCGCCACGACCCAGGTTCTGGTCAGCGGCGAAAGCGGCGGCAAGAGCGCCAAGACCCTGCTCCTTGCGGGTGCGGTCGGCGGCCTGTATGACTTCATTATAGCGACTTTCGGGGCCTGGTCGGAAACCCTCAGCACCACCGTGATGCACTGGGGACAGGTTGTCGCCGACAAGGCGAAGGTCGTTCTTAAGTTGAACACCGGCGCCGCCGTGCTCGGACTCGGCTACATCGTCGGCTTCAAGTACGCCCTCATCATCTGCCTCGGCTCGCTGCTCGTGTGGCTCGTCATCATCCCCGCGATGAACCTTATCTGGGGCCCCGAGGTGCTTGACTTCATGGGCACCGGAATAACCGCGACCGTCTCCTCGATGAGTCCTGACGAGATTTTCCGCAACTACGCGCGTCATATCGGTATCGGAGGCATCGCAACCGCCGGTATCATCGGCATTGTAAAGAGTTTCGGCGTCATCAAGAGCGCAGTTGGACTCGCAGCGGGCGAGTTCAGGCGCAAAGGCCCTGCGGGCGCGGAGAAAGTCGAAAGAACCGACCGCGACCTCCCTATGAAGAACGTCGTTTTCGGCATCGTCATAGCCCTGCTCATAACTTTCGCGTTCTTCGCTTTCGGCGGAGTGGTGAACAATATCTGGCAGGCCGTGGTCGCGCTGCTCATAGTCGCGGTCATCTCCTTCCTCTTCACCACCGTTGCGGCGAACGCCATCGCGATAGTCGGCACGAACCCTGTCAGCGGTATGACCATCATGACTCTGATTATCACTGCGCTGGTCCTCGTGGCCGCCGGTCTTAAGGGCAACGCAGGTATGGTCGCGGCAATGGTCATCGGCGGAGTCGTATGCACCGCGCTTTCAATGGCCGGAGGCTTCATAACCGACCTGAAAATCGGCTATTGGGTCGGCGTAACCCCCGCAAAGCAGGAAACCTGGAAGTTCCTCGGCACTATAGTCGCGGCTGCAACGGTCGGCGGCGTCATGCTGGTGCTGAACAAGACCTACGGATTCACCGGCGAGGGTTCGCTCGTCGCTCCTCAGGCTAACGCGATGGCTGCGGTCATCCAGCCTATGATGAACGGCGGAAACGCACCCTGGCTGCTGTACGGCATCGGTGCGGTCATCGCGCTGCTGCTCACCGTATTCAAGGTTCCCGCGCTCGCGTTCTGCCTCGGCATGTTCATCCCGCTCGACCTGAACCTGCCCCTGCTTGTCGGAGGAGCGGTTTCATGGTTCGTCAGCACCCGTTCCAAGGACGCTGCGGTCAATGCAGCCCGTCAGGAAAAGGGCACGCTAATCGCAAGCGGCTTCATCGCGGGCGGCGCACTCCTCGGAGTTGTCAGTGCGGTTCTCAAATTCGCAGGCGTGGAGTGGTTCCTCACCGCCTGGAACACTGCCGGAGCGGACGGCGTATCCTCTGCGGAGAAGATCGCTATCATTCCCTTCGTGCTCCTGGTTGCGTTCCTCATTCATCAGACAATGAAAAAAGACAAATAATATGGAAAAGATACTGGATAAATTTCTGCGTTATGTCTCTATAGACACGCAGTCGGACGAAAACTCCGAGTCGCAGCCTTCTACGGCGAAGCAGCTCGACCTGCTCAGACTTCTCGAAAGCGAACTGAAAGCAATGGGAGTCGAGGCCTCGGTTGATGAATACGGCTACCTGATGGCGTCGCTTCCGTCCAATTTGGAGGGAAAGGACGTTCCAGCGGTCGGATTCATAGCCCACGTGGATACTTCTCCCGATGCTCCGGGCGCTGGTGTGAAGCCGCAGATCATCCCGGATTACGACGGCACCGACATCGCCCTGAAAGGCGTTCCGGGTCTTTTCCTGAAACCCTCCGAGTTTCCTGAACTTCTTGAGCATAAGGGAGAAACACTGGTTACCACGGACGGAACCACGCTGCTCGGCGCTGACGACAAGGCCGGCGTTGCGGAGATCATGTGCGCTGTGGAGTATATGGTGGAGCATCCCGAGTTCAAGCACGGCCCGGTGCGCATCGGATTCACTCCTGACGAGGAAATCGGCCGCGGTGTGGTCAAGTTCGATGTCTCGAAGTTCGGTGCTGACTACGCCTACACCATGGACGGAGGCGATCTCGGCGAGCTGGAGTTCGAAAACTTCAATGCCGCTGCCGCAACCGTGCATATCCAGGGCCGCAACGTACATCCCGGATATGCAAAGGGCAAGATGAAAAACGCCATCCGTATAGGTATGGAGTTCGATTCCCTGCTTCCCGAGGGTGCGAAACCGGAACTCACCGAGGGCTACGAGGGCTTCTACCATCTGATCTCCTATTCCGGAACTGTGGAGGAGGCAACATTCTCCTATATTATAAGAGACCACAGCCTTGACCTCTACGAACAGAAGAAGACTTATATCTGCGAGGTGGCGGAGGAAATCAACCGCCGCTACGGAGAAGGGACTGCGAAAGTGGAGGTCAGACACCAATATTATAATATGCGTTCGCAGGTCGAACCGCATTACCACATCGTCGAAAAGGCTGTCAAGGCTATGGAGATGGCGGGATTCAAAGCGAAAATCCAGCCTATCCGCGGCGGCACGGACGGTGCGAACCTCTCTTTTATGGGGCTTCCCTGCCCCAACATCTTTGCCGGAGGTCTGAATTTCCACGGCAAGATGGAGTTCGTCCCGCTTGAGAATATGGAGAAGGCGTCAGCCGTAATCCTGAACATTCTGAAGCTTTTCGCGCAGGCCTGACGGATTTTCGGCAAAGAAAGTCGAAAAAATTAAAAAAAGATTTGCACTTTCAAGAAAAGTGCGTATCTTTGCCGTCCCTTTGAACAAGGGACAAGATCATTGACAATATTGAGAGAGATAACGAGGTAAAGAAGAAGCAAAGAGATCAGAGTCTGTGAAAAGACAATACGAGTTTATTTTCGTGTTGGGGTAAGACAGACTACAATTTCAGAGGCAAAAACGAGACAAAAGATTCAAGACGAGAAAGTCGTTAAGAGCGAACGGAGGATGCCTGGGCTTCT
>Ga0129311_1000889_pt1 | contig 23659 bp, 23 predicted proteins | sample Go1ome_FD_94435 | JGI IMG/M metagenome (GOLD analysis project Ga0129311, IMG submission 94435) | Western lowland gorrila individual fecal microbial communities from Wisconsin, USA - Go1022B metagenome | ecosystem: Host-associated > Mammals > Digestive system > Large intestine > Fecal | place... | reverse complement strand
ATTATTCCCCATAAGAGAGCACCTCCGATATGTTTATTTTTGGTCATTTAAACAATATCATTTTTGGTACTCTCTTTCAATATTTTTTCAATCTATTTGTGACATATCTATTTTAAACCTATAGCAAAAAAGTTTAGGGAAATAACTAATTTATTAGTTTTTTAATTTAAAAAAGGAAAATTGATTTTACTCAATTTTCCCATAATACTATCTAACTAAAAACTTAGATTTATTTGTGTTTTCATATAATCATACTATTGTTTATAAAAAACAAATTATTTGTATTAAAATTAATTTCCTTCTATAAATTTTTCAAAATCTTCTATTTTTAAATCTTTAATAATCTCTTCACGTTCTTTAGTATAATCTCCTTCACCACCACTATACATTTGTAAAAATTTTATCATACCTTCAACACCTAACGTATCTTTTAACGCTTTTAAACCTTCTTTTCTTATTCTTTCTAAATCGCTAACTGGTACAGCCATTTTACATCACCTCCATAATAAATTCTACTGGATTAATTACTTTTATATTTAACTTTGCCCTTTTGGATGCATTAATTAATAATCTATCTGTTGTAATAAAATAATCTATATTTTTACTTTCAGCAAAGGCTATATGTAGTGCATCCATATCTTTTATATTATATTTTGTTAATTCAACTGCTCGTTTTTTTATTGCCTGTGAATACTCTATTTCAATTAAATCCATTGAATCCAATAAATCTTCAACTTGTCTCCTCTTATTATCATTTTTTATTTTTGATAATTCAAATTCTATTGCCATGCTTTTATAGATTTCAATTTTTTTATTTACTTTATTGGCAAATATACTTTCAATCGCATTAGACTCTAAGCTTATTTTTTCTTGTTTCAAATCATCAAATGGTCTATTATAACAACAATTATCTAAATATATTTTTAGCATATTATTTCTCTCCTTTCAATTATACTATATTATTATTGTTTAATCTACTTTTTTTAATATTTTTTATAATTATTTTATCAATTTATTTGCTAACTCTAATTCTTCTTGGGATAAATTAAAATTTTTACCATTATTTTTTATTAAAGTTTGTAAATTTTCTATTGTTCTAAATTCGTTTATTGTTTTTTCTAATGGCATTAAATTACTCATTATTTTTTCCATTTTTTTATATTCTTTTTGCATAGAATTATAATCTTGTAAATTATATGCTTCTTTCCAATTTGAAATATATTTTTCTAATTTTTCGAAATCTGCAATTTGATTTTCAAAAGTAATATCTATATTGGCTTCTACACTTTTTATAATATTATCTTTTTCTTTTTTAATTGTTTTTGCAGTTTTTGTATCTATTTTTTTATTATCTTTTAATGCATCTACTCCCTTATCTACTAACTCTGATATTATATCTAATGTCCCACCTTTTTTTACTGCATTTTTAGCATCACTAATACTTTCAAAATTATTAGTTAAAAGTCCTATTGCTTCTTTTCCCTTTTGTACTACATCATTTATTGATTGTTCAAATCCTTCTTTTACACCAAAATTTATTATATTATTTTTTAATTCTATAACTTGCTCATCTAAATAATCTGGTAAAATAATTCTTAAACCAATATCTAATGCTGTATTTAAAATATTGGTTATCTCTGAATTTGCCCAATCATTTTGAATTTGATATATTTGTTTTTCCAAATATAAATTTGCAATTTGTTGTTTTTGTTCTAAATTTAATTTATTTAATTCATCTGCATTATTTTTTATATAATTATCTACTTCATGTATTGAATTTAAATTTTTTATTTCTTCTAATTCATTTAACATATTTATTACCTCCAAAATTTTATTTTTTACTATTTGTTTTTTATGATTATTTTTTTAATATAATTTATTAAATATTTTTTCATATTCTTTTTTATATTTCTTTTTAAAATTATAATAAAAATTAAAATGATTATTTATTAAATTTGAATAAAATTTTTTATATTTTATTTCTCCTATAATTTCTAATTTTAATATTTTTTCTATAAAAATATTATCAATAGAAAATAAATCTTTTTTATTTATGATAATTCCTAAATTATTTATTTTATTATATTTATTTAAATATATTTTTAACTTATTTATTCCAATTAAATTTCCTTCTGTTAATAAAATATTGAAATCACTTTTTTCAAAAATTAAATTATTTATTTCAGGATTATTTTCAGAACCTAAATCAATTAAAATTAAATTATAATTATTTTTTTCTTTTTCCAAAAAATCTCGAATAAAATTTTTAAACTCTAAAAAATCAAAATTAATATTATTAAATTTATTTTTTAATAATTCTTTTATTGAAATCAAATCAACATTATTTTCTAAATGTATTTTATTTACATTATTTTTAAAAATATTATTATTATAATTATTGTTTATTTTATTTTTTTCTTTTTTTATTTTTCTATTTATTTTATAATATTTTTTTATTCCTAAAAATAATTTAATGTCTTTTTTATTTAAATCAAAATCTAAAATTAATATTTTTTTATTTTTTATTATTTTATAAAAATTAATTATAAAATTAGTTTTTCCTACATTGGGCGGACCAGATATTGTAATTATTTTATTTTCATAATAATTACTTTTTATTTTTTCTTCAATTATTTTATTTTTATTTGTTTTTTGTTTAATTTTATTTTTCATATTTTTAATTAAATTATCATTTATAAAAAATTTATTATAATATTTTTCTTTTTTTGTATTATTTTTAATTAAACTATTTTCGAAATTATTAATATTTTCTTTATTTATTATTTTTATAATTTTATCAATTGTAATTTCATTATTTAAATAAAACTCATTTATATTATTTTTTTCTAATATTTCTTGAATATTTTTATTTATTTTTTCTAAAATATAAATTACCCTAATATTATTATTTTTTTCTTTTATTTTTTTTATTAATTCATCATCATTAATTTCACTTGGAATTTCATTATTAATAATAATTATATCTACATTATTATTTTCATTTAAAATATCTAAAATTGCATCTTTATATTGTAAATCTTTGCAAACAACTTCAATATTATTTTCCATATTTAATTTATTATTTAAATTTGGATTATTAATTGCTGTAATTATTTTTTTTATTTTTATCACCTCTTTTCAATTATTAATAAAATATATGAATTTTTAAAACCTTGGTGTCGCAACTTCCAGATTTAAAAATACTAGTCTGTAAGTTGCTCCAGTCGCCCTACGCTTCGCTTCGGTTGGTCGCTTACGCGGTTTTCAAAATTAATATATTTTATTATTTATTATTTAGAAATACTTTCAATAATGGATTTTTCTAAATCAGAACATTCAATTTTTGTTAAAATATGTTCATCTCCAACAAACATTAAATTTTCTCCACGTTTTAATGATTTTATTTCTATTTTTTCCTTTTCTGATAGATTAGCAAATTCAGCCAATAATTTTATATTCTCTTCTTCAAGTGCAAAAAATGTTTTTATGCTTGAATTATTTAAAATACTTTTTCCATATATTCCATCCTCTAAACTAAAAATATCAGAAATATCTTGAGTAATTGCAACACTACTTCCACCAAATTTTCTTATTGTTTTAAATATTTTATAAATAAAACTTGCAACATCTTTATTAGATGTAACACCTATTAATCTCCAAATTTCATCTAAATAAATTGCTTTTTTATCTTCCCTGTTTTCTTTAATCTTATCCCAAAAAATATCTGTAAATAAATACATTCCATATTTTAAATTATCTTCTCCTAAATCATAAACATCTGCAATTATTAAATCATTTTGTAATTCAACATTAGTATAATTATTAAAAAATTTCATTGAACCTTTTACAAATGGAATTAATTTATTTGCAAATTTTTTTGTTTTTTCATCTTCTTCAAAAACATTAAATAAATCTTCTAAAATTGGCATATCTTTGCTACTTTTAAATTCTTTTTGAATTATTTTTTCATTATCTATTTTATATAAAGATTCATCATCAAAATTAATTCCTTTTCTATTATAAGTTTCAATTAATTTTTCTTCTAAAATTGCTCTTTCTTCTTCGTCTAATTCTCCAAATATTAAATTAAAAAATCCAATTAATTTACTAATTTTTATTGCTAAATATCCTGCTTCTCCATCTTCTATGCTTTCTTTTCTTATTTCTAAAATATTAACAAAAGTATCTGATGTTGGTCCAATTTTAATTAATGTTCCTTTTAATTCCTTGCATAAATTATGATATTCTCTATCTGGGTCAATTATATATTGTTTTATTCCTAATAATTTATATCTTAAAATTAATAATTTTGTGTAAAACGATTTTCCAGAACCACTTGTTCCAAAAATACACATATTTGCATTTTTATATTTATCGGTATTGTAACGATCAATAAAAATCATTGAATTATTATAAATATTTGTGCCTATAAAAATTCCATTTTGATCAAAAATATTTGAAGAAATAAATGGATACGTTGCAAGCAATCCACTTGTTAAAATATTTCTTTTTGCAACATTTTTTATTTCTTTTTTATTTTCCATTAAAGGTAAACATGTTAAAAATAATTCCTCCTGTCTAAAATTTGCTCTTCTTGTTTGCAATCCCTTGCTTTGAGTTAATCCTTCTATTTTATTTAAATAATAATCTAATTCTTTTTTATCTTCAGAATATAAAATTATATAAATATATAAAAAATAAATATCCTCATTATTTACTTGAATTTCTTTTCTAATATATTTTGCATCATTATATGTAAATGTTGCAATTTCTATATCTTCCCTATTTTGATTTTTATTTTTTATTTCTACACCAACATTTCCAATATGATATGTTAAATCTTTTATTGTTTTATATGGATCTTGTTTTTCATAAAAAATCGAAATATTCATATCAATATTTGATTCAATTAAATTTTTTAGAATAATATCTGTTTGTTCTCTATAATAATTTGTAATTATTACACCTGCATAATATAAATTATCAATTTCAATATATTTTGGATTCTGCAAGTTAATATATGCTGGTGCAATTTTATCTTTATTATTTATTGAACCCTCTAAAAAATTTAATTTAATATTTTCTTTTTTAATTATCTTTTTTATTAAATTTTCAATAATAATTATTACCTCCTCCTAATTATTTTTTAAATTTTTTCTAGTATTAAAAAACGAATAAAATAAATGAATTAATTCTTCTGAATTATTTATTTCTGAAACTTCATTTCCACATCTTGATAAACACTCTTTAATTTTAAAATATTTTTCCTTTAAATCATTTTCAATAATTTCATTAAAATTATCTAATTCTTTTTTATTATTTTGAATATTTGAAATAATAATATAAAAATCTTTTGATGATGCTTTATTTTCTGAATTTATTTTTTTTATATATTTAATATAATCTTCAGCAATTTGTTTTAAATAATTATTATCTTTTTTTTGGATATTATTTTCGATATTTGAAATATGATTTTTTAGATTTTCTTTATTACTTTGAATTAAAATTTGAATATCAAAATTACATGTTTTTAAAAATGTTTTATAAGAATTTAATATAGCATTTTTTTCTAAGTCAGATTTTAAATTAAAATTAATGGGATTAATTTTTAAAATTTTAATAAATTTGTTTTTCTTTAATTTAATAATTCCATTATTATAGATTTTTTCAATCGGAAGCCATTGTTGTACATTAATATTTCTAATTTTTTCTCACCTCACTCAATTAAATATTTTTATTTAGCACAATTCTACAACCATATACATAATTTGTCAACAAAAATCGTTCGACAAAATTCGACAAATGTGAAGTGCACCCCATTTTTAGGACAAAAAATTAATATTTTTTTGTGTATCTCAAAAAACGAAAAAATTTTTTTAAATTTATGAATAATAAAAAATTTTTTACACATAATACTAACATAAGGTTGATGATAGTCGAGCCAAGAATAATTATAGATTAAAATTAGTTTATTATTATTCGGACAAAGATATATTATAGTGTAATTTTTATATTATAATATGTCGGCGATAAGAGTATATTATTTGTATGCAAGCTATATTTTAGAATTATTTATTGTAATTTTTATAATAATTAATTATTTTCATTCTATGGTTACATTATAGGTAATATATTCGAGCTAAGATTATTATTATATCTAATTAATTTTATTAGTGGTTGTTAATAGTCCCCCTGAGGATGAATATGGCTACTTTTGGTGTACTAATAGTTGAGCGAAGGATTAATATATGTGGTTTAGGGCTTATTTATATAGTAATATATATTAGGTTCGAAAATTAGGTATATTAGTTTTAGTGAAGATTATTATTGGCTTTATAGAAGAAAAAATATTTTCAAAAAAGCTTTGCTTTTTTGAAAATATTTTTCTTATTATTTATATATCAAGATTTTTAACATATTTAGCATTTTGTTCAATAAATTGTCTTCTAGGTTCTACTTCATCCCCCATTAATAATGTAAATGTTTCATCAGCTTTTATTGCATCATCCATTGTAACTTTTATCATTGTTCTTGTTTCAGGATTCATAGTTGTTTCCCATAATTGTTCTGGATTCATCTCTCCTAAACCTTTATATCTTTGTATTGATAAACTATCTCTTGAAATTCCTTTTTCTTCCAATTCTGCAAATGATTTTTCTAATCCTTCATCTGTATAGCAATAAATATCTTGCATTCCTTTTTTAGATAATTTAAATAGTGGTGGTTGAGCTAGAAATACATTTCCATTTTCAATTAATGGTCTCATATATCTGAAGAAGAATGTTAATAATAATGTTCTAATATGTGCACCATCTACATCGGCATCTGCCATTATTATAACTTTTCCATATCTTATTTTTGTAATATCAAAATCTGCACCAATTCCAGCTCCAACAGCTAGTATAACCGGTTGTAATTTATCATTATTATAAATTTTATCAGCTCTAGATTTTTCAACATTAAGCATTTTTCCCCAAAGTGGTAAAATTGCTTGATATTTTCTATCTCTACCCTGTTTAGCACTTCCCCCAGCTGAATCTCCCTCAACTATATAAACTTCGCATTCTTCTGGATTTTTACTACTACAATCTGCAAGTTTTCCTGGTAAAGTTGATGTTTCTAATGCGCTTTTTCTTCTTACTAATTCTCTAGCTTTTCTAGCTGCTTCTCTTGCTCTAGATGCACTTATACATTTTTCAAGAACAGCTTTGGCTACAGCTGGATTCTCTTCTAAAAATGTTGAAAGTGCTTCATTCATCATACTTTGTACAATACCTGTAACTTCACTATTTCCAAGTTTTGTTTTTGTTTGACCTTCAAATTGTGGTTCTTTAACTTTAACAGATATTACAGCTGTTATTCCTTCTCTAATATCTTCTCCTAAAAGATTTGCATCTTTTTCTTTTAATATATTATGGCTTCTTGCATAATCATTAAATACCTTTGTTAAAGATCTCTTAAATCCTTCTAAATGAGTTCCACCTTCAATTGTATTTATATTGTTTACAAATGAATATATACTTTCTGAATATGCAGTTGTATATTGAATTGCTATTTCAACAGGCACATCTCCATCTGTTTTTTCAATATAAATTGGACTTTTATGTAATTTTTCTTTATTTTTATTTAAATATTCAACAAATGAATTTAATCCACCTTCAAAACAGAATTCAGCTTTTTGAACTGGTTCAACTCTTTTATCTTCAATAGAAATTTTAAGTCCTTTTGTTAAGAAAGCCATTTCTCTAAATCTTTTTTCAAGAACTTCATATTCATATTCTAAACTTTCAAAAATTGTATCATCTGCTAAAAATCTAACTTTAGTTCCTGTTCCTTTGGCATCTCCTATTTTTTCCAAAGGTTTAACAGTTTTACCTTTTTCAAAATACATTTGATACAATCCGCCATCTCTTTTTATCGTTACTTCTGTCCAAGTAGATAAAGCATTTACAACAGATGCACCAACTCCATGAAGTCCACCAGAAACCTTGTAACCACTATCTCCCCCGAATTTTCCACCAGCATGTAATACTGTATAAACAGTTTCTGCTGTTGAAATTTTTGTTTTTGGATGTATTTCTACTGGTATTCCTCTACCATTATCCTCTACGGAAATAACGTTTCCAGGCTCTATTTCAACTTTAATATCTGTACAATAACCAGCTAATGCTTCATCAACACAGTTATCTACAATTTCGTATACACAATGGTGCAATCCTCTTACAGATGTACTACCAATATACATACCTGGTCTTTTTCTTACAGCTTCTAATCCTTCTAAAACTTGAATTTGTTCCGCACCATATTTGTGCTCATACTTTTCCATTTGTAAACCTCCTTCAGTTAGCTGTTAACGAAAGAACTTTTAGTTCTTGAGTGTTACAGATAACTAATACAATTTTTCGCAAAGATACTAGTTCGCATGTATCTTTGCATAAAAGAAAAATTGTAATTCTTATTTCTTTTCTTCATAAACTTTTCCACTTTTTACATTATACGAAAAAGATTTTAAATTTGCAAGTGTTATTTTTTCAGTACAGGTAATAATCACTTGTGTATTGCCTATATTTTCTAAGAAATTTTTTCTTCTTTCACTATCTAATTCAGACATAAAATCATCTAACAATAATATTGGTTCTTCTCCAATTTCATCGTAAACAACCTGTAATTCTGAAAGCTTTAAAGAAAGCATTGCTGTTCTATTTTGACCTTGTGAGCCATAAACACTTACATCTTTTTCGTTTATATATACAATAAAGTCATCTCTGTGCACTCCCCTTGTTGTATATCCTTTTATAATATCTAATTTTCTTCTTTCTCTTAACGCCTTTAGAAATTCTTCTCTTTCTTTGCACATAGAAATATACTCAATTTTAATATTTTCTTTATTTTTTGTAATTCCACAATGAATATTTTCTATTTTTTCTTGAATTTTTTCTATAAATTCTGTTCTATATTTACAAATACTTATTGCATAATCTGCTAATTTTTCATCCCAAATATCTAGTAAACTTGCATCTTTTCCTAATTCTTGTATTTGTTTTAAATAATTATTTCTTTGTTCTAATGTATTTTTGTACCTATATAAGCATTCTAAATAATTAGGTCTTAATTGGCTTATCATTATATCTAAAAATTTTCTTCTATTATCTGGAGAACCCTTTAAAATATTTATGTCTTCTGGTGTAAAAATTACTAAATTAATATTTCCTAATAATTCACTTAATTTTTTTTTCTTTATTCCATTTAAATAAATATTTTTTCTTGTTCCTAATTCTATTTTAATTTCACCTTCTCTATCTGATTTTTCAAAATCTACTTGTATTAGAGAATTTTGTGAATTAAAATTTATCATCTCGGCATCTTTTTTTGCTCTAAATGATTTTCCCATTGCACATAAAAATATTGATTCTATAATATTAGTTTTTCCTTGTGCATTTTCTCCATAAAATATATTTATATTTTTATTTAATATAATTTCTTCATCAATATAATTTCTAAAATTTTTAATTTTAATTTTTTTTATCCACATTTTGTGCTCCAATTGTGTATTATCATATTGTTTCCAATTAATATATATATCTTTCCACATTTTGTTATCTAAATGTGGAAAACAATATTAATCTTCTTTCAATCTTATTGGTAAAATCATATAAACATAATCATTACTTTCAGTTGATTTTACTAAACATGGTGAAATGCTTGAACCAAATTCAATATAAACATCTTCATCATCAATAGCTTTTAAACAATCTAAGAAATATTTTGGGTTAAATCCTGCTTCTAAGTTTTTACCTTCTGTTGTAACAAACAATTCTTCTTTTGCATCACCAGTTTGGTTTGTACAAGAAATTACAACTTTACCTATTTCAACATTTACTTTAACTGGATATTTCTTTTCTTTTTCAACACTAGATGCAGAAATTAAACTAATTCTTTCAAAACTATTTTGTATATTATTTTTATTTACCAATATTCTTGTTTCCCAAGTACTTGGAATAACATTTTTATAATTTAAAAACTCACCATCTAATATTCTAGTAACAATTTTACAATTTTCCATTTCAAATAATGCTTGATTTTTTGATATTCCTATTTTTATAGGATCAAATGAATCTGTTAAGATTTTATTAACTTCATTTAATGTTTTTCCTGGAATAACTGCACTAAAATTTTGTGTAGGTTTATTTAAAAAGATACTTCTTAATGCTAATCTAAATCCATCAACTGCAACTAAACTTAATTTGTTATTTTCTATTTCAAATAAACATCCTGTAAATATTGGTCTACTTTCTTCACTACTTACAGCAAATAATGTCTTTCTAATCATATTTTTTAGGTTAACTTGTTCAAGCTCTACCCCATTTTCAACTTCAATTTTAGGAAGTTCTGGGAATTCTTCAGGATTCATTGTTGCTAACTTATATAAAGAACCTTCACATTCAATTTCTAATAAATTACTTGAATTTATAGAAATATTAATTTGTGTATCTGGAAGTTTTCTTATAATTTCACTAAACATTATAGCATTAACAACTGTACTACCTTGTTCAATAACTTCACTTTCTATAACATATTCTATACCTATTTCTAAATCATAGGTTGTTAATTTAATTTCATTATCATTAGTTTGAATTAATATTCCTTCTAGTATAGGCATTGTAGTTTTAGATGCTACACCTTTTACTACGGAATTAAGAGCTTTAAGGATTTTATCCTTGTAACAAATGAATTTCATTTTCACGTCCTCCTTTTAATTTATTAAATATTTTTAGTAGTAATAGTATTAGGTACTGTGGATATTGTGGAAAACTATGTTGATAGTTTAAAAGCGTAGTAATTTTTACGTGTATAATTTTGTGGAAAAATGTAATATTAATCCACAATGGTTTGTAACAATTGTGTAATCTTTCCAAATTCACAAGTTTTTAACAACATTTTAACAACACGTTGTGGAAATCTAATGTAGCTGTTCCGTAAGTACTTATAAGATTTTATTCCACCAAACAATAATTTTCACAAACACAGATTTTTAAAAATTAAGTATAATTATTTATAATAATAATTTTTAATTATTTTTTGTATCGGTAATTAAATTTTTAACACTTTCCACAATCAATTTTGTGTTTGTTTTTTCTTTAACTTCACTTTGAATTTTTTTATAAGCATGCATTACTGTTGAGTGGTCACGATTACCAAAGTCTTGTCCTATCTTTGGAAAAGACATATTTGCAACTTCTCTACACAAGTACATTGCAATTTGTCTTGGAAAAGCAATTTCTGCTGATCTTTTATTTCCTGATAAATCATTTGGATCAATACTAAAGTATTTACCAACAGTTTCTTTTATAAAATCGCTTGAAATTACTTTTTCATTTTCTGCTTTAAATTCGTTTATGATTTTTTCAGCAAATTCGCGAGTAATTGGAGTATGTATTAAAGAAGCTCTAGCAACTATTTTGTTGAAAACTCCTTCCAACTCCCTAATATTTGAATCTACTTTATTTGCAATATTTGCAAGTATATCATCATCTATAACAATATTTGAGTCTTGCGCTTTTTTTCTTAAAATAGCAAGACGTGTTTCATAGTCGGGACACGAAATATCTGCAAGTAAGCCCCATTCAAATCTTGATTTTAATCTGTCTTCTAAGAATGGAATATCTCTTGGTGGCTTATCACTAGATATTACAATTTGTTTTTTATCACCATGTAAAGTATTAAAAGTATGGAAAAATTCTTCTTGAACTCTTTCTTTACCAGCAATAAATTGAATATCATCAATTAATAAAACATCAACATTTCTATATTTATTTCTAAATATTTCGTTTTTATTATCTTTAATTGCGTTTATTAATTGATTTGTGAATTTTTCTGATGTTACATATAATACATTGGAATTACGATTATCTTCCAAAACACGATTTCCAATTGCATGCATCAAGTGAGTTTTTCCTAATCCAACTCCACCATATAAAAATAGCGGATTATAAGAATTACCTGGTGAATTAGCAACTGCTAAAGATGCAGCATTTGCAAACCTATTATTATTTCCAACAACAAAAGTTTCAAATGTGTATTTAGGATCTAAACTTGAATGATTTGATTCTAGTTCAACATCAGACACATTTGGCTTTTTATCAGAAATGATTTCCACATTTTCTTCTTCTTCTGAGGATAAATCTACAACAGAAAAAGTCCAATTTTTATTTGTAATATAGCTTAAAGTATTTAAAATTAACATATTAAATTTATTTTCAATCATATCTTTTTGAAATTCAGATACAGCTGTAAAAACAATATGATCATTACTAATAGACTGAATGCCAAGTGTTTGAATCCAAGTATTATAAGATATTTTTGTTACTTCGTCTTTTAACAATTCTTTGGCTTTTTCTAATAGTTCGTCTTTGTTAATATTCATTTCTTTCATCCTTTCAGAAGTAATAATTTATATGAAAAAACTCGTCAAAAAATATGGATTTTCACTAGAATTTCATGCTTTGAAATGCAAAAATCCCTATATTTTGATGACTTATCCACAATTTAATTCACAACTATATTTAAGTTTATATATCAAAATTTTACAAAAAGCAATAGAAAAATTAAAAAATTTTAAAAAAGTTTAAAATTGCTTGACAATTACCCATAAAATAAGGTATAATCGATTTACTTGTTGATTTAATTGTTTTTAAACAATTATTTTAATGTAAAATTAGAGAATAATCTACGGATGTAATAGTTTTATTACAATTATTGCATAGTTAGATTTATAAAAAAAGTAAATTTAGGAGGTGCTAAAATGAAAAGAACATTTCAACCTAAAAAAAGACAAGCAAAAAAAGAACACGGATTTATGAAAAGAATGAAAACTAGATCAGGAAGAAACGTGCTAAAAGCAAGAAGAGCAAAAGGAAGAAAAAAATTAAGTGCTTAGTTAAAAGGTTAAATAATGCCTTTTAAAAAATGTAATATTGTATAAAATTTTTTTATAATTTTATACAATATTATTTATAGCATTTTAAAAATTAGCTTATTTTTTCATTTTGTTCTTAAAAATTGATTGGAGAGAAAAATGAAAAAAACAAAAATGTTAAAGAAAAATTATGAATTTAGAAGAGTTTTAACAAAAGGAAAATACTTTTCTGGTAAATTTATAGAATGTTTTGTTTTAAATAATAATACTAAATCTAATTATTTAGGACTAGCTATAAGTACAAAAGTAGGAAAAGCAGTTACGAGAAATCATCTAAAAAGATTAATAAGAGAAAACTACAAAAATATTGAAATGTCAATAAAAGATGGATATAGTTTAGTTTTTTTATTTAAGAAAAAAGCAGATGCAAAAGAAGCTAATTTTTATAATATTAGGGAAGATATAAATACAATAATAAATAAATCTCAATTAAATAGGGAAAATATATGAAAAAAATTTTTATTAGATTAATAGAATTTTATCAAAAACATATATCTCCATGGTTAGGCTCAAAAAATATAAAATGCAAATATTACCCAACTTGCTCAGAATATACAAAACAAGCTATAGAAAAGTATGGAGTTTTAAAAGGTGGAGCAAAGGGGATGTGGAGAATATTAAGGTGTAATCCATTTTCAAAAGGTGGATATGATCCTGTAAAATAATTATCAAAAGATTAAAAGTGGAGGTAAAAAATGTTTGATTTTTTTGCATATACATTTGGATATGTATTAAATTTTATCTATAATATAATTAATAATTATGGTTTTGCAATTATATTATTTACAATTTTTGTGAAATTATTACTATTGCCAATTTCAATAAAACAACAAAGAACAATGAAGAAAAGTGCTCAAATGCAAGAACAAGTAAAGGCACTACAATTTAAATATAAAAATGATCCGCAAAAAATGAATCAAGAAATGATGAGTTTATACAAAGCTGAGAATTATAGTCCATTTAGCGGATGCCTAAGTGCAATAGCACAAATTATATTATTATTATCAGTATTTTACTTGGTTAGAAGTCCTTTAACTTTCATGAAACAAGTACCAAAAGAAACAATTGATACATATATACAACAAATGAAAGAAGAAGGAAAAATGCAAAATAGTGCATATCCAGAAATTGATATAATAAGAGAAAAAGGACCAGAAAATGAACAAGTTAAGATAAATATGGACTTTTTAGGTTTAGATTTGAGCCAAATACCAAATCAAAACATGCAAGACTATAGAGTTTATATAATACCTGTTTTATACATTATTTCTTCAGTTATATCAATGAAAATCACTACAGCAATGAAAAAACAACAAAATACAAAGAAAAAAGAAGCTGTAATTGATGTTACAGAGAAAAAAGAGGGAGAAGAAGGCGAAGAAAACAAACAAGTAGAAAAAGAAGAAGAAACACCAGATATTTCAATGCAAACAAACAAAACAATGTCTTGGCTAATCCCAATAATGGCTATATTAATCGCATTTGTAGCTCCTTTAGGACTTGCTTTATATTGGTTAGTAAATAATGCTTTGATGATAGTTGAAAGAATTGCATTAAATAAATTTTTAAAAGAAGAAGAATAATTGATAAGGGTGTGATCGTTATGGCAAAAAGTGTTATTTCAGAAGGAAGAACTACAACAGAAGCTATTGAAAAAGGTTTAAAAGAATTAAATGTAAGTAAAAATATGGTTGATATTAAGTATATTCAAGAAGAAAAAAGAAGCTTTTTTAGTATATTAGCACCAAGAGTTGTAAAAGTTGAATTAACTGTAAAAGAGGGAGTTACAGAAAATTTAAAAAATAATGAAAAACAAGAAGAGCCTAGAGAACATAAAAGAATTGTAAAAAAAGAAATTATACTTTCTGAGGAAGAACAAGAAAAAGCAAAAAACAATGTTGAAGAATTCTTAAAAGACTTTGTAAAACAATTACCAGAAGGAACAAGTTATGAAGTAAATAAAGAAAAATCTGGTGTAAATGTTGCAATAAAAAATGCAGATTTAGGTTATTTGATAGGACATAGAGGAGAAACATTATATGCTATGCAAACAATATTATCTGCAATTGCTGGTAAAGGAATAGAACAAAAAGTAAGAGTTATATTAGATATAGAAGGATATAAAGCTAAAAGAGAAAAGACATTAGAAGATTTAGCTCTAAAGGTTGCAAAAACAGTAATAAGAACAAAAAAATCAGTTACATTAGAACCTATGCAAGCATATGAAAGAAAAATAATTCATAGTAAATTACAATCAAATGATAAAATAGAAACATACAGTATTGGGGAAGAGCCAAGAAGAAGAATTGTAATTGCTTTAAAAAAATAATTTAATAATATATTTTATATAAGAAAATGGAGGTCAAAGGTCCAGTTTACTTAAGCTTTTTAAGTATTCTCCCTTTTTCCTCCATTTAAATTATTCTTATATAAAATATATTTATTTTTAAAACCTTGGTGTCGCAACCTTCAATCTAAAAATTACCACAAACTGCCAATTTCTAATAGCTCTTCGCTATAAGAAATTGTATGTTTGTGCTAATTCTGCTGAGGGTTGCTCCAGTTCGCACTCACTTCGTTCGTTTGGCGCTACCGCGGTTTTAAAAATTAATATATTTTATATATAATCTAGTAAATGATGGAGGAAAAAGGAATGAATACAATAGCTTCAATTTCTACGGCACCACGGAATTGGTGGAATAGGAATTGTTAGAATGAGTGGAGATGATTGCTTTGAAATATTAAATAAAATTTTTAAAGCAAAAAATCCTGAAAGTATTGAAAATATAAAAGGTTACACAATTAAATATGGAAATATTATAGATGAAAATAAAAAAATAGTTGATGAAGTTTTAGTTTCTTATTTTAAAGCTCCCAAAAGCTATACAACAGAGAACATGTGTGAAATAAATACACATGGCGGAGTTGTAATTTTAAGAAATATTTTAGATTTATGTTTAAAAAATGGAGCCAATCTTGCGGAACCAGGAGAATTTACAAAAAGAGCATTTTTGAATGGAAGAATAGATTTATTACAAGCAGAATCTGTAATAGATATTATACATGCAAAGTCTGAAAAAGAGGCTAAAAATAGCATAAATCAGCTTGAAGGACATTTGTCTAAAAAAATAAATGAAATTAAACAAAAAATTATGAATGTAATGGTAAATGTGGAAGTTGCAATTGATTATCCAGAATATGATGAAGGAGATGCAACAAACGAAGAGCTTTTGAATATGTTTTCTGAAGTTAAATCAGATTTAACAAGATTAGAAGCAAGTTTTGATAATGGAAAAATAATAAAAGAGGGAATAAAAACGGCAATTATAGGTAGACCAAATGCTGGAAAATCTTCATTACTAAATGCAATTTTGAAGGAAGAAAGAGCTATTGTTACAGATATTGAAGGAACTACAAGAGATACAATAGAGGAATTTGTAAATATAAATGGAATACCTCTAAAACTTGTAGATACTGCGGGAATAAGGGAAACAGACAATGAAGTTGAAAAAATAGGTGTTGTAAAATCTAAAAAAATCGCAAACGATGCAGATTTAATAATAGCAATTTTCGATAGCAGTAAGGATTTAACTGATGAAGATAAAGAAATTTTAGATATTATTAAAGGAAAAAAAGTAATTATTGTTCTTAATAAAATAGATCTAGAAAATAAAATTGATGAAAAAAATGAATATTTAAAAAATGTTTCTGATAATATAGTTAAAATTTCTGCTTTAAATGAAACCGGTATTGAAAATATATATGATAAAATTAATGAAATGTTTAATTTAAGTGAAATAAATTTAGACAATGAAACAGTAATTACAAATTTAAGGCATAAAAATTTAATTTCAAAGGCTATCGAAAATGTAAATAAAGCTGAGGAAACACTTGAAAATGGTATGCCTACAGATGTTATTGCTATTTTTATTAAAGATATTTTAGAGGCTTTAGGAGAAATTACTGGAGAGGAAGTAACAGAAAATATTATAAATGAAATTTTTGCAAGATTTTGTCTGGGTAAATAATAAAATGAAGCATCAAAATAAAAAATAAGACGATTTTATTATTTTTCAATATAACTTTATATCTGAAATGATAATTTTGAAATATGACGGTTTTGAAGTTTTCTATACAAATATGTAAATTATAGACAAAATATTTTTACTTTTTAATATGTAATTAATTATAAAGATATTATTTCATACTTGAACGGTATACATAAAACAAAATAGAACTAATAGTTCAAGTTTACAAATGAGTTCTGGAGAACAAACCTTTCTGTTTCACAGAGAAAATGAAATTTTAAAAAACGGGAAACAGTTGATATTATAACATATAAATTATAAAAAATGGTCTCTTTGAAAGAGACATTTTGAAGAAAGAAGGAATAAAGGATGAGTTATTATGCAGGAGATTATGATGTAGCAGTTGTAGGTGCAGGACATGCAGGTTGCGAAGCTGCATTAGCAAGTGCAAGACTAGGAATGAAAACTTTGATATTTTCAATAAGTTTAGAAAATATTGCCAACATGCCATGCAATCCACATATAGGAGGAAGCTCTAAAGGACATTTAGTTAGAGAAATAGATGCGCTTGGTGGAGAGATGGGAAAAAATATTGATAAAACTATGATGCAAATAAAAATGTTAAATACTTCTAAAGGACCAGCAGTTCATTCTTTGAGAGCACAAGCTGATAGAAAAAAATATCAAGCAGAGATGAAACATGTTTTGGAGATGCAAGAAAATTTGGAGGTTAAACAAGCAGAAATTGTGGATATCAAATTGGAAGATGGTAAGGTTAAATCCATAGAAACTAATGTAGGTGCAATTTATAATGTTAAAACTCTAATACTTGCCACACGGAACATATTTAAAAGGAAAAATATTCATTGGAGAATTCAGCCAAGAAAGTGGGCCTGATGGTGTTTCTGCGGCAAATAGATTGTCAGATAGTTTAAAGAAAATTGGAATAGATTTAATTAGGTTTAAGACAGGAACTCCAGCAAGAATAAATAGAAAAAGTATAGATTTTAGTAAAATGGAAGTTCAAAAAGGTGATGAAGGCATAGTACCATTTTCTTTTGAAGACGAAATTAAACCATTTAAACAAGTTGATTGTTATTTAACATACACAACAGAGGAAACACACAAAATAATTAGAGAAAATCTACATAGATCTCCATTATATGCAGGAAAAATAGAAGGAACAGGACCAAGATATTGTCCATCAATAGAAGATAAAGTAGTAAGATTTAGTGATAAACCAAGACATCAAGCATTTGTTGAACCAGTAGGAGAAAATACAGAAGAAATGTATATTCAAGGAATGAGTTCATCACTTCCAGAGGAAGTTCAAATTGCTTTTTATAGAACAATTCCTGGTTTAGAACATTGTGAATTTACAAGACCTGCTTACGCTATAGAATATGATTGTATTGATCCTTCAAAACTAAAGTTATCACTTGAATATAAAGGAATAGATGGATTATTTATGGCAGGGCAAATAAATGGTACATCAGGTTATGAAGAAGCAGCGTGTCAAGGCTTGATTGCAGGAATAAATGCAGTTCAAAAAATTAAAGGAAAACAACCTTTAGTGCTAGATAGAACACAAGGTTATATTGGAGTTTTAATTGATGATATTGTTACAAAAGGAACAAATGAACCATATAGAATGATGACTTCAAGAGCTGAATATAGACTTCTTTTAAGACAAGATAATGCAGATTTAAGACTAACAGAAATAGGGCATGAAATAGGGCTAATTTCAGATGAAAGATATAATAGATTTGTTCAAAAAAGAAATAATATAGAAAATGAAATTGAAAGATTAAAAAATACTGTAGTAAAACCAACAGAAAAGGTAAATCAACTACTTGAAAGTAAAGGAACATCAATACTTACAACAGGTACAAAAATGTCAGAATTATTAAAAAGAACAGAGATAAAATACGAAGATTTAAAAGAAATTGATGAAAATAGACCAGAATTATCAGCACAAGAAAAAGAAGAAGTTGAAATTCAAATTAAATATGAGGGATATATAAAGTTGCAAGAAGAACAAGTAGAAAAATTTAAAAAATTAGAAAGTAAAAAGCTTTCTGAAGATATTGATTATAATGAGATAAAGGGAATTAGCTTAGAAGCTAGACAAAAGCTAAATCAGCATAAACCAACTTCTATTGGACAAGCTTCTCGTATTTCTGGGGTTTCTCCAGCTGACATATCTGTTCTTCTAATTTATAATCAAATGAATAAATAGAGGTATAAAAATGGATTATAATGAATTTTGTGAAATAATGGATAAATATTTAAATGAATTACAAATAAAGTTAAACGAGAAACAAAAAGATCAATTCTTTAAATATATGAATATGTTAATTGAATGGAATGAAAAAATAAATTTAACAGCTATTATTGAGCCCAAAGAGGTTATTTTAAAGCATTTTGTCGATTCTGTAACTATTAGCAAATATATAGAAAAAAATAGTTATATAGCAGATGTTGGAACAGGGGCTGGTTTTCCAGGAATTCCTCTTAGAATATTAAGAGAAGATTTAAATGTTGTTCTAGTCGATTCTTTAAATAAGAGAATTAAATATTTAGACGAGGTAATTAAAGAATTAGGATTGAATGATATAAAAACTATTCATAGTAGAGCAGAGGAGTTTGGACAAAATAAAGAATATAGAGAAAAGTTCGATGTTGTAACATCTCGCGCTGTTGCAAATCTTGCAACTCTTAGCGAATATTTAGTTCCATTAGCTAAGATTGATGGAAAATGCCTGTGTATGAAAGGACCAGAAATAGAAGAAGAGGTAAGTAATGGAAATAGGGCAATTGAAATTCTTGGTGGAACAATTACAAATATTTACAAGTTTAATTTGCCACAATCAGATATTGGAAGAACAGTTGTTGAAATTACAAAAAAGGATAAAACAAACAAAAAATATCCAAGAAAAGCTGGACTTCCTTCTAAAGAACCATTATAAAGAATTAGTAAAAAAAGTCAATAAATTTTATAAAATTTATTGACTTTTTTTGTATCTTTTTATATTATATTTATATTGAAAAAGGAGGACAAAAAATGTGTAAAATAGTTTCAGTTGCAAATCAAAAGGGTGGAGTAGGAAAGACTACAACCGCAGTCAATTTAAGTACTATTCTTGCAAAAAAAGGAAAGAAAGTTTTGCTAATAGATGCAGACCCACAAGGAAATGCAACAAGTGGTCTAGGAGTAGAAAAAAATGTAGAATTATCTACTTACGATATATTAGTAAATGATACAACAATTGATCAAGTTATACAAAAAACATCAATAAAAAATCTAGCACTATGTCCTTCAAACATAAGTTTGGCAGGGGCTGAAGTAGAATTAGTTTCTATGATGTCTAGAGAACAACGTTTAAAGGAAAAACTTGATGTAGTAAAAGACTTATTTGATTTTATCTTTATAGATTGCCCACCATCATTAGGATTAGTTACATTAAATTCATTTACAGCTTCAAATAGCGTACTAATTCCAGTTCAATGCGAATATTTTGCACTTGAAGGGTTGGGACAACTTCTAAATACAATTAATCTTGTAAAAAAACACCTAAATAAGGAAATAGATGTTGAAGGTGCACTTCTAACAATGTATGATATAAGAACAAATTTATCAAATCAAGTTGTAAAAGAGGTAAAAAAATATTTTGGAGACAAAGTTTATAAAACAGTAATTCCAAGAAATGTAAGGTTAAGTGAAGCACCAAGTTATGGTATGCCAATAACAGTTTATGATCCAAGATCAAAAGGTGCTAAAAGTTATATAAAATTTGCCAAAGAATTTTTAAAAGGAAACGAGGAGGAATAAAAAATGGCTAAGATGACAGGTTTAGGAAAAGGGTTAGATGCTTTATTTGGACCTACACCAGTAGAGGAGCAACAACAAGAAAATGATGTATTAAAAAATTTAAAAATAAATGAGGTTGAGCCAAATAGAAATCAACCAAGAAAAAGATTTGATGAAGAAGCATTAGAAGAACTTGCAAGTTCAATACAAGAATATGGTTTAATACAACCAATAGTTGTAACAAAACAAGATGATTATTATCAAATAATTGCAGGAGAGAGAAGATGGAGAGCTTCAAAACTTGCTGGTTTAACAGAAATACCTGCAATAATTAGAGAAAATGATACAAAGAAAAATGCTGAAATTGCACTAATAGAAAATATTCAAAGAGAAGACTTAAATCCATATGAAAAAGCAGTAGGAATAAAAAATTTAATGGTTGATTATGGATTAAGACAAGAAGATGTAGCAAAAAAATTAGGTAAAAGCAGAAGCGCGGTAGCAAATTCTGTAAGAATTTTAAATCTTGAGCCAAGAGTTTTAGAATTTGCAAAAGAAGGAAAACTATCAGAAGGACATTGTAAATCACTATTATCAATACAAAATCCTGAAAGACAATATCAAACTGCAGTACAAATGATAGAAAGAAATGCTACAGTAAGACAACTAGAAAAGGCTGTTAAAGTAAAGGTTCCAAAAGAAGTACAAGATAGAAACCATGCACTATATAAAGATATAGAAAATACTTTCCAAGGATTTTTTGGAACAAAAGTAAAACTTGATCCAGGAAAAAGAAGAGGAAAGATAGTTATAGAATATAGTTCCAATGATGATTTAGAGAGAATTTTAGAACTTGTAAAATAACATAATGAGCTAGATATTATTATTTTTTGTAACTCCCAACTACATAAGAAAATCTAAATAAAATTTTACAAATTTTATAAGATTTTCTAATTTGTCGGTTTCCCGAATGTTGCTTAAAAATAATAATATCTAGCTTTCTAATATTTTCCGAGTAAAAAATTCCTAAAACCCCTTGACAAGCAGTACAAAAATGTGTTATATTAAGATAGTCTCATGAAGACACGGAGAGGTGGTCGAGTTGGTTTATGGCACCAGTCTTGAAAATTGGCGTGCGTTAATAGCGTACCGTGGGTTCGAATCCCACCCTCTCCGCCATTTTTTTATATTTATGATTTATATTTATGTAGGTGTACCCAAGTGGTGAAGGGGATTGTTTGCTAAACAATTAGGTCCCGGAAGGGGCGCGGAGGTTCGAACCCTCTCACCTACGCCAATGTTAAAACACTAAGATTTTAATTGAAAATCCTAGTGTTTTTTATATTATTATGAAATTAAAAGCATATCATACACAATTTACATAACCTTGACAAGTAATATACTATTTGGTAAAATAAAATTAAGTTAAATGTTTGAAGGCTATTCTCAAGGAGGAATGCTGTATGTTGATTATTGTAGCCATAATTTTTATGCTTGGCGGAATAGGTTTAATCCTATCATTCGCAGAAGCAATCGGAATTCTTCCATTTTTAATATTTGTAGTAATTTGCTACATAATAAAGAAAATTTGGAAAGGATGATGAAAAGGTAAAGAGATTTAATTGATTGATTAAGTCTCTTTTACTTTTTGAATCAATAAGTGGCTATATTGCTAAATTTATGGTAATTTTGTTGCTTCTTGACAAAAATTGATGTATAATTATATTAGTAAAATTTTATAATATGAATATATTTTAGTGGGGAGAATAAAGGATGAAAAAATTGTGTTATGTAATAATATATGTGATATTAATTTCTGTATTAGTTAAAGCATTTTTTTATGAGTCTTATGCTACAGATGTGGATTTAGATAGATTTGTTTATGGAGATGGGTTATCAAAAACAGATTTATTTAAAGGGAACACACTTTTTGAAACTAAAAATAATACAAGTGAATTATATGAGTATAGCGTGAAAGGTTCATCTAATATTAATGATGGTAAATATGATGCTGTTAACACTAAAATAGGAAATGGCGATAGATATATGGTTAGGTATAACTGGTTGCATGCGGTTCGCGGTATTGTTAATCTTGTAAATACAAATGGCTATAGAAATATTGTTTCTAATACTAATGTAATATCGGGAGCTATTAAGGGATTGGAAATGGCAAGACGTGAAATAGGAAGTTTTATTGGGGGCGATGAAGAAATAACAGATGGAACTACTAAAATTTCATTTAGAATGTGGGTACCATTTTTAGGCGTAGTTGGAGAAAGTGATAATAAATCTGAAGTTATGCCTTCAATGATTAGATCTAGTAATGCATTTAAAAATATAATAGATCCAAGTATGCCTAGTTTTGTTTCGAGTGATTACATAGATAATTCAAAGATAAAAGAACAGGTTGATGAAATATTTACAAATTATGACAAAAAAATATATACAGCTATTCAAACACTTCATGCGGCATTGGATTATAACAAGAAAAATGGAAGCAAATCAGGAATTTATATAGAAGACGAATATAAAACCAAATTCTTATATACTCTTTCTAATATAAGGACATATGATTCATATTATTCTATGAAGAATATGGGAGATAACATATCAACAACTGAACAAGAACAATTAAAAAGAGCATGGGGAGCAAAAGCGGCAGCAAAAGCAGCAGGATATCCAAACATTGAAACAAGCCAAGATATATATGTACGAAAAAAAGTGTCAATCATTTTTGAAAATGTCTTAAAAAATTTTATTTATTAGCACTAAATTTTTTTGAATTTAGTGCTAATATTTTAAGCAACATTTTCTTTTCTATGTTCTTGAGTATTTACAAATTCT
>Ga0129311_1000886_pt1 | contig 23747 bp, 17 predicted proteins | sample Go1ome_FD_94435 | JGI IMG/M metagenome (GOLD analysis project Ga0129311, IMG submission 94435) | Western lowland gorrila individual fecal microbial communities from Wisconsin, USA - Go1022B metagenome | ecosystem: Host-associated > Mammals > Digestive system > Large intestine > Fecal | place... | reverse complement strand
CAGCGCACATTGTTAGGGGTTTTTCGCAGTCAAGGTCGGGTAGTATTTGCTTCGCAAATCTCCACCCTGTCCATGACTGCACTCTACTTCACTAAAGTGTAACCTATGTTTGACACTCTTACAAATACAGGAAGTGCCGTGTGGCGCGGCTGTCCGTCTGCCCTTCATCATGTCTCCTTCTCCCCTCCCCTATTCAAAAATCTTGAAAGCTCCATTCGCAGGGCAAGGCGCTTTTGTTTTTCAAATTCATTCGATTCTTTTTGACGTATTTCGCATTTTAAACGAATCACACCCCGGTTATTTCGTTCATTTTCGCTCAAATCAGCAAGTTTTGCTCTTTATTGGTCTGATGTCTTGATTTGAGCATGCGCATCGTGTATAATAAGGTCAGAAAATGAGTCAGTGCGCGTTTTTCCTTACCGTGCCTGCTCAAATATAAATTCAGGAGTGATTGACAATGGCTCGTATTGTTACTCTCGGTGAGATCATGCTCCGTCTGAAGAGCCCCGCGCTGGAGCGCTTCTTCCAGAGCCCGTCCCTTGAAGCCACCTTTGGCGGCGGCGAAGCGAACGTGGCTGTTTCCCTCGCCAACTACGGCATGGATGCCGCTTTCGTTACCGCTCTTCCGGATAACGCGATCGGCGAGGCTTGCCTGCGTGACGTCCGCAGCTTCGGCGTGGATGTCTCCAACATCAAGATGATGGATGGCCGCATGGGCATCTACTTCCTGGAGACCGGCTCCAACCAGCGTCCGTCCAAGGTCGTTTATGACCGTGCGGATTCCTGCATCGCCAAGGCTCCGGTCGATACCTTCGATTGGAAGAAGATCTTCGACGGCGCGACCTGGTTCCATATCACCGGCATCACCCCGGCGATCTCCCAGTCTGCCGCCGACCTCTCCCTCGCCGCTGTCAAGGCTGCCAAGGAGATGGGCGTGACCGTTTCCTGCGACCTGAACTACCGCAAGAACCTGTGGAAGTACGGCAAGGAAGCCAAGGAAGTCATGAGCGAGCTGACCAAGTACGTCGATGTCGCTATCGCCAACGAGGAAGACTTCCAGAAGTCCCTGGGCATCAGCGCCAAGAGCGACGTCGAGAGCGGCGAGCTGGATCGCGACGTCTACAAGCAAATCGCGCAGACCGCGATGGATCTGTATCCGAACCTCAAGACCGTCGCCATCACCCTGCGTGAGTCCAAGAGCGCGGACACCAACTACTGGGCTGCCTGCATCTACGACGGCAAGGAGTTCTATGTTTCCCGTAAGTATGCCATCACCGATATCGTTGACCGCGTTGGCGGCGGCGACTCCTTCGGCGGCGGTCTGATCTACGGTCTGAACACCTACAAGACTCAGGCTGAGGCTCTGGAGTTTGCGGTTGCTGCTTCCTGCCTGAAGCACACCATCTCCGGCGACTTCAACCGCGTGACCGTCAAGGAAGTCGAAAGCCTGATGAAGGGCTCCGGCTCCGGCCGCGTCGAGCGCTAATTCGCTTCATACAAAAAACGATCCGCTTCCCCGTCAGGAGAAGCGGATCGTTTTTTAACGTACAGAAAATTGCGTAAAATCGCCCGCGTGAGCAAAGCTCTGATATGCGGCAGACTTCGGCGGAAGTGAAGGCGGGCTCAGCCCGCTTCAGACTGTAGACAAAAAGCTATTCTCCCCCCGAAGAGGGGGGAGAATAGCCCTTTCCGCAAATGAAAGAATAGCTGAATTTCTTGATTTTGCTATTCAAGCCAAGCTTGCTTATGCCAACAAGCTGAGGCGAACTCAACCCGCTTTTTTATACGCGTTTTCCGGAAGAAACCCCGATCGTCTTTCCTCTATACATCGCCGCCGCGCAGATCAAAATCATCTCAAACTGGAAGAAATACCGTGCCCGCGTTTCCCAGATGCACAGGAACAGGAACGCGCCCAGCAGCGTCAGGAAAAGCGCCGCCGCGGATGTGTTTCTTTCTTTGATTGCCTGCGCACATGCCATGCACGCCAGCAGCATCTGCGCTATGAACATCGCCGTGCAGACATGATAATAGACCCTATATCCCTTTCCCGTCTCAAAGATCACCTGCTTGACCGCATTGTTCGGTTCATGCTCGTCCGCCTCAAAGATTTCGTTCAGTTTGAACGTGCCGTTTCCGAACGTCGAAAGGTTCTTGCGGCTCATCATGTTCAGCAGCCTGTTCGGATAGCGCAGGTAGTATACCCGGTCGATGACCTCCTGAAGCAGCGCCGCATCCCGCTCCTGCGGATCATCAAAGGACGTGGAGAACACCAGCCATCCGCCGTATCCGTATTGACCGTATCCCTCGTCGCTCTGCACCGGCAGACCCATCGCGATGTAATGCAACTTGGGCAGCGAATACTTCCGGATGTTCTCTTCGCCAAGCTGGGCGTTATTTGCGCAGGTGACTGCCGCCCCGCCGACGCAGAAGAACAGCGCAAGAAACGCCGCGAGCCACGCCGTCAGCTTGAACCGCTTTTCAAAGAACATCGCAATCAGGCAGGCAATCGCCGCAATGATGGTCGTAAACCGAATCTGTGCGCCCACAAACGCGGCAAGCCCGAACACCAGCGCATAGCCAGCCCTCCGCTTTCCGCTCTGCGCATCCTTCGCTTTCAGGCAGCTCCATAGGATGACCGACGAAAACGAGAGCGAAAACGCATCGGTATACAGCTCTGTCGTGCAATACAGAAACGGCAGGCAGACCGCAAACATCATCAGCATGCGTGCCTGCGCCTGTACGCCGCCTAAACGCCTGCACAGCCGCGCCGAAGCCAGCAGACCGACCGTAAACAGCAGACTGCAAACCAGCGCAGCCTGAGCGAATCTATCCGCCCAGCCAAACAGCCCGAAGAACCAGAATATGCCCGCCAGCAGATCGACCAATCCGAGGTTGTGCGGGTACCGCGTGAAATAGATAAACGGGCGTTCCAGATTTCTGAATCCGCCCTGATCGACCAGCAGCTGCGCCGCCGTATAGCACTGCTCCAAATCGGTGATCGGCGTAAACCGCAGGAGCCGGCTCATCGTCAGCTGGCAGACCAGGTAGAACAGCGCGAACCCGGCAAGCACCGCCCGCTCATGCTTTTCAAAGACGTTTGCCCGCGCCGCACGCCCCAGTAGGAGCAGCAGCCCCAGACACAGCGGCGTCAGGATGACCAGCGCAAGCCGATTCCGGTCGTACAGTTCCCACGGAGAAAACGCCGTATTGCCGACCGTAAACAGATAACAGGGAATCATCAGCCCCATGCCGATCAGCAAAAGCGTCCGCATGAGGCTCTTTTTTGGACTGCTCATTCTCCCTCTCCCCTCCGCATCAGCGCACCGCGTGCGGCAAGCAGCAGCGCCGCAGGCACAAAGCCAAAGATATAGCGCCCGCGTGCCTCCCAGAGCATCAGGAACAGCATCACGCCAAACAGCGCAATGTACAGCAGCGCCGCATCCGTTTTCCGCTGTCGAATATCCCGTACGCATGCCATCAGCGCCAATGTCCACTGCGCCATCCAAATGCCCGTGCATACCGCACTGTAAACCCTGTAAAACGGTCTGTCCTCCAGCACGAACGCCGATACGACATTCTCCCTCACGGGTCCGTCGTCGAGCATTTCCGTCATGCCGAATGTGCCGTCGCCCATGTACGCGGAATTCTTGCGCAGCGCGGCAGCCGCCAGCCGATTGGGGTAGCGGAGCGTATAAATGCGATCCTTCATCCGGGTGTAGATGGATTCCATCACCTCTTCATGCGTCGCGCCTTCGTCCATCATTTCCCATGTGATGCCGTAATCGCCCGTCGCACCGCCATAGGGATTGTCGCCCGTCGGAATGGACATCATCACCCAATGGATGATCGGCGTATGCTGCTGGGCGTAAACCGCCGGATCCAGCACATGATCCAGCATGCAGTTCTTAACCGCCGTCGCCCCTGCAAACATCATGGCGCCGCACAGCGCAACGGAAACCAGCGCCCGAACAGGCTTCATCGTCATCAGCCAAACCCCGCCCGCCGCAATCAGCGCAATCAGCACCGTCATCTTGATCTGGCATCCCAGAAGCGTCACTGCGCCGCAGAGGCAGGCATAACCGATCTGCCCCTTTGCCGACTCCGCATCCCGCGCACACAGCGCAAGATCCAGCGCCATCAGGATAAACGGCAGGGAGAATGTATCCGTATACAGCACACTCGCCGCCAGATTCAGCGGGAGGCAGACCGCCAACAGGATCATCGCCATGATCTCTCCGCACGCGCCGCTCAGCCTCCGGGCGATTCTCAGCGCCGAACGGATGCCCAGCACATACAGCGCCGCCTGCAAAACCACCAGCGGAAAGAAAAAATGTGTCACGCCCCATGCGCCGAGCAACCGGAACAGCGCCGTCAGCATCAGCAGAAATCCCCACTGATTGGAAAAGCGGCTCAGATACAGTCCGAAATCCGGATATGCGTCAAAATTGCCATCCCGGGCAAGCATCTGCGAGCCGTTGTAGAGCATGAAATTGTCGCCTCTCGGCGTGTATTCCATCCAGTATCCCAAGACGACCTGAACGACAAACAGCGCTGTCAGAAAAACCGGCGCAAGCACCCTCGCGGCTTTTTCCGCCTTGTCTTTCTCCATGCGCCCGATGCTTCGCCCCGCGCCCAGCAGCGCACACAGCGCAGCGGCATAGACGCCCAGCGTGATTGCCGCCGAATAGCCGTAATTTGCCCGTGCATACGGCAGAAACAGAACGTTGAACAGGCTGATTCCCGCCGCAAACGCAAAGCAGCCCATGCCCGTTCTCAGCAGCGCCGGACGGATGTCCTTCATGCCTTCACTCCTTCAGCCGCAGGAGCTGATATTGTCCCGCGGCATCCACAAACTCGTACTTCGTTTCAAAGATTTCCGCCACGCGTGCGTCATACGGCGGCTCAAATGCCCGGTTGTAATAGATCACCAGCCAATGCGGCGGGTCGCTTTCAAACGCCGCCACAATCTCCTCCATCACCGCCGGATCCGCCTGTGCCAGAATCTCCTGAAGGAAATAGAACCGCATGCACGGCAGCGCCTTTGCCGCCACATACCATTTCGGCTCGACGCGGTACGCCATGAAATGCTCCCTCTCTTCCTGCGGAACCTCCGCCATCAGCGTCTGCGCATCCTGCGTAAACTGGTCTAATCCCTGCCGTTCGGACAAGCGCAGTTCATTGGCTTGCACGCCCTGCATACACAGCCAGATGCAGCTGCAAGCCGCCAGAATGCCCGCTGCAACGCGCCGCTTCTCTCGGAAGGCTATCATCAGGCTCACCGCGCCCGTCGCCGCCAGAGGCGCTCCCAGCATCAGATAATGAATGTAAAACTTTCTGGAAAGGAACGCCGCCAGTCCGCCGGCAGCCGCAGCCGCCAGCATCGCCGCAGCCAGCATCGTCCGATGCTTTTTTCTGTAAACCACTCCTGCGCCGAGGCAGGAGAACGCCGCCAGCGCAATCGCCATGTGTCCGTAATTCGTCGTAAAGAGCGATGCAAATCGGTCGCCCGTTCCGCTCTCCGCATACATCATGTTGTGAATGATCGCGCCATACCACGCTTCGCGAAGCGCACCCTTTGCCTCCAGCCACAGCGCAATCGGAACCGTGACCGCCAGCATGCCCGTCACAAATCCGCCCGCGCATTGACCCAGCTGAGCGTATCGCCGCGTGATCAGCAGCCCGACGGCAAGCACCAGCACCAGCGCCGCAATGGGAAGCATGTTGTTTGCGCGAAGCATAAACGCCGCCATCGCGCAGACGCCCATGCCCATCGCCGGAAGGAAGAGCTTGTCCTCCGGCTCTTCTCTGCCGAAATAGCGAAGAGAGAGATAAATCGCACAGATTACCGGCAGATTCGCATATTCCTCCGTCAGGTTGCCGCCATCCATGAACGCGCAGGTCATCGCCATATAGACGAGCTGCGCCGCCCACGAGCAGACATCCAGCTCCTTTGCAATCGCCCGCATCATCATCAGGCACGCAAACAACACCAGCGTTTCCTGTATGAACACCGCCGTCAGGCTGTATCCTCCGGAAACCGCCTGCGGAAGCATCTGCAAGAGAAACAGCAGCGGACCCTTGTGGTCGAATATCTCGGTATACGGCGCAGATCCCCTTGCCAGCGCCGTGCCCATCGTCAGGTACATGGCGTTATCGCTGCCGATTGCCGCGCCAAGCGGCGTGTTGTTGTAGGCAAAAATCAGCATATAGCCCGCCGCCAGAAACAGCGAAATCAGCGCATCCCTTGCCCATTTTTTTCTGTTGGTCATCGTGCGCCGCCCTCCGTCAGTCCCAATTCCCGACGGACAACCCGCATCACGCCATCCTCATCGTTGCTCGGCGCGATATGACGCGCCAGCTCCTTGAGCTGGGGATGGGCGTTTTCCATCGCATAGCTTTCTCCGACCGATTTCAGCAAATCGCAGTCGTTCAGATAATCGCCAAACGCCATGCACTCCTCCGGTTTGATGCCCATCTTTCGCTGAATGCCGCGCATCGCGGCGCCTTTGGTGACGCCGAGTTTCATCGCGTCCACCCAGTGTTCGCCGGAAAGAATGACGGAAAGCCCCGGCTCGAGCTTTCTTTGCAGCTCCGGAAGTTCGTGCGTCTGCGCGTCGTATTCGTCGTAGAACGCCACTTTGCATACGTCGCCCAAATTGCAGTATTTCGTCAAATCGTCTACGACCTGAACGCTGGGGTAATACATGCAGGTGTTTCGGATAAACTCCGGCGAAGCCGTCTTCTCAATCAGCGCCACATGGGCACGGCAGACGACGGGATAGACCCCCTGCAAATCCTTCACAGACGTCACGATCCTGTAAAGGTCACGCGGATCAATCGGGTCAATCAGCAGCCGCTCGTCCCGCTGCATGACCAGCGCACCGTTTTCGCAGATAAACAGAACATCCTCGATATAGGGTTCAAAATCCCGCCGAAGCGCCGCATATTGTCTGCCGCTCGCAACAGCGAAAAGCACGCCCTTCTCTTTGAGCGCGGCGAGAACCTCCGGAAAATCCGCGGGCAGGCGCTTCTGGCTGTCCAGCAGCGTTCCGTCCATATCGCAGGCGATGAGCTTGATCATGGTTTTCCTCCTTGTGTCTTCGGTCTGGGATCGTCGCGCAGAATCGCATACAGCGCCACATCGACGAATTGTCCTTTGTTATACAGCCTCTGGCGCAGCACGCCCTCTTTGCGCATGCCGCATTTTTCCATCACCCGACCGGATGCGGGATTGTCCAGCTCATGCTGAGCCTCAATGCGATTGATATCCATCGCGTCAAACGTGTAATCGATGACGCGGGCAAGCGCCTCGGTCATGTATCCGCCGTTCCAAAGCCAGTGCGCCAGCGAATACCCCAGCTCCACGCTGGCGTTGTCCTCGCTGTAATCCATATAGCCGATGGTTCCGACCAGACGATCCGTCTGCTTATCGATAATCCCCCAGCTGCTGGGTTCGTCTGCCCGATAGCGGCGCATCATGTATTTGCAGTAATCCTTGGCTTCGCTCAGATCCTTTTGCGCCGACCAAAGCACATGGCGGGCGACCTCCTCGTCGCGGCTGTACGCAAAAACATCCTTCGCGTCGCGCATGGCGATCCGGCGAAGGATGAGCCTTTTCGTTTCAAGCGTAGGCATCGAAAAAAGCCCATATTCATTGGGAGTAAACATATTCTTACCGGCACACGCTCAAAGAGCGCTCCCTTCATTAAACTGGGTTTCACATTCTTTATTATACACGAATCAAGTTAAAAACGAAACCCCATCTTCGCTTTGCGTTCATCGCCTGTTTATTTCCGGAAGGCACGCAAACCCCCGCACAGTCAAAAAGCGGGCTGAGCCCGCCTTCACCTCCGCCAAAGTCTGCCACGCATCAAAGTCTTGCTCACGCGGGCGATTTTATGCAATTTCCTATACGTTCAAAAAGCGGGCTGAGCCCGCCTTCACCTCCGCCAAAGTCTGCCACGCATCAAAGTCTTGCTCACGCGGGCGAATTTACGCAATTTCCTATACGTCAAAAAAGGCGGTCTGCCGATTTTCGGCAGACCGCGCTTTTTACATCGCTCAAATTCCCTTAAAGCTGAATGTGAAGCTCATATGTTTGCTCGCATCGAGCAGGTATTCCTCGTGCGTTTTCGCGCCCCAGCTGTCGTCGCCCGCGATACCCATCTGCTGCATGTTCGCACGGATCACCGTGTAATGAACCGGCGGCAGCTCGTAGTCGTGCATGGCGTTTTCCAGCTCATGCGGCGTATACGGCAGAGCGGAGAACTCCATGCCGTCGCCCGCAAAGCGCAGACCGCGTCCGCGATAGTCCGTCACCTCTGCCCAGCGCACACCCGTGCGGTTGCCGCATTCCTGCGGAACCAGATACTTGGACACGTTCTCGCGGGTCGTCGTTTTGTAGATACCCAGACGCGCACCTTCGCGGCGGTCCACATAGTTTTCATTCGGACCGTAGCCATAGAAGCGAATCTGATCGTAATCCGCATCCATCTTGAGCATCACGCCGAATTCCGGCATATCGCCCAGCTCGGCGACCGGATCATAATCAAGACGCACGTCCACCTGTCCGCAGGGATGCACGGTATACGTCAGCTCACACTGCGCATCCGGCTTTGTGCCCAGTCCGTAGGTGTAGCTGATGGTCACGGAGCCGTCCGGGTTCTCCGTCGCGACAGGATGCGCGTTCTTCTTCGCCAGTTCCTCAGTCGCGTTCGTTGCCGCATACATGGAAGCGATCTTCCACTGCGCATATCGCAGCGGCATATTGCTTCCGCAGTCGTTATCGTTCGGCGCACGCCAGAAGTTCGGCTTCGGAATGGACTTGAGCATTTCCTTGCCGCCCCAGCGATAGCTCGTCAATCCGCCCTTGAGGTCACCGAAAAGCACGCTGAAATGCTCGCCAAGCACGCCCGTGTTGAACATGCCTCGGACGACGCGCAGCGGCGCATAGCACTCAAACTTTTCTTCTTCCTCAACCTTGTAAACACCCTGTGCGAACGCCACTTCGTATCCACGAGACGCCCACGGCGTGTCCTCCTTCTGGCAGAAGGAGAGCGTCACGGCGTATTCACCGCCGCGCACCTGATGCGCAAACGGCAGATCGTATTCGCGGCTCTCCATCGGCGGGACATCGGTCGCCAGCGGCGCGGAAGCGATCTTCTCGCCGTTGCGCTGAAGCGTCACGACACAGTCAAACGTATTCGTATTGGTGAACATCGAACGGTTGGTGATCACTGCCTTCGTATCGGTCACCTCGGCGATGATGTTCTGATAATTGTATTTGACCTCCTGCATCTTCGGGCTTTCCTCGCCGTTGCCGTAGGCAATGCCGTTGCCGCAGAAGTTGTAGTCGCAGGGGCGGTCGCCGAAGTCGCCGCCGTAGGCGTAGGTCGTGTTGCCGTAACGATCCTTCGTGCGGATGGACTGATCGATGTAGTCCCAGATGAATCCGCCCTGATAGAGCGGCTCTTCATAGGCATACTCGGTATACCAGTGCATGGCGCCGTTCGAGTTGCCCATCGCGTGCGTATATTCGCAGAGGATGAACGGGCGCTCGCGATGCTCGGCAAGGTACTCCTTGATTTTCGCGACCGGCGTGTACATTTGGCTTTCCATATCGGTCGTTTCGTTGCGGCGGCGGTCATGCGCAACGCCCTCGTAATGAACCAGACGCGTGTTGTCCAGCTGGCGGAACTTCTGGCTCATCTCAAAGATGACGTCGCCGCCGAAGGACTCGTTGCCGCAGCTCCAGATGAGGATGCTGGCGTGGTTCTTGTCGCGCTGATAGGTGGAATTCACGCGATCCAGCAGGATCGGCATCCACTCCATGCGGTTGCCCGGCAGCGCATATTCAATCGGCTTTCCGCCGCGTGCAATCGCGTCCCAAATGCCGTGCGTTTCCATGTTGTTTTCATCGATGACGTAAAGACCCAGCTCATCGCAAATCGCATAGAGCGCACTGCTGTTGGGATAGTGAGAGGTGCGAACGGCGTTGATGTTGTTGCGCTTCATGGTCAGCAGGTCGCGGCGAATCTTATCCTCCGAAATGGCTCGACCGCTTTCGGCGCAGAAATCGTGGCGGTTCGTGCCCTTGAACACGATGCGCTTGCCGTTGAGGTACATGATGGCGTCTTTCAGCTCGAACTTGCGGAAGCCGACGCGCTGGCGAATGACTTCCAGCACCTCGCCGCTGCCGTCCTCGACCGTAAGCAGCAGGTCATACAGATTCGGCGCTTCGCTGCTCCACAGGCGCGGGGCTTTGACCGGCATCTGCACGTCAAGCTCACTCTGCGCCACGCGCTCCGCCGCGGCAATGACCTCGCCGCAGTCAAGCAGCTCCATCTTCACGCGGCATGCGCCGACAGCCTGATCCAGCTCCATCTTCATCGCCAGATCGAGCGTCGCATCGGTGTAGCTGTCATCCAGCAGCGTCCTGACGCGGATATCCGCGATATGCGCCTTGGGAATGGCATACAGATAGACATCGCGGAAAATGCCGGAGAAGCGCATGAAGTCCTGATCTTCCAGCCAGCTGCCCGCGCTCCAACGCTCAACGCGGCAGGCAAGCTTGTTTTCGCCTTCAACGAGGTACTGCGTCAGCTCAAAGTCGCTTGGCGTGAAGGAATCCGACGAGAAGCCGACATAGTGTCCGTTCAGCCAGACGGCGATGCAGCTCTCCGCGCCCTGGAAGGAGATGAAGAGGCGCTTGCCAGCCATCTTCTCCGGCACAAAGAACGTCTTGATATAGCTAGCGACAGGGTTATATTCCTGCGGAATTTCACCGATCTCTACGTTCTGGAATCCGTCCCACGGATACTGCACGTTGGCATACTGCGGAACGCCGTATCCCTCCATCTGGATATGCGCCGGAACGCGGATATCCGCCCAGCCGCGGCTGTCAAAATCCGCCGCTTCAAAGCCGGCAATCACCTGCCCTGCGTTCAGCGCGTGATGGAATTTCCAAAGTCCATTGAGCGAATAGCGCAGGCTGGTTTCACCACGGGAAAGCTCCTCCATGTCGGCGTAAGCCACATGATCGGAATGTGCCGCAACCCTGTTTTCTTCAAAGAACATGGGATCTTTGAGTTTGCTCACGTCAAAATTCATATGCTTCTTTCCTTTCGATGCAAAAAGAGAGGCTGACAGGCTGAATATTCAGCGATGCAGCCCCCTTATTAGGTTCATTGTACCATTATTTGACAGCACCTGCAACCGCGTTCGTGAAACTCTTTTGCAGGCAGAAGAAGATGATGACCGTCGGCAGCGAGCAGATCGTAACCGCCGCCATAACCACGCCGTAATCGATGACGTAGCCGCCCATCGTGTTGGCAACCAGCATCGGCATGGTGATCGCTTCGTTGGTCTGCATGACGACCTTGGGCCAGAGATACGCGTTCCACGCGTTCATGAACGTGATGGTTGCGGCAGAGGCGTAGGTCGGCTTCATCATCGGGATGAACATCCGGACGAAGATCTGGAATTCGTTCAATCCGTCGATGCGTGCCGCTTCAAGCGTGTCCCTCGGGAAGCTGCGTGCGCTGTTTCTGAAGTACATGATCAAAAACGGCGTCGCGATGCTCGGCAGGATGAAGGCAGCCCATGTGTTGATGAGCTTCGCCTTCGTGAACATCTGGAACAGCGGAACGAGAACCGCCACGAACGGCACCATCATCGCCAGCATCAGAATCGCCATGACGGTATCCTTCGCCTTGTCATGATAGATTTCAAAGCCATAGCCCGCGATCGAGCTGACCGCCAGCGCAATCAGCGTTTGCAGAATGGTCGTTGCAAACGAGTTCTTCAGCGCACGCATGACGTTGTGCTGCTCGAACAGGTGCTGCAAATTCTCAAACAGGTGCGTGCTGGGGAGCATCCAGCCGCCCAGAATCTGCTGGGTGTTGTTAAACGCGGAGATGAAGCTCCAATACAGCGGGAATACAGAAATCAGCGACGCGATAATCAGGAAAAGATACATGATCGTGCGCGTAACATGTTTGCGAACTGCGCCCTCTCTCATCGCTTATCACCCACTTTCATCTGAACGGCAGCCAGTACCGCGACCATGACCAGAATGACAAAGGACATCGCGGCGGCATAGCCGAAATTCGGGTTCTTGGTGAACATCGTGTTGTAGATATAGTGCGACATGGTGATCGTCATGTTGCCCGGGCCGCCGCGGGTCAGGTTGACGGATTCGTCAAAGAGCTGGAGCGTACCGTTGGTGGACATGATCGCCGTCACCAGAATGATCGGGCGCAGCAGCGGAATGGTGATGCGCATGAGCTGCTGCACCGAGTTCGCGCCGTCGATTCGCGCCGCTTCATAAATCGAGTAATCAATGCTCTGCATGGCAGAAAGGTAGAAGACCATGTTGTAACCCGTCCAGCGCCAAACCAGACCGATGATGATCACCGCTTTGGCGTAAATCGGATCGTTGAGCCAGTTGATTGCCTCGGAAAGCACGCCGAGCTTGATCAGGACGTTGTTGACCATGCCGTCGTAGGTGAACAGCGTGCGGAAGATCATCGAGTATGCAACCAGACCCGTTGCGCACGGCAGGAAGATGCACGTTCTGAACAGACCGCGGAATTTGAGATCCCTGTTGTTGAGCAGGGACGCAAAAATCACAGCCAGAATCAGCATGATCGGCACCTGAATGATCAGATACGTCAGCGTATTGGTCACGGACTGGATAAACACCTTGTCCTTGAGCATGAACTGGTAGTTTCTCCAGAGCGGATCAGACCAGACCAACGCCGTCGGTTTGCCGCGCTTGAAGGAAGTCAGCAGAGCGCTGAACATCGGATAAAAGCTCATGATGAAAATCAGCAACGTCGCAGGCGTCAGGAACGCCCAGCCCGCCAGACTCTGCTTCTGGTGCATGGACAGGCGTTTTTTCTTCTTCTGCGCGGATGCGGTGTTGGTCATGATAAGCCACCTACCTCTCTTTGATTAACCCCTTATGGGAAGAACTGCCGCCCCGGAATACCCAGAGCGGCAGTCGATCTCAAGAAAATTCCGTCAGAATCAGAAGCCCATGGTGAAGTTCACCGTATCTTCCGCAGTCGCAAGCTCGGTATCCACGTCGCCGCCCTGGAGAATGATGTTGGTGATGGCAGTGCCCAGCGCTTCACGAGCGTCGTAGTAGTACGGACCGGTGATGTTGGACGGAGTCTGCGCACCGAATTCAACGATCTCGGCAAAGATCGGTTCGCCGTTGAAGAACTCGGAGCCCGCAGTGTAGTTGGAGCCTTCCTTCGCCGGGGTGTAGGTCGCGATCGCGGAGGTAGCCGGCAGGATCTCGTTGTAGAAATCGACGTTGCGATACATCTGCATGAAATCAAGCGCAAGGTCGAGGTCCTTATCGTTGACGATCGCCCAGCTGGAGCCGCCGTTGCTGGAGTAGTTGGTCGCGCCTTCAGCCTTGACGAGCTTCGGCAGGTTGGTCATCGCCCACAGACCCTTCTGGGTATCCAGGCTCATGATGGTAGAGAGGATCCAGCAGCCCTGGATGGTGCCGACGACGGTCTGGTTGGAGAGCGTGCCGATGTACTCGTCCCAGGTGTTGACTTCGATGAAGATGCCTTCCTTAACCATGGTGGCGTAGAAGTCGATAACTTCCTTCAGCTGCTCGTTGTCCTTCAGGTTGACGGAGCCATCCTCGTTGAACATGGAAGCGCCGCAGCTCTGGAGCATGATGAGAACGGTATCCACCGCGCCCGCCTGACCGGAGAGCATCGGACGACCGGTCTTCGCCTTCACGTCGCGGCCGATCTCGATGAAGCGTTCCCAGGTGATGTCCTTCAGGTCATCGGCGGTGTAGCCGGCGGCCTCGAGGTAATCCGTGCGGTAAGCGGCGACGGCAGTGCCGGCGTCGAACGGAATGCCGTGGTTCTTGCCGTCCACGATGGAGTACGCGAGCTTGCCCTGAGCAAAGCCTTCGTAGTCGTACTTACCGGTCAGGTCGGCGTAAACTTCCGGATAGTTGGTGACGAATTTCTGGAAAGAGTTGTCCTGAACGAGCAGGATGTCCGGCAGCGTGGTGGTGTCGCCGTTGGAAGCGATAACCGCGGTTTCAATATCTTCGGAAAGCTTTTCCTGAATGTCGATCTCTACGTCAGGATGATCTTTCTGATACATTTCTTTCGCGATCTGCATCGCCTTGATGTTGAAGGTCGGGTCCCAAGTCCAGATGGTGATCTTTCCATCCGCCTCAGCCAGAGCGCCCAGCGCACTGATCGTCATTGCGAGCGCCAGCATCAGGGTAACGAACTTTTTCATAAAAATCCAGTCCTCCTCTTTCTTGGTCGTCGTTTCTTTCTTCTCGGCAAAGCAAATTGACGCAAATACACAAGTGTGTTTTGTGGATTTTGCACTTCCATTCACTTTCTTGTGCCGATTTCTTGTATACATTCTATCATAGTTCCCGACACAATGATGTGCATTTTCAACCGCAATCTGTTCATTTTTGACCATTTCTTCGTTTTCGGACTGGTTTATTTTATTTCACATGCCCATTCACGCGCTTTCTGCGCGTTTTTCCGCCATGCGGATGGATTCTGCCCGACACAGCGCTGAAAGTTCCGGTTGAACGTCGTAATGGACGGGAATCCCGTCTGCACGGCGATATTCTGAATCGGCTCGCTCGTTGAGCGAAGAAGATTCAGCGAGCGGTGGATGCGGTAGCGATTGATATATTCCAGCGGCGAAATGCCGACCAGCGCCGTAAACAGCCGCCTGAAATGGCTCTCGCTCATCATGCAGCTCCGCGCCATCTGCTCAACCAGAATTTCCTCCGCATAATGCCTTGAAACATACAGTAGCGCAGGCTCCAGCGCCGACGGCACGAGCGGCGCATCCATGCCCTCCATCACGTCCGTTTCCTTCTCCCGGCTTCGCAGATTCGCCAGCCCCGTCATCAGCAGAATCAGATAGGCCTCAAGTTCCGGCAGGACGTTTCCGCCGCTCCTCTCCAGATCGAACATCGTGTGGATGATCGATGCGGCGCGTGCGCCGTCCTCATCCCCCGGCGGCAGATACAGCCCGCTGTGCCACGTCGTCTGCATGGCTTCCCGAATCGCCTTGGCGCACCAGCGCGGCACCTGCGTCAGCAGACGGTCGCTGTCCACGGCGATATAGCGCCAATGTGTAAACGGTTCGCCCGCGTTATGCTGCGCATGATAGACCCCTTTGGGCACCATCAGCAGCGCCCCTGCCGAAAAGCGCCAGCTTGAGCCGCTCATTTCCACCGTGCCCTCTCCGGAAAGACACAGCCCGATTTCAAGGCAGTTGTGATAATGGCTGCCATCCGGCGTATACGGCGGATACCACGGGATATCCGTCAGGGAAATGATCATCGACGACGTTGCCGCCGGATAATTCCGGCATTGCAGGTTGGGCGGATCTTCAATCATGCTCTGCGTTTCGTTGTCATATTTCGCCATCGCTGATCATCACCTTTCCCGGGCAAAGCCTCCGTATCGCGCCCACAAAATCCGGATACGGCAGAAAACATACCCGAACAAAGCGTCCGCTGTCCGCGCCGCTCCCTTTCGCATAGAGAAACGCGCACGCCCGATTGGAATCCTGCGCGGAAACATCGTAACAGACGCGCTTTCTTTCGCCCTGCCGGGTCAGCTTTTCCGCGTCCTGCATGCTCTGCGTCCCCTCGCCGGCAACCACGATGAGGTCGTTCAAATCGAGCGTGAAGAACTCGACCTCCTTCTGGCGTGAACGCATGCCGCTGGTGCGCATCACGGTCAGCGTTTTGCCGTCCAGCCGATATTCATAGATCACGCGGGCTTCGCCCATCAGATACCATCCGCCGAAGAGCGAACCCAGCGCCAGCGGCAGAAAGAGGATACCGAACATTGAGCCCAGTATCGTAAAAAGCAGTGTTGCGGCATACAGCAGGAAAGCGATGACCTTTACATAGCCGGGTACTTTGCGCTCCACGCTCCTGCGGATCGAAATCGTCTGATTTTGCATGGGCTTTCACTCCGTCCTTAAATTGTTTTCATTCTAAAATCATGGATCAAAACCGCCGCGAAAACAGGCGCGGAATGAAAAAGCCAAACATGCCTGTGCGGTTTTTCCGAATCAGATATTGCAATCTGCAACATTCTCATCTCCCATTATAGAGGTTTTCAACAACTCTGTAAAGTTAAAAAGCAGGCTGGGTCTGCTCTCACCTCCGCCGCAGTCCGCAAAACGCCAAAGTTCCGCTCACGCGGGCGATTTTTCGCAGCTTTCTGCATGAAAAAAGCAGCCTGCGCAAAAAGCACAGGCTGCGAACAGCATGCATGTATCCTATTCTTCATCCGAAAAAACGTCTTCGTTTTTCGTCTGCAAGCCGATTTCTTTTGAGATCAGGATCAATCATTCTCCTCAAAGTCGCCGGTATAGAGCTGATAATACTTGCCATGCTGAGCGATCAGCTCATCATGCGTACCGCGCTCGATGATGCGTCCCTGTTCAAGAACCATGATGCAGTCACTGTTGCGAACGGTGGACAGGCGATGCGCGATGACGAACGTCGTGCGTCCCTTCATCAGGGAATCCATGCCCGCCTGAACGAGCGATTCGGTGCGGGTATCGATCGAGCTGGTCGCTTCATCCAGAATCAGCACGGGCGGATCGGCAACCGCCGCACGCGCAATGGCAAGCAGCTGGCGCTGACCCTGCGACAGGTTTCCGCCGTCGCCCTTGAGCATGGTGTTGTAGCCATCCGGCAGGCGGGTGATGAATCCATCCGCGTTGGCGAGCTTTGCCGCCTCGATGCATTCCTCATCCGTCGCATCCAGTCTGCCATAACGGATATTCTCCATCACCGTTCCGGTAAACAGATGCGTATCCTGAAGCACGATGCCCAGCGAGCGGCGCAGGTCGTCCTTCTTGATCTTGTTGATGTTGATGCCGTCGTAACGGATCTTGCCATCCTGAATATCGTAGAACCGGTTGATGAGGTTGGTGATGGTCGTCTTGCCCGCGCCGGTAGAACCGACGAACGCGATCTTCTGACCCGGCGTCGCGTAGAGCTTGATGTCATGCAGCACCAGTTTGTCATCCGAATAGCCGAAATCCACGTCATCCATGACGATATCGCCTTTAAGCTCGCGGTACTCCGTTTTGCCCGTATCCTTGTGCGTGTATTTCCACGCCCACAAGCCGGTGCGCTCTTTGCACTCGGTGAGGCTGCCGTCATCTTCCCGCTTCGCGTTGACGAGGGTCACATAGCCGTCGTCCACCTCCGGCTTTTCATCCAGCAGGGCAAAGACGCGCTCCGCGCCCGCCAGCGCCATGATGATGGAATTGGACTGCTGAGAAACCTGATTGATCGGCTGGTTGAAGCTCTTGTTGAGCGTCAGGAAGGAAACCAGCGTGCCGATGGTCAGCCCGAGGTATCCGTTCGTCGCCAGCAGACCGCCGACGACCGCGCAAAGCACATAGCTCAGGTTACCCATCGCCATGGTCAGCGGCATGATGGTGTTCGCGATGCGGTTTGCGCTGTACGCGCTCTCGCGCAGGGCATCATTCAGCGCCTTAAACCCTTCAAAGTTCTCCTTCTCGTGGCAGAAAACCTTGACGACCTTCTGTCCATCCATCATCTCTTCGATGTAGCCGTTGACCTTGCCCAAGTCGGTCTGCTGCTGAACGAAGAACCGTCCCGCGTTCTTGATGCGCTTCACGGAAAGCGTCATCGTGGTCGTGACCATGAACAGCGTGACGATGAGCAGCGGCACATTCAGAATGATCATCGAAACCACGATGCTTACGATGGTGACGACGCTGGAAATCAGCTGGGGCATCGACTGGGAGATCATCTGGCGCATGGTATCGATATCGTTGGTATAAACGCTCATGATATCGCCGTGCGCATGGGTATCAAAATACTTGATCGGCAGGCGCTCCATCTTGGAGAAGAGCTTGACGCGCAGATTTTTGAGCGTGCCCTGCGATACGAAGATCATCAGGTAATTATACAGCCAGCTGCAAAACGCGCCGAGGATATAGACCGCCGCCACGCTGAGGACAGCCTTGCCCATCGGGCCGAAATCCGGATTGGGCTGACCCATCATCGGGGTGATGTAGTCATCGATCAGCCGCTGCATGAACATCGTGCCATATACATTGGCGACGGCGCTTGCCATCAGGCAGATGACGACGGCGATGCAGTGGAATTTATACCGGCTCATGATCTCGGCAAAGATGCGTTTGAGCGTCTTTCCGGGGTTTTTCGCGCCGGGCTTTCCGGCGTTTCTGTTGCGTCCCATCATCATCAATCGCCCCCTTTCATTGCGGCTTCGTCGAAGTCGCCGCCGCCGTTTCCAACCTGGCTGTTGTAGACTTCCTGATAGATGGCGTTCGTCTTCAGCAGGTTTTCAGGCGTATCAAACGCGTTGACCCGTCCGTTATCCAGCACCAGCACGCGATCCGCATCCTGAATGGAGGAAATGCGCTGCGCGATGATGATCTTGGTCGTTCCGGGGATATGCGTGCGCATCGCCTCGCGAATCTTCGCATCCGTCGCGGTATCGACCGCGCTGGTGGAGTCATCCAGAATGAGTACCTTCGGCTTCTTGAGCAGAGCGCGGGCAATGCACAGCCGCTGCTTCTGTCCGCCGGATACGTTGGTGCCGCCGCGCTCGATATAGGTGTTATACCGATCGGGGAAACGCTCGATGAACTCGTCCGCGCACGCCAGACGGCACGCCTCCTGACATTCCTCGTCCGTCGCGTTTTCGTCGCCCCAGCGCAGGTTGTCATAAATCGTGCCGGAGAACAGCACGTTGTTCTGCAGGACGACGGAAACCGCGTCGCGCAGGCTTTCGACGTCATATCGGCGGACGTCCTCGCCGCCTACGCGCACGCTTCCCTCCGTCGCGTCATACAGGCGGGAAATCAGGCTGACCAAGCTGGTCTTGGAGGAACCCGTGCCGCCCATGATGCCGATGGTTTCGCCGGACTTGATATGCAGATTGATATCGCTCAGCACCGGCTTGCCGCTGCGCTGCTGATACGCAAAGGTCACATGCTCAAAGTCGACGGAACCATCCTTGACGTTCTTGACGGCATTTTCCGGGCTGGTGATGTCCGGCTGCTCCTCCAGCACTTCTTCAATGCGCTGAGCCGCCGCTGCGGACTGCGTGACCATGACGAACACCATGGAGAGCATCATCAGGCTCATCAGGATGTTCATGACATAGGAGAGCAGGCTCGTCAGCTCGCCGGTCGTCAAACCGGTCTGATTCACAATCATCTTCGCGCCGAACCAGCTGATGAGCAGGATGCAGCTGTATACTGTCAGCTGCATGACCGGCATATTGAAGGAGATGATGCGCTCGGCGGAAATCGAGTTCTGGAAAAGCTCGCCCGCCGCATCGCTGAACTTCTGATCCTCATAATCTTCGCGGACAAACGCCTTGACCACGCGGATCGCGCCGACGTTCTCCTTGACAACGCCGTTCACCTTGTCATACTTCTTGAACATCTGTTTGAAGTAGCCCATCGCCTTGGGGATGAAGATGACGAGCATGACCGCCAAAAACGCCATTGCCACAAGGAAAATCAGCGACAGCTTCGCGCTGATGGAAAACGCCATGAACAGCGCGACGATCAGCGTCACCGGGGAACGCGTGCAGATCATCAGCATCATCTGAAACGCGTTCTGAATGTTGGTGACGTCGGTCGTCAGCCGCGTAACCAGACCCGCGGTTGAAAACTTATCGATATTGGAAAACGAGTAATCCTGAATGCGGGCGAACATGGATTCGCGCAGGTTGCTCGCCAGACCCGTGCTGGCGCGTGCGCTGTGTATGCCGGCACGCATGCCACAGAACATCGCCAGCACCGCCATCACCGCCATCAGTGCGCCGATGCGGGCAACATGTCCCATGTCGCCGACGGCAATGCCCTTGTCGATGATGGACGCGGTCAAATACGGAATCAAAATTTCAAGAATGACACAGAACGTCGTATACATCGGCGAGAGGAACACATCTTTTTTGTATTGCCGAACTTCCTTCGCAATCCGCGCACCGGTGATGTGCTTTTTCCCGCCGGTCTGTTTTTCTTTAGCCATTCGAATCCCCCTTTTTTACGCTTTCTGTTTCTATGCGGTCTTCTTCTATGCAGTCATCCTGCCTGAACTCCGGGGACGACGTGATTTCAAACACGCGCCCAAGGAGATGAACAAACGTCGGCGCATCCTCTCCGAGCATGGCAAGCATCTTTGATATTTTGCTCATGAAATGCCGCTTTCTCTTTTCGCAAAGCCGATCGCCCGCTTCCGTCAGGGACACCAGCACGCGCCGCCTGTCTTCTTCATCGCTTTCGCGCTCCAGCAGCCCTTTCTTTTGAAGGCTGCCCAGCACGGCGGCAATGCGCGAGGTCGTCATATCCAGCCTGCTGCTCAGCTCTCCCGCGGTCATCTTTTGCCGGCTGTTATGCAGAAGCCGCATCACCGCCATCTCGCCGCACAAGGTCGAGCTGAACCGATTATCCCGCGCTTCCCGCGGATATTCATCGAGCAGACGAACCAATTCTTCCGTCAGCTCCGCATTCCCAATCACGCTATTCCTCCTTTTTGCTAACACTGTGAGTTATTATACGGAGAACACAAAAAAGTGTCAACAAACAAAGGCGACAAAATTGTGTGCGGTCATCTTATCAAAGAACACAATTTGCTTGACAAATGCCAAACGGTGTGCTATGTTTGGATTCAAACGGGAGGGATTGAGCCTTTGCCCGATTCCCTCCGCCAAGAACCCGAGGCTCTTGGCTTTTTGAAAGGGTGAATATCGGAGCATGCGTAAGTGATTTCTGTTTTTACGGACAAAAAAGCACGCAGAATGGCGGGCTTGTTTCGGTTTGTCTGTCAAAGCGGAAACCTCTTGCGCAGCTCTTTTCAGAAGATCGTTTTCAGGTTGATTCAGGTCGTTTTTCGCCCCTATGTTTTCCAAATGGCGATGCGCTTTGATCTCTGATCGACATCTGTTGATATGCGCAAAGACCGTCTTCGGCAGAAACCGAAGACGGTTTTTTTGATAAGGAGTTTCTATGCTGACTGTAAACCAACTCACCCTGACCCACCGCAAAGACCTGACCGTTTTGGTCGATTCCCTTTCCTTTACCTTAAACGACGGCGAACGCCTCGCGCTCATCGGCGAAGAGGGCAACGGCAAATCCACCCTTCTGCGCGTATTGGCAGGCGATCCGTCCGTCGAAAGCTATATCGAGGTTTCCGGTTCATTCTCCTGTCGGGACAGCGCGGCGTATCTGCCGCAGGAGCTTCCCGAATCCGAGCGGGCGCTCAGCGCCTACGATTTCTTCTGCATGTCGCCCGTCTTTTTCGATCAATCTCCACGCGAATTGGGCGAACTCGCCGCCCGGTTGAGCCTGCCCGCCGATGTCTTTTACAGCGACCAGCTCATGCAGACCTTTTCCGGCGGCGAACGGGTCAAATTGCAGCTCGCCCGCCTGCTGATGAGCAGCCCGACAACGCTGCTGCTCGATGAGCCGACCAACGACCTCGATCATGATTCCGTCCTGTGGCTGGAAAACTTTCTGCTCTCCTGCAAGCTGACCGTGCTCTTTGTTTCCCACGACGAAGCCCTGCTCTCCCGCACCGCGACGAGCATCCTTCTGCTCGAGCGTCTGCGCCGCAGACAGGTTCCCCGTGCGACGCTGTATCGCATGGGATATGATCAGTTTTATGCGGAACGCGGCGCGGCATTTGAAAAGCAGACCCGCATCGCACGCAAAGAACGCGAAGACTTTGACGCGAAAATGGAGCGTTATGACGCCATTCGCCGCAAGGTGGAACGCGACCAAAACGCCATTTCCCGACAGGATCCGCACGGAAGCCGTCTGCTCAAAAAGAAGATGCACACCGTTCAAGCCATGGGCAGGCGGTTTGAACGCGAGCAGGAGAATATGACCGCCATGCCCGAACAGGAAGAAGCCATTTTCGCCAAGCTCGACTGCACACCCCTTCCCGCCGATAAAACCGTGCTGGATCTCTCCTGCGCCGAGCTGAGCGTCAGCGGACGGACGCTCTGCCGGGATATCCGCCTGACCGTCCACGCCAGAGAAAAGCTGTGCATCTGCGGACATAACGGCGTGGGCAAATCCACCCTTCTGCATCTCATCCGCGATACGCTTGAAAAGCGCTCCGATCTGCGCGTCTTCTATATGCCGCAGGATCCCGGCGACCTGCTGGATCTCTCCCTGTCCCCTGTCGAGCTGCTCTCCCCGTCCGGTGAAAAGGAAGTGCGAAGCCGCGCCGGCATCCTTCTGGGCAGCATGAAATTCACCGCCGACGAAATGAACCACCCCAGCGCGGGGCTTTCCGGCGGGCAGAAAGCCAAGCTGATGTTCCTGATGATGGCAGAGAGCGGCGCGAATGTCCTGCTTCTGGATGAACCGACGCGCAATCTCTCCCCGCTTTCCGGTCCCGTCATCCGCGAACTGCTTGCGGAATATCCCGGCTGCATCATCACCGTCTCCCATGATCGACGCCTGATTCAGGAAGTCTGCACGCGCACCGTGGAGCTGACCCCCGAAGGGGTGCGCCCATCCTCGTTTTGCGACAATTTTTGACAGAATCAGACACGAAGTGGGGCTTGATGACTCGTTTTTGTCCATTTTGCATTTCATAATGGAGTGTAAGTGGAGAAATTTACGCTAAAATAATTGACAAGTGGGAAAAAATGGTTAAAATGGAAGGAGTTAGGTTCTCGGACAGCGCATGTCCGTATCCGGAAAGGAGTGCATCTGGCGATGAAAGACATCTCTGTGGAATATTTGGGAGGAAGCGGTTTTCTGGTATCGCTGGGCGATATCGGCATGCTCTTTGACGCAAGCGAAACCGGGCCGGATCAGCGAAAGCTTCCCGACAAGGAGACCCTTTCCCGCTTTCGTAAGCTGTATGTCCTGATCAGCCATCACCACGACGACCACTTTTCTCCGACCGTCTATGACCTGTGCGGAGCGGACGCAACCTATATCCTCGGTTTCGATATTCCTCAGCCTTATCGCGGCGTTCGCATGTCCCCGGGCGACGAGCAGACGTTCGGCTCGGTCACCGTTCATGCCTATGGCTCTACGGATGAAGGCGTTTCCTTCCTCGTCCGTTTTGCGGGCATCACGTTTTTCCATGCCGGCGATTTGAACCTCTGGCATTGGCGGGATGAATCCTCCATCACGGAAATCGAAGCCGCCGAGCGTGCGTTTTATGACTGCGTCGCGCCGATCCCCTCGCAGAAGATCGACGTCGCGTTCTTCCCTGTCGATCCCCGTCAGGGCAGTATGTATGACGCGGGCGCGGGCTATTTCATCATGACCGTCAAGCCCAAGATCTTTATCCCGATGCACTTTCAGGGCAGACCCGATGTCGCCATGCGCTTTGCCGTCACCGGCGAAACGCCTTTCACGCGTATCGTCGCCCTCGACGCGGCAGGCGACCATATCGACCTGCACCTGCCCGAGGATGAAGACTCCGCACCGGATCAGAAGCTCAGGGATCTTCTCGCAGGAAAAGACAACCACGCCGATTAAAACCGCTCCCCTTCTTATCCAACAGCGAAGCAAAGAAAGGGTGCAGGGAACTGAGTTCCCTGCACCCTTCAGCCTGTCGACAAAAGTATGCAAACACCCCGGAAACATGATATAATAAGAATCATGATTCCGGGGTGATTCTATGTATAAGAAGCAGAATCGAGACAAGCAGAAAGATATCCGCGTTG
>Ga0129311_1000885_pt1 | contig 23762 bp, 23 predicted proteins | sample Go1ome_FD_94435 | JGI IMG/M metagenome (GOLD analysis project Ga0129311, IMG submission 94435) | Western lowland gorrila individual fecal microbial communities from Wisconsin, USA - Go1022B metagenome | ecosystem: Host-associated > Mammals > Digestive system > Large intestine > Fecal | place... | reverse complement strand
TGCCGCTGGAGAACCATTGCCTGCTGGTATTTTTCCGGGATGGCGTAGTGAAGAAGTGCGATTTGCAGAAGCATTTTGAAAAGACGAAGACATTTCAAGTTCTACTCAAGAAGCCGGATTATTTTCAGCATGTGCAGACGCAGACGGGCGGATACGGTGTTGCGTGGGATGTGAACATGACCGTTTCGGATACGATGCTCTACCGGATTGGAAAAAGTGTTCCGCTGACAATGGAGGACTTCCGGAACTTTGCTGCGTACAGAGTCATCAACACATCGGAAGCGGCAGAGATACTTGCCTGCTCACGGCAGAACATCATCGAACTAACAAAGCGCGGGAAGCTCCATCCAATCAAAGTGTCGGGAAAGAGCACGATGTATCTCAAAAGTGAGGTCTTGAAGCGAAACTGGCGGTGATTATGAGTTATACCCCTTTATACCCTCATGACGAGGGTATAAAGGGGTATAATAGTTTTCTGAGTATTGTCGTAAGTAGTGGGTCTCTATTCGTCTGTGTAAAAGTTTAATAGGTTCTGGGTACATCGTCCTCGGCGGCAGCTTCCATCTTGAACTTATCCATAGCGGCGCGGGCCTCGGGAACATTGATCTTGTTGGAATTCTTGCTAGACATAATCCGTTTCTCCTTTTCATCAATCATACTTGCTGGGTCACTGGGTATCGCGAGCATAGTTTGACTCGAAAGAGGGGGAATATGCTGTTTTTTTGTTGGAAATTTTCTCCGCAAATATGCGGCGTCAGAAAAAAGCGAAAAAGGAGTAAAAGAAATGCGGCTGAATACGCTGGGAGTGGTCCATGAATTTTTGCGGCACCATGTGAAAGAAGGGGCGCTGTGTATTGACGCCACGGCAGGTCGGGGCCGGGACACGGCGCTGCTGTGCCGCCTGGCGGGGGAGCGGGGCAGGGTGCTGGCCTTTGACATTCAGCAAAGTGCGGTGGATCAGACTCGGGCCCTGCTGGAGCAGGGGGGCCTTTCCGCCCAGGTGATCCTGGATAGCCATGCCCACATGGAGCAGTATGCCCGGGCGGGGACGGTAGACTGCGTAGTGTTCAATTTCGGCCGCTTGCCCGGCGGCGACCCTCGTATTTTTACTCGGGCGGAGTCTTCCGTGGCAGCCATCGGAGCGGGACTGCGGCTTCTGCGGCCTGGCGGCGTCATGGCCATTGCCCTGTACTATGGAAAGGAGAATGGCTACGAAGAACGGGATGCAGTTCTGGAGTATTTGAAGACCGTGGATGATAGGATGTACACAGTTCTTTGCTGCCAGTGGAGCAACCGGCGGGGAGAGCCGCCTCTGCCCATTTTTATCTGGAAGGAAGCCTGAAAAAGCCCCGGGAGCGCGAAACGAACGCACTCCCGGAGCTTTTTATTGCTGGAGCAAAAATTTTTATCACGCGGCCACACCGCACATTAAAGCCAAGGAGTTCCGCAAAATAAGGAACAGCAAGTGCTTTGGGAACAGGGGCTGTATCGCGGTACCCGCAGCCTTTATGTGTACGGTTTCGGAAATCCGGTCACACTTGGCCGGGGACTTTGGGGAGCTGGGCAAAACTCGCGGCCAGTTCCTCGTCCGTGGGGATGTAGTCGCTCATCTGGCCGTTGTGGAACTTCTCATAGGCCAGCATATCAAAATAGCCGGTACCGGTCAGGCCGAAGACAATAGTTTTCTCCTCGCCGGTCTCCTTGCATTTCAGAGCCTCGTCAATGGCCACCCGGATGGCGTGACTGGATTCGGGAGCGGGGAGAATGCCCTCTACTCGGGCAAACTGCTCCGCCGCCTCGAACACCTTCGTCTGCTCCACAGAGACGGCTTCCATGTAGCCGTCGTGGTACAGCTGGGAGAGAATGGAGCTCATTCCGTGATACCGCAGGCCGCCGGCGTGGTTGGGGGAGGGAATAAAGCCGCTACCCAGAGTGTACATTTTGGCCAGGGGACACACCATGCCGGTGTCGCAGAAATCGTAGGCGAACTTGCCCCGGGTGAAGCTGGGGCAGGAGGTGGGTTCCACGGCGATGATGCGGTAATCCTGCTCACCCCGCAGCTTTTCGCCCATAAAGGGGGAGATGAGGCCACCCAGGTTGCTGCCGCCGCCGGCGCAGCCGATGATGATATCGGGGACGATGTCGTACTTGTCCAGAGCCGTCTTGGTCTCCAGACCAATGATGCTCTGGTGCAGCAGTACCTGATTCAGCACGCTGCCCAGTACGTAGCGGTAGCCGGGGGTGCTGGTGGCTGCTTCCACCGCTTCGGAAATGGCACAGCCCAGGGAACCGGTGGTGCCGGGATGCTCCGCCAGGATCTTTTTGCCGATCTCTGTTTCCATGGAGGGGGAAGGAGTAACGGAGGCGCCGTAGGTCCGCATGACTTCCCGGCGGAAGGGCTTTTGCTCGTAGGAGCACTTCACCATGTACACTTTGCAGTCCAGACCCAGATAGCTGCACGCCATGGAGAGGGCGGTGCCCCACTGGCCGGCGCCGGTTTCGGTGGTGACACCTTTGAGACCCTGCTGCTTTGCGTAATAGGCTTGGGCGATGGCACTGTTGAGTTTGTGGGAGCCGGAGGTGTTGTTGCCCTCAAATTTGTAGTAGATCTTGGCTGGAGTCTGGAGCTTTTCCTCCAGGCAGTAGGCCCGTACCAAGGGGGAGGGACGGTACATTTTGTAAAAGTCCCGGATCTCCTGGGGAATGGGGATCTCCCGGGTGTCGTTGTCCAGCTCCTGACGGATGAGCTCGTCGCAGAACACAGGTCGCAGGTCCTCAAAACCCATGGGTGCTCCGGTGCCGGGATTCAGCAGCGGTGCGGGCTTCACTTTCATGTCCGCCCGGACATTGTACCAATTTTTGGGCATCTCGTCTTCAGACAGATAAATCTTGTAGGGAATTTTTTCGGTGGTCATAGTATTTGCTCCTTTCGCGTTCCGGGGGTCCGGCGGGGAAAGAGGCAAAGAAAAAAGACCTCCATCCCACAAGGACCCATTCCAATGGTTCCTTTGGGACAAAAGTCTGAAAACTTCTGCGGTGCCACCCAAATTGACGATCACTCGTCCGCTCGGCGACGTGCCAACACACGTCTTTCCTTGGTAACGGGGGAAAAGCCCGTCGGTACTTACTGGGGAAAAGACCCGTTCAGCCCGCCCTCCGCAGTCCATTCCGCAAAGGCCTCTCTGCCGCCATTCCACCATCGGCGGCTCTCTGAAAAAGATGCGTTCTGCCTACTCGTCTGCGTCATCGGTTTCGTTCTTTTGAACTTGGCGCAAGTGTACTCCGGCAAAATTCATTTGTCAATGCCTGAGAACCGAATTTTGCAGATGTGACAAATTTGTGGGAAAAATGTTCCGGAAAAATTGTAGATTATAGAAAGGCGGGAAGAAGCTGTCTTCTTCCCGCCGATGTGTTTACCGCTGATATTCGAATTCAAAATCGTACATGGACACGGTGTCGCCGTCCTGGATGCCCCGCTTCTCCAGCTGCTGGAACAGGCCGGATTCCCGCAGGGTCCGGTCGAAGTACATCCGGCTCTCGTAGTCGGAGAAGTTGACGTTGCCCATGAGGCGCTGCAGCCAGGGGCCTTCCACCAGCCAGGTGCCGTCGTCGGCCCGGCGGATGTCCAGCGGCGCGGAGGTGTCCACCACCTCGGGGCGGGGCACATACTCCGGCTCATACACGGTGACGGGAGGCAGGGTGGACAGCATTTCCGCCACCTTGCCCACCAGCTGCCGGGTGCCCTGATGGGCCGCCGCGGAGATCTCCAGCAGGGAATAGCCCTTGCCCTCCACGTGGGCACGGAGCCGCTCCAGATTTTCCGGGTCCTCCATAATGTCCACCTTGTTGGCACACACGATCTGGGGCCGCTCCGCCAGCTCCGGGCTGTACTGCTTCAGCTCCTCGCAGATGGCGTCAAAGTCCGCCACGGGGTCCCGACCCTCGCTGCCGGACACATCCACCACATGGACCAGCAGGCGGCAGCGGTCAATGTGCCGCAGAAAGTCGTGTCCCAGGCCGGCGCCCTCGCTGGCACCCTCAATGATGCCGGGAATGTCCGCCATGACAAAGGAGACGCCATCGTCCACCCACACCACGCCCAGATTGGGGAACAGGGTGGTGAAATGGTAGTTGGCGATCTTGGGCTGGGCCTTGGAGACCACGCTCAAAAGGGTGGACTTGCCCACGTTGGGGAAGCCGATGAGGCCCACATCCGCCAGCAGCTTCAGCTCCAGAATGACGTCATGGCTCTCGCCGGGCAGGCCCGCTTTTGCGAAGCGGGGCACCTGCCGGGTGGGGGTGGCGAAATGGATATTGCCCCAGCCGCCCCGGCCGCCTTTGCACAAAACGAAGGGCTCCGAGCCGCTCATGTCCTTGATGATCTCGTTGGTCTCGGCGTCCCGTACCAGGGTGCCCCGGGGCACACGGATGACGAGGTCGGCGCCGTCCTTGCCGGACTTGCGGGCGCTCTGGCCGTCCATGCCGTTGGGGGCCACGTACTTGCGCTTGTAGCGGAAGTCCATCAGGGTGGACAGGTTGTCGTCCACCTGCAAAATGATGGAACCGCCCCGGCCGCCGTCGCCGCCGTCGGGGCCGCCGGCCGCCACGTACTTTTCCCGGTGAAAGGCCACCACGCCGTTGCCGCCGTTGCCGGCCTTCACGGTGATGCGGGCCTTGTCGATGAAAGAAGTTGCCATAAAGAACACACCTCCAAAACTTTTTTCTAGTATACCCGTAGAGGCGCACACATCCCAAAACACGCTCATGGCATATGCTCGGATGCGGACGCCTTACCGGAAAAAGAGCCCCGAACAATGCTGTTCGGGGCTCTCCAGTGACTGATTACTCAGCGACGTAAACAGAAGCCTGCTTACGATCCTTACCCAGGCGCTCAAAACGGAGCACACCGTCAACCTTGGCGAACAGGGTATCGTCAGTGCCGATACCAACGTTCACACCGGGATGGATGTGGGTGCCGCGCTGGCGGACCAGGATGTTGCCGGCCTTGACAAACTGACCATCAGCGCGCTTGGGACCCAGGCGCTTGGACTCGGAGTCACGGCCGTTCTTGGTGGAGCCGCCGCCCTTCTTGTGGGCGAAGAACTGAAGACCAATACGAATCATGATACGGACCATCCTTTCTTTAGAATGATGGAGAGGAATCACTCTTCCTCCAAAACTTCAATGTTGTCGGGGAACTCGTCGTGGAGCTCGGTAAAGTAGACCATTAGCCCCGTCAGAAGCGCCTGACAGGTGCTCTCCGCTGTGGGAGCCAGGCCCCCGGGGAGACGCAGGGAGATAGATGTGTTACTTTCCCGGACCTTCACAGATGCCGCCAGACCCAGCACGTCGTTAATGGTGGCCTCCACCAGGCGGATGGCGCTGGTGATGCCCGCGCAGACGATGTCCGCGCCTTCCTCGGCGTAGCCGCTGTGGCCCTGAGAGTCAAAACCGGTGATCCGGTCGCCCTCCATGCGGAATGTGATGGTGGTCATGCTCAGACAGAGATCTTGCCGATCTCAACCTTGGTGTAAGGCTGACGATGGCCCTGACGCTTGCGGTAACCCTTCTTGGCGTTGTACTTGAAGATACGGATCTTCTTGCCCTTGCCGTTCTTGACGATCTTGGCCTCCACGGAAGCGCCCTCCACAACGGGAGTGCCGAAAGTGGCCTTGTCACCGTCCAGGATAGCCAGGACCTGGTCGAACTTGACGGTGTCGCCGGCTTCCTGGTCCAGCTTCTCGATGTAGACCACGTCGCCCTCAGCGACCTTGTACTGCTTGCCGCCGGTCACGATGATTGCGTTCATTGCTTGATTCAACTCCTTCATTTACGGGCTCGCTGTCGGGGGCGGCGCCTGGGCGCACTTGTAGACCCATTCAAAGCGGCTTACCAAGTATATCAATGCAAAAGGGATTTGTCAACGTCTTTTTAAAGAAAAATGCGGAAAAATCATATGTTTATCAGGAAAAAGGGGAGAGATAGGGGAGGCACTGGGTAGTGAGCCGGGTCAGGCTCGTCACGGTGATGGTAACAGTGCTGGTGTTTTCCCAGTCCTCCGGCAAAAGGTCCCCATGATATGCCTCCGGCGGGAAGACATGAAACCCAAAGAAATTGCCGCTGTCTTTCAAACAGGACATCACGCTGTAATGGCTATGGGGAAGCTGGATGCCATGTATCGTGGTACGCATAGCGGCGGAACGTTCCAGGCTGTAAGACTGCTTATCTATCCGCTTGTCATAACAGCCGGAGACCAACTGCCCGCCGGACTGTGTACAGATGCCTTCTGCCTGAAAGGTGAGTGCATATCCGCTCAGACTGCTGGTGGCCTCTTCCAGGCTTTGTACCGTGATCCGGCAGCCGCTGTCATCCTCGTACAGGGCCTTACCCACGTTGCTATCCAGGTCTGTTAGGTCCAGCTCCAGGCTGTACGCGCTGGGGAGCTCCTCAAGGGTGACGGCGTAGTTCTGGTTCCAGAACTGATATCGCAGACCATACCGCCAGGTGCCGATGAAACCATAATTGTGTAGTATTATATAGATAATAGCTAATATAATGGCTGCTATACTGCCAATCATTGCCCATCGGTGCTTGATGCGCTTCAAGTCCCGGGTCTGGGACATGCCGTAAATAACCTCTGTCACCTCTGTGTCCAGGGTTGATGCGATGCGCTCCAGGGTGTCCACATCCGGCAGGGCCTTTTCTGTCTCCCAGGCGGACACCGCCTGCCGGGTGACGAACAGCCGCTCCGCCAGCTGCTCCGGGGCCATGTGTTTCGAGGTCCGCAGATGCTTAATGTGTTTGCCCACGGATGCCATGGGGCCAGCCTCCTTTTCTTGTTGGCCCCAGTGTACCACCGGACGGTGGAAAAGTCACGCAAACAGCCTTTGCGGGCGGTGGCTCAGGTGGCAAACCCGGCGTACTGCGTCATGTACAGCTCGTGATACTTTCCCTGCTTTTGCAGCAGTTCCCCGTGAGTCCCCTGCTCCACGATCTGCCCCTGGTCCATGACCACGATGAGGTCGGCGTCCCGGATGGTGGACAGCCGGTGGGCAATGATGATGCTGGTACGGTTTTTCATCACCAGGCGCATGGCGTCCTGGATGGTCTTCTCCGTCCTAGTATCCACGTTGGAGGCCGCTTCGTCCAAAATCAGGATGCGGGGGTCCGCGATGAATGCTCTGGCGATGGCCAGCAGCTGACGCTGGCCCTGGCTGATGCCGGTGCCGCCGCCGGTCAGGACCGTGTCCCAGCCCTGGGGCAGCAGGCGCAGCAGCTCCTGACAGCGGCTCATTTCCACGGCGGCGTCCAGCTGGGACTGGCTGGCGTTGGGATTTCCGTAGGCCAGATTGTTCCGGACGGTATCGGAAAACAAGACTGTATCCTGCAAAACGATGGCAATCTCCCTGCGCAGGCTGCCTCTGGCGGTGGCCCGGATGCTTTGCGTGCCGATTCGGATCTCGCCGCTGTCTGGGTCATAGAACCGCATCAGCAGATTGACCACGGTGGTTTTTCCGCTGCCGGTGGCGCCCACCAGCGCCACTTCCTTTCCCGACGCCACCTCTAGGCTGAAATCCCGCAGCACGGGATGGCCCGGCTGATAGGAAAACGTCACGTGCCGGAAGGAGACTGCCGCGCCTTCCTCCGCTGCCGGGGGTTCGCCGCTCTTGTCCTCGTCGGCTTCATCCAGAAGGGTGAACACCCGCTCGGCACCGGCAATGGCGGTCTGCACCTGTCCGTAAATCTGGGCAATCTCGTTGATGGGGCGGCTGAATTGCTTGGCGTATACGATGAACGCGGAGATCACACCCATGGAGATCATGCCCCGGGCGGCGAACCAACCGCCGAACACGGCGATGATGACAAAGCCGATATTGCCGATGCAGTTCATGACGGGCCCCATGACGCCGCTGAAAATATCCGTCCGAATGCCTGCTTTTGTCAGCGCGTCCGAGGTGGCGCAGAATTCGTCTGAGGTCTGCGCCTGATGGTTATAGGCCACCACCGTCCGGTAACCGGAGACCATTTCCTCCACCGTGCCGTTCAGTGCTCCCAGAAGCTGCTGACGGCGGCGGGCAAATTTCCGCACCTTTTGGGATAAAAATTTGGTGGCGCCAACGGTCAGCAGCACGGTGACGCAGCTCAACAGGGCCAGCTGCCAGCAGTACCAGAGCATCATGGAAACAGTGCCGCACACCATCAAAATGCCGGAGAACAGGGAGGGCAGGGATTGGGACACGGTGGTGGAGATGTTTTCGATGTCGTTGGTCATGCGGCTCATGATATCTCCGCGGGAGTGGGTGTCCAGATATCCCACAGGCAGCTCCACGATCTTGCCGAACAGCTCCTCCCGCATCCGTTTGACGATGCTCTGGCTCAGGCGGGCGCCGATCCGTCCCTGGACCAGCTGACTGGCGCTGTACAGGAAATAAGCTGCCAGCATCCACAAGAGGACAGGGGCCAGCGGCCCGTGCCGTTCCCCGGCGATGACATCAATGGCCCGGCTTTGCAGGCTGGGCGTGTAGACACCGCAGGCGGTGCCCAGCACCACGGCGGCCAGCATCCCGGCCACCAGTTTTTTCTCCCGGGAAAAATAAGACGATACCCGCCGCAGTGTATCCGCGGCGTTCTCCGCGTGTTGCACCTCTGCGAAACGGGTAGCCCGGTTGTTCATACCGGGAATATTGCGTTCCACCAGCTTGGTGTCAGCCATTGTCGGTCCCCTCCTCTCCAATCTGGGAGCAGTAGATATCCTGATACGTTTTGCAGGACTGGAGCAGCATGTCGTGTGTGCCGCAGGCTTCCACCTGCCCGTCCCGCAGGACAACGATGCGGTCTGCCTGCCGCACGGAGGCAATGCGCTGGGCCACGATGAGCTTTGTGGCCTCTGGCCTGGCCGCGTTCAGTGCCCCGTACAGGTTTGCCGCCGTTTTCAGGTCCAGGGCGCTGGTGGAATCGTCAAAAATGAGGATCTCAGCAGGCTTCAGCACGGCTCTGGCAATGGAGATGCGCTGCTTCTGCCCGCCGGAGAGGCTGTTGCCCTGTTCGGCCACCAGGGTGTCGTATCCCTCCGGCGCGGCGGAGATGAAGCCGTCCGCCTGGGCGGCCTTCGCCGCGGTTCGCAGCGCTTCCTCCGGCGTGCCGGGGGCTCCCCAGGAGATGTTCTCCCGGATGGAGCGGCTGAAGAGCTCGCTTTTCTGCGCCGCCACGGCGACCCTGTCCCGCAGCGCCTTCTGACGCCACTTCCGCACATCCACGCCGTCCACCAGCACCGCACCCGCCGTCACATCGTAAAAGCGTGGGATCAGGCCCACCAGAGCGGATTTTCCGCAGCCGGTGGCCCCCATAATAGCCACGGTCTCCCCCGGCCGGATGGTGAGGTCGATGTGACGCAGCACGGTCCGCCCGGTGCCGGGAAAGCCAAAGGAGACATCTCGGAACTCGATGCTGCCACGGGGGTTCGCCGTTTCTCCCTCAAAGCTGCCGTCCGCCAGCTCCGGCTGGCTGTCCAGAACCTCCCGGACCCGTTTCCAGGAGGCGATGCCCTTGGAGATGGTCTGAAACAGCATGACCAGGTTCAAGATCCCGTTTAGCATTTGGGTGGTGTAGGTGATGGCCGCCATGATGGTGCCCGGCGTCGCGGTACCGGCCGCAACCTGATAGGAGCCAGACAGCACAAGCAGCGCCACCGCGATATACATCAGCGCGTTCATCACCGGATTCATATAGGCGAAAATCAACAGTACGTGAAGCTGCGTCCTCACCAGGGTGTCATTGGCTTTTCCGAAGCGCAGCTTTTCATAGCCCTCCCGCACACAGGCCTTGATGACCCGGATTCCGGACACATCCTCCTGCAACATGCTGTTGATGTGGTCCAGCTGTTCCTGAAGCCGCAGCAGCTGAGGCCCCGCTTTGTACAGACAAAAGGCCCATGCAGCCGGAAAGCAGGGGGAATGCGCATAAGAGCATCCATCCGAACTGCCGGTTCAGACGAAACATGCAAAAAATACTGCCGCCCATCAGCATGATGGTATGGATCATGCCCCGGACGAATTGAGCCACGAAGTTCTGTACCTGTGTAATGTCATTGGTGACCCGGGTGACCAATGAACCTGTTCCGAAGCGGTCCATCTGCGGGAAGGAAAAGGCCATGATCCGCCGAAAGCAGTCCTTCCGGATCTCATTGCCAATGTTCTGGCTGGCCAGATGTACAAACATATTGTTCAGGGCGCCGCATGTTCCGCCAAATAAAACCAACAGGATCATGATGAGCCCCAGTCTTACGATCAGTTCCAGCCCTCCCGTTCCGGAGGCATCCAGCTTCAGCACGCCGTCGTCCACGATCTGGCGCATCAGTCCCGGCTGGAGCAGGTCCATGGAGACCTCTCCCACCATGAACAAAGCGGCGGGAATGGCGAAGCACAGGTATTTTTTCACATAGTTCCACATATTGCATCTCCTGGCTTTGAGATCAAAAAAAGACGTGTGGCACAACTGGATTTACGCAGTTCTGCCACACATCTTTTTTAGTGTATCACGCATTGCTCTAAATTTTAAAAATTTTTTGGAACTTTTCCGAGCTTGTTCCGCCGTCCTTTTTCCATAGTGACATTTCGACTTTCAAAACGGGACATTCCACAGTGGAGCTCCCAAGTGCTCTGCTGTTCACGCAAGGGAGCCATACCGCCGGGGGTGAGGCGAAACACGCCATCCCGGCTAGGGATGGCGTGTTTATTCCGGATATACTTGCAGAACGGAATCTGCAATACGGTCCATAAGGGACGGCGTGCAGACACCATTTGGCGCATAGACGATCCAGCTGCATGCCGGAGCGTGTTCCGAGCGAAAAGGAATCGGAACCAAGAGGTCCGTCCTGTGGACCACGAGTGCTGGCAGAAAGCCGATGCCGTATTTTTGCAAAATGGCCTGCTTGATGGCCTGCGCGCTGTCCAATTCCATGACGATCCTGGGAGAACGGCCATGCTTGGAAAACTCGTTCAGGAGGAGCTTTCGATAGCTGCATCCGTTTTCCGTCAGGATGAAGGCCTTGTCCCGGATGTCATCGAAAGAAACGATACCTTTTTTAGAAAGCGGGTGAAGGGGCGGTACGGCGATGACCATGGGCTCCCGGCGGATCCGCCTGACGGAAAAATCCCGATAGCGGCATTGCGTGTCGATGACAAACATGACGTCCAGCTGACCGCTTCGTAAGAGCGCGTATAAAAACTGCGGATTCCCATTCGTAAGATGGATGGTGATATCAGGGCAGGCGGCCTTCAACTGCGAGATAGCCAACGGCAGATAGGTATCAGCCAGCGTGTTGGTGGCGCCGATGCGGATGACCCGCTTTTCCGGGGGGGGCGATGTCCCGACAGGAGGCTTCATACAGCTGCAAGATCTGTTCCGCGTAGCGCTGAAGCGCAAGGCCCTCTTCCGTGGGCACCATGTGGGCGCCCTGACGCCGCAGCAGTTTCGTACCGTGATAGGCGCCCTCCAGCAGCTGCATGTGCTTTGTGACAGTGGACTGGGCATAATCCAGCTCGACAGCGGCTTGGGAATAGGTCCCTGTTTCCAGAACGGTCATAAAGGTTTTCAACAGGCGCAGGTCAATCATAGAGCACTCCTCAACTATCGAAAATCGTGATAGTTTCTTTCCAGATCATATACCACATGAACAAGCAAAACAAGGTATCATGGAGACAGCGAGAACAAAAAAGCATCATGTGGCCGCTTCGGCCGGAAAGGGAGTTTATCATGAACCATAGCCAATTAGCCCACGAGTACCATATGAAAGGCTACTATTGCAGCCAGAGCCTTTTGGCGGCGTTTTCCGATGTGACAGGACTGAGCGAAGCGGAAAGCCTGAGCGTTTCCGGTTGCTTTGGCCGGGGGGCGGGCTCCGGGGAACTGTGCGGCGTCATCTCCGGCGCCATTATGGTGCTGGGAATGCTGACGCCTGTGGACACCAATGACCCTGTGAACAGCAAGCTCCGCGCCGTGGCGCAGGGGCGGGAATTCCTGCGGCGCTTTTCCCAGCGCTTCGGGGCGGTGCGCTGCGAGGTCCTGCTGCCCATGGAGCTGACGGCGGACGACAGGACGCCGGCGGCAAAGGAACTGGGCATCACGGACCACTGCTCCATTCTGGCTGCCACGGCGGCGGAGATCGTGGAGGAGATGCTCCGCGAGCGCCAGGGGTGAAGCGTGAAAAAGCCCGCCTCCGTGATCACGGAGGCGGGCTTTTCAGCGAAAAGATCAGCCCTTGACGATGGCGGCGGTGTCCATGGCGATCATGAGCTCCTCATTGGTGGGGATCAGCAGGACCTTCACCTTGGAGTCGGCGGCGGAGATAACGGTCTCCTTGCCGCGGACATTGTTGGCTTCAGCGTCCATCTTCACGCCCATGAATTCCAGACCGCTGGCAATGGCCAGACGCTGATTGGCGGAGTTCTCGCCCACGCCGGCGGTGAAGATGATGGCATCCACGCCGCCCATTGCAGCGGCATATGCGCCGATGAGCTTCTTAACACCGTAGTTGAACATATCCACGGCCAGGCCGGCACGCTCGTTGCCCTCCTTGTGGGCATTCTCCAGGTCACGGAAGTCGGAGCTGACGCCGGAAACACCCTGCACGCCGGACTTCTTGTTCAGCACGTTCAGCATCTCGTCGATGTTCATATTATACTTGTTCATGACATACTGCAAAATGCCGGCGTCCAGGTCGCCGGAGCGGGTGCCCATGGGCAGACCGGCCAGGGGAGTGAAGCCCATGGAGGTGTCCACGCTCTTGCCGCCGTCCACGGCGGTGACGGAGGAGCCGTTGCCCAGGTGGCAGGAGATGAGCTTCAGCTCCTCGGGCTTCTTGCCCAGCATGGCGGCGGCGCGGCCGGCCACGTACTTGTGAGAGGTGCCGTGGAAGCCATAGCGGCGGACCTTGTCATTCTCATAGTACTCATAGGGCAGAGCATACATGTAAGCCTTGGGGGGCATGGTCTGGTGGAAGGCGGTGTCGAACACGGCCACCATGGGCACGCCGGGCATGACCTGCTGGCAGGCGCGGATGCCGGTCAGGTTGGCGGGATTGTGGAGAGGAGCCAGGGGGATGCAATCCTCAATGGCCTTCATGACCTCGTCGGTGATGAGGACGGACTTGTTGAAAGCCTCGCCGCCGTGCACCACGCGGTGGCCCACAGCGTCGATCTCCTTCATGGAGCCGATGACGCCGTTCTTGGCGTCCACCAAGGCGTTCAGCACAGCCTGGATGGCCTCGGAATGGGTGGGCATGGCCACGTCAACGGCGTCCAGGACCTCTTTGCCCTCCACCTGAGGCTTATAGGTGAATTTGCCGTCGATGCCGATGCGCTCGCACAGGCCCTTGGCCAGCAGCACGCCGGTCTCGGGGTTGAGCAGCTGATACTTCAGGGAAGAACTGCCAGCGTTGATGACAAGAATGTTCATGATTCACGACTCCTCTTTTTTCTTCTTTTGGGGGAAGACCTTGCGGCTTCCCCATAATTGGTATAAAATGGACACAACAAAACTCCGCCAAAACCGGGCGGAATCCTACACATTACCTATTATAACAGAGTTCTTCCAGGTTACAACCACCATTTTTACCGAAATGTCACTTTTTTGTCATCGAATCGAGAGTGAAATCTATGCAAATTGCAGGTATCATTATAGAGTACAATCCTATGCACCGCGGACACCGCTACCTGCTGGAGGAGACCCGGGCACAGCTGGGATCGGATGCCGCCGTCATCGGTGTCATGAGCGGCAATTTCGTCCAGCGGGGAGATTTTGCCCTGGTGCGCAAGCACGCCCGGGCGCGGGCCGCCGTGGAAAGCGGCATGGACCTGGTGCTGGAGCTGCCTTTGCCATGGGCCGCGGCGTCGGCGGAGCGGTTCGCCGCCGGCGGTGTGCAGGTGCTGCTGGGGACGGGCCTTGTGACGGACCTGGCCTTTGGAAGCGAATGCGGGGACGCTGCGGCGCTTTGGCGCGCAGCGGCTGCCTTGCTGAACCCGAAAATAGACAGCCTTGTCCGGCGGGAGCTTCTCAAAGGCGATAGCTTTGCCGCCGCCCGCCAGCGGGCGGTATCGGCCCTGCTGCCGGCGGAGGATGCGGCACTGTTGGGTGAGCCCAACAATACGCTGGGCATTGAATACTGCAAGGCCCTGCTGCGCCGAGGGAGCGGCGTCCATCCCATGACCGTGAAGCGGAAAGGCATGCACCACAGCGGCCAGGGGCCCCAGGAGGGGTACGCTCCGGCCACCCGTATCCGGGAGGCTCTGCGCCGGGGCGACCGGGGATGGGCGCTGGCGGAAATGGCGCCCGCCATGAAAGTGGTTTACGAGGCCGAGGAGACTGCTGGCCGTGCACCGGTATTTTTGGAAAACTGCCAGCGTGCCGTGCTGGCGAAGCTCCGCTCCATGACGGAGGCGGAGTTCGCCGCGCTGGACGAGGGGCGGGAGGGACTGTACCACCGGCTGTATGAGACCAGCCGCACTGCCTGTTCCGTGGAGGCGCTGTGCCAGGCCGCCAAGACGAAGCGGTACGCGTACAGCCGCATTTCCCGGATGCTCCTGTGGGCCTATCTGGGACTGGCACCTGCCGACTTTCCGGAGCGGGTGCCCTACCTGCGGGTACTGGCTGCCAACGGAACCGGCCGTGCCCTGCTGGCGCGGATGCGGGACACCGCTGCACTGCCTGTTTTGACGAAGCCCGCCGATGTCCGGCTGCTGCCGGAGCCGGCCCAGCGCCTCTTTGCGCTGGAGGCACGGGCCACGGATCTGTATACCCTGGCGTATCCCAACCTGACTGCTGCGCATGGCGGTGCGGAGTGGCGGGAGGGTCCCGTCATTTTGTAAAAGCCAAGAAAGGAGCTTGGATATGGGAGCAGTCATCGCGTTTTTGCTGGTGCTGAGCACATTGACCGCCTGTGCGGGCGGCACGATCACGGATGTGAAAAACGCATTGCCGGCCATGGCGGCAATGCCGCCAGAGGAGACAGCTGTTACTTACAAAGTGGAGCTGACGGAGTATGCCGACACCATCTGTGATGAAGATGGCGCCCAGTTGGTGGCGTACAAGTATCAGGTGCCGGAGCTACGGGCCCTGCGGGGAGACGGCTCCCAGGTCCAGGAGGCCCAATCCCCCGCGGAGGAAGCCGCTCTGGCCACGGTGGAGGCTTTCAACAGCCGCTTTTCCGACTGGATGGAGGAAAGCCGTCTGGCGGAGATCGTGGGCTATGCCCGGGAGGACCGAGCCTGGCGGACGGAAAGCGGCGGAGAGTGGACGGAAGCCTGCTCCTATACAGAGAGTCTGACCTGTCAGGTCTATGAGACAGAGCACTTGGTCAGCATTGCCGCTGTGTGTGACAGCTATACCGGCGGTGCCCACCCCAACCAGGTGCTGCTGGGCTGGAACTTTGACCTGACCACCGGTGAATTTTTCTCACCGGAGGCTCTGGCGGCCGACGGTCAGGAGATCAGCGACCTGGTGGCGGAGGAGATCATCTGTCAGGCGGAAACACGGGCTGTGGAAAATGGCGTGGAGCCGGAGAGCTTTTTCTGGGAGAATTATCAGGAGATCGCCGCCGACTGGGGAAGTTATGCCCTGTCCTTTGATGAGACCGGAATGACTGTGGGCTATTCCCCCTATGAGATGGCCTGCTATGCCGCCGGCCCCCAAGTGTTTACACTGACGTATGAGCAGCTGCTTCCCGATCTCAGTGACCATGGACTTGAGGTCCTGGGATTGACAGTGGATGAATAAGGAAAGCCCCATCCCGCAGGCAGATCGCCTGCGGGATATTTTTGCAGCAAAAAAGGCCGGACCTGCATCAGCAGCAGGCCCGGCTTTTCCTTATACCGCGGCAGACTCTTTGGGGAGCTCCGTCGGCTTCTTTTTGGACTTTTTGCCAAAGCGGGTGGACAAATTATCCAGCACGGAGTAGTACACGGGGGTGAATACCAGCGTGACCACAGTGGAGATGACCATGCCGCTGATCATGGTGATGCCCATATCGCTCATCATCTCGTTGATGCCGCCGATACCGAGGGCCATGGGTACCATGGCCAGGACGGTGGTCAGAGTGGTCATCAGAATGGGGCGGACACGGAGGGGACAGGCGTGGAGGATGGCTTCCTCCCGGCTCTCGCCCATGCCGCGGCGGATCTTGATGTACTCAATCAGGATGATGGAGCTGTTGACCACGGTGCCGGCCAGCATGATGATGGCGACCAATGCCATGATAGACAGGTCCCGGCCGGTGATGGGCAGGGCGAACAGGGCGCCGGTGAAGGCCACAGGCAGGATCATCATGACCATGACGGGCATGACGAAGGACTCAAACTGTACCGCCAGCACGAAATACACCAGCAGCAGGGCTACCAGCAGGGCAAAGCCCAGGTCGCCGAAGCTCTCCATCATGTCCTCGTTGGCGCCGGCTGTTTCCATGGTGTACCCGTCGGGTACGGGATAATCTGACAGGATGGCGTTGATCTGTTTGGTCATCGCGGTGGTGTCGCCGCTGATGGTGTCGCCGGTGATGGTCACCTGGCGGTTTTGATTGTACCGGGTGATGGTCTGGGGCGCCTGCTCAATGACCACGTCCGCGACGGCGCTCAAGGGAATGGTGCCTCCGTAGTTGGAGGCGATGGGCATGGACCGCAGGGCGTCCAGGCTGGTGGAGGCGGAGCCGTCGCCCTTGACCACGACATCCAGCTCTTTGTTGTTGATGGTGACGGTGGTGGCCGTGGAGCCGGTCAGCTCCGCACGGACCGCGCCGCCGATGGCCGCTGCGGTCAGACCGTACTGGGCGGCTGCCTCACGGTTCAGCTTCACCCGGACCTCCGGCACCTGCTCGGACAGGGTGGTGTCCACATTCACAGCGTCGGGCAGCCGCGAGATTTGCGCCATCAAATCATTGGAGATCATCGTCAGGGTATCCATGTCATCGCCGGTGATCTCCACGCAGATATCACTGCCGCTGAGAGAGGAGGTCATGCTGGAGGCGGAGACAGTGATCTTGCAGCCGGCAATGTCCTGCAGAGCCTTGCGCAGGTCGTTCTCAATGTCGAAAGAGCTGCGCTTCCGTTCGCTTTTATCCACCAGGCTCAATCCCAGCGTTACAGATTCATCCTGGGCCAGATAATACATATCCTCCAGCTCCGGAACATCCCGCTCCGCAATGGCGGCGACCCGGTCGGCAATGACGGAGCTTTCGTTCAGACTGGAGCCGGTGGGCATTTCAATGCTGACGGAGACTTGGCCTTGGTCCATATCCGGAATCAAGACCATGGTCGTGCTTCCCAGCGTCAGACAAAAGACAACAATCAGTCCCAGGGAGACCAGCATGCCGGCTTTCAAATGGTAGACGAAATAGTGCAGCAGCCGCATATACAGGTCATTGAGCTTTTTGAAGCAGCCGGAGCACTTGGCCACCAGCGCGTTGGGCTTTTTACCGGAGGCTTTTTTGGCCTCCATCTTTGCCTGGTACTTTGCAACCTTTTCCTCGCTCAGCGTGAAGTAGCACAGCAGAGGTACCACCGTCAAAGAGATCACCAGGGAGGCGGCAATCAAAGAGGCGATGGTCAAGCTGAAGTCCCGGAACAAGTCGCCCACCATACCGCTGGCCATGCTCAGGGGGACGAACACCGCCTCGGTGGTCAGGGTGGAAGCGATAACGGAGGAGGTGACCTCCTTGGTGCCCTCCACACAGGCGCTCATGCGGTCGTGGCCTTCTGAGGAGAAACGGGTGATGTTTTCCAGGACCACAATGGAGTTATCCACGATCATACCGACGCCCATGGCGATGCCGCCCAGGGACAGCATGTTCATCGTCAGCCCCAGGGCGTTCATCAGAATGAACACGGTCAGAATACAAATGGGCATGGAGAGGCAGATGGTCAGCGTGGAACCGCCCCGGCGCAGGAACAGGAACACCACTATGGCAGCCAGGACGATGCCTTGGAAGATGTTCTGGAAGGCGTTGTTGACGGATTCGCTGATGTAGTCGCTGGCGGAGTAGGGGACTGCGTATGTGATATTGCCGTTTTCGGCGGCCAGCTCCTCCATCCGGCGCAGGACCGACTGGGCCACTTCCATTTCGTTGGAGTCAGACTGCTTGGAGATCTGCAAAATCACGCAGGGGGACTCGCCCACCTTGGCCATGCCTTCCAGGTCCTGGTCCTCCAGGGAGACATCGGCGATCTCCGACAAGCGGATGGTGCCGCCGGTGGGCAGGGAGATGAGCATGTTGGCCACGTCATCCACGGTCTGGAATTTCGCATCGGTGGAAACCGTGAGGGTCTTGTTGCCGTTGTCCATGTCGCCGCCGGGGTACACCAGGTTCTGCCCCGCCAGGAACTGGGCCACATAGCTGTTGGACAGCCCGAAGCCGGATACCTTGGCGGAATTCAGCTCCACGGAGATCTGCTGCTGCACGCCGCCCATGACCTCCACCTGCGCCACGCCGTCAATGCGTTCCAGGGTGGGGGAGACCACGTCCTCCGCCAGGGACTGAAGTTCTGCCAGGTCATCACCTGTCAGGGCGATCATAGCGGTGGGCATCATATCGCTCATGTTCATGTTGATAATGACGGGGTCATTGGCGTCATCCGGCAGCGACGCGAGGTCGAATTTTTCCCGCAGCTTGGTGGCGGCGGTATCCAGGTCCGTGCCGTCCACATATGTAATTTGAATCATGGAGACGCTGTCAGAGGAGGTGGACGTGATCTCATCCACGCCGGAGACCTGCATGACAGCGGATTCCAGCGGCTTTGTGACCAGCTCTTCAATGTCGCTGGGCGTGGCGCCGGCGTACACGCACATGACCACGGCCATGGGCATTTCAATATCCGGCATCAGGGCCATTTGCAGCTGAGAGCCGTACATGACACCGAAAATCGCCACCATGATAACAGCCAGAATCGTGGCGACCCGGTGCTGGATACAAGCTTTCGCAGTATTCATCAGGCCTGCTCCTCCCCGGAGGCGGTATTCTCCGCCGCCTCATTGGCCGGAGCGGCGTCATCTGTGCCGCTGACAACGCGGACGGCGTCGCCGTCAGACAGGTAGGACTGGCCCACTGTCACCAGCTGCTCCCCAGCAGTGAGGCCGGAGGTGATCTGGGTGACGCCGCTGCCGGTGATGCCGGTGGTGACCTCCACGTACTTGGCGGTACCGTCCTCCACCACATAGACGTACTGGGTATCGCCGCTGGTGAGGATGGCCTCCGTGGGAATGACCACGGTGTTGTCGTTATAATCCGTGCGGAAGGTCACAGCGGCGAACATACCGGAGAGGAGGCCGGTCACATCACCGGGCACGGTAACAGTGACGGTGTACAGCTTCGTCTGCATATTGGCCGCCTGGTCCACGGAGCGGATGGTGCCGGTGAAGGTCTTGCCCAGGGAGGACACGGACACATCCACCGGGGCGCCGATGAAGAGCTTCGGAACCAGGGCCTCGGACACCATGACGGTGACCTTCATCTGCGTGGGATCATCAATGACGGCCACGGGAGCGCTGGTGCTGGTGAAGCTGTTTTCCGTGACGTTCAGGCTGGCCAGCACGCCGCTCATGGGCGCCACGACATTGCCGTTGCCGTCCACATGCTCCAGGGCGGTGTTCAGCTGCTCCAGGCTGGACTGGTAGCTCTCCATGCCGGCCTCCAGCTGGGCCAGAGTGGAGTTCCGGGTGGCAATGGCGGACTGCAATTGCAGCTGCGCCTGGTCGATCTCCACCTGGGAGGCGGCGCCGATCTCATACAGGGCCTTCAGATTGTTCAGGTTGTCCTGATACAAGCTGATCTGCTCGGCGAAGACCTTGGACTGGTCGGCGTAGCTCTGAGCGGCGGAGGCGTAGCTGATGCTGGCCGCGTTGTAGGAGGCCAGGGTGCTGGCAAGGTCCAGGGTGCAGAGAATGTCGCCGGCCTCCACGGTATCACCGGCGTGGAAATAGACGGCGGTGCACTTGGCGGAGGTGGCGATGAGGACCATCTGCTCGTTGTCCGAGGACACCTGGCCGGAGACGGTATTTTCCGTTCCGATGGCGGACATGGAGACCTCCTGGACCTGCACGGGGGTACCGGAGACCTCCTCTTCCTGGGTTTCCTCCTTTTTGCCGCAGCCTGCCAGGGAAAGCAGCATCAGCCCGGCCAGCAGAAGGGATACAATGCGTTTACGATTCATAGTCGGTTGGTCCTCCATCAGTTCAAAATACCGTATTCAACGGCCCACAGATAGGTGTGGTAAGCGGAAAAGAGATTATGCTTGGCGGTGGCCACATCCGCCTCGGCGGAGGCCAGGGAATCCTGGGCCTCCAGCAGGGCGTTCTTGGAAATGGAGCCCTGCTGGTATTTCAGCTGAGAGGCCGCGTAGGCGTTTTTCTGGTAATCCAGCGCGGACTGGGAGGCTTTCAGCACCTGCTGGTAGTCCGCCACGGCGTCGTACATGGCGCGGAAGTTCATCTCAAAGGACTGGACCGTGGACTGATACGTATACTTGGCGGCCTCATAAGTATGGACGGCGGACTTGTAATGATAGTTGTTCTGTCCGTAGCCCTTGATGCTGTCCTTGTAAGTCTCCTGCGCGTCATCCAGTGTTCTTTGTGCGGCGAACAGGTCATAGCTCTTTTCCTTGGCGGCGGCCAGGGCGGTATCGTAATCCATCTCGGCCACCAGCTTGTCGGACACCTGGGGAGGTTCCGTCAGCGTCAGGCTGCCGGCCTGCTCCAGTCCCAGCATGACCTCCAACTGGCGGGTGTAATTGCGGATATTCATATCCAAAGTGGAGATGCCGCTGGACATCTGGGTGCGGCCGTCCTTCACCTGCTGCAGCGTCAGGGCGGAGATCTGCCCCAGCTTGTAGCGCAGCTCCATCTCCTCCACGGTGCGGTCTAAAGCGTCAAGCTGCCGCTGGAGGCTGGAGCGGGTGTTCTGCATCTCCAAAATGGCCATGTACAGCGTCTCCGCGCCCATGACCACTTGATTCTCCGCGTTTTCCAGCTGCCGCTTGGCGGCGGCGTAATCGTCCTGGATCTTGCCGTCCTTCAGGTCGTCGAAAGTGTCTCGCAGAGAGTCGTAGGAGGCATCCAGACTGGAGAAAATGTACTCGGAGGAAAAAGAGCCGGACAGGCTGGTGTTGCCCATGGCGCTGTCCAGCTGTCCCAGCTGGAGCATTGCCCGCTGCGTTTTCGCAATGCTGTTCAGGGCGTCCTTTAAATCGTCATACATTTTTTCATAATCCACCACATCAATGGAGGCGATGGACTCCTCCAGCATCCGGACGGTCAGGTTATTTTCCCGGACTCTGGTCTCCAGATTGGCGAAAGAGACAGTGCCCTCCGGGTCTGCGGCATACAGCTCTTTTTGTGTCACAGTCTGCCCGTCCTTGACACCGGCGGCGGCCATTGCGGCATCCGCGGTGCCGCTGGGCGTTTCCGCGGCCAGTGCCGTGGCGGACAGAAACGAACCGCTCAGCGCCAGGCTCAGCGCCATGGCCGTGATTTGTTTTCGCATACGAACTCCTCCGTTTACTCTTATTCCCAACATGACTTCCTTACATTACGGTGGCAAGTTTAAGCCAAGATTGAAAACCGGCGTTAAAACTGTGAACAATTTAAAAATTCCGTTCCGGCAGCGTTACCCGGAAGCGGCTCCAATGGCCGTATTCACTTTCGGCGCTGATCTTTCCGCCGGAGGCCTCCACAGCGGCCCGGGCGATGGCCAGGCCCAGTCCGTAGCTGCCGTTACCGGTGCGGGCCTTGTCGCAGCGGTAGAATCGCTCAAAGATATGAGGCAGGTCCTCCGGGGCGATGCCATGGCCCGAGTTGTAAACCTCCAGCGTCAAATGACGGCCCTCCTGATGAAGCTGCAAAGAGACTTCACCGCCGGGGCTGCAATACTTGAAGGCATTGTCCAGCAGGATGCCCGCTACCTGACGGATACGCTCCGGATCGCCGCAGAAGGAACAGTCTTCCTGAATATCCGTTGTGTAGCGGATATTCTGCTCAAAGGCCAGACTTTCAAAGGGCAGCGTGGCCTGATAGACCACCTCGGACAAAGAGAAGAATTCCCTTCGCTCCACCGGCTCCGCGTCATCCAGACAGGCCACCTCCAGCAGCTGACGCACCAGAACATCCATCCGCTGGGTCTCATACTGGATGCAGTCCATGTACTTGTTGGGGCCAAGCTCCGAGGCCAGCACCGCCGCGTTTACCGTGATGGTGGAAAGCGGTGTTTTCAATTCGTGTCCGGCATCGGAGATGAACTGCTTTTGCCGTTTCAGGGCGGCCACAGCAGGGGAGATGGCGTAGCGGGACAAGAGGATGCTGATGCAAAACAGCAGAAACAGCACTGGAAGGCTGACACTGAGGCTCACCCGCAGCAGATGGCGGCCGATGTTTTGAGAAAACCCCAACCCGTTGTCCGCCAGGATCACAAAATAACCGTAGGGCTTTTCCACCTTATAGTAACGGAAACCTCCGGTGCTGCCGCTACCGACTTCCCGCTGGCTGACGGTGCGCAGCACCGGCTCCATATCGCTGGGATTCAAAGGGGTTTCGCTTCGCAGGCCTTCAAAGCAGAGAAGCGTGTCATCCGGTCCAAACTCCGCCACGTACAGGGGGGTGGCCAGAAGACTGAACAACTCCTCCTTCGTTACAGTCAGCTTGCCAAAGGCCAGGTCCTCCACAAACTGGCCTTGCTGAGAGCTCCGGAAGACCTCCTCATTTTCCGCCAGACTTTTTAAAATATGGTCTGTCATCTGTCCGCATACCAGCACAACGGCTACGTGGACCATCAGATTGCCTAAAAGCACGAGAAGTGCCAGGGTCAGCGTGGTAGTCAGGACGATCTTTCTTTGCAGCTTCCGGATCATGGCTGTACCTCCAGGTGATAGCCAGCGTTGCGGATGGACAGGATCTGCACGTTGGAGTGCAGGGCCCGCAGCTTTTTCCGCAGGAAGGAGATGTAGACCTCCACGTTATTGTACTCCGCCTCACTGAGCAGCCCCCAGACCTTCTCGCAAAGCAGCGACCGGGGAACGATCTGGTTTTTGTTCATCAGCAGGCACTCCATCACCTGAAACTCCTTGGGCCCCAGGCGCAGCCGCTCGCTGCCCCGGCACAGCTCCAGCTTCCGCCGGTCCAGCCGGATGTCGCCGAAGGAGGGGGCGTCCTCCAGCGGCATTCCGTTGCGCCGGGTCAAGGCCCGGACACGGGCCAGAAACTCCCTGGTGTCAAAGGGCTTGGTCAAATAGTCATCGGCGCCGTGATCCAGTCCCTGGATGCGGTCCGGCACGCTGCTGCGGGCCGTCAGCATCATGACGGGGGTCTCGATGCCGCCCCGCCGCAGTTCCTCCAGCACGGAAAGACCGTCCCGCTTCGGCAACATGATGTCCAGAATAATGAGGTCGTACAGGCCGGTCAGGCCGTTGTCCAGCCCGCTGTCGCCGTCAAAGGCCAGGTCTGTAACATAACCCTGTTTTTCCAGCAGAGCCCGCAGTCCCTCCGCCATGCCCTGCTCGTCTTCCACAATTAAAAGACGCATATGGATGCCTCCTCCGGATTCCGGATTAAGGGATGATTCGTAACAATTTAATATATCAAATCATGGAGCACATTTCCATATAAAATATGTAAAAAAGCGGCGCCGGAGTGTTTTCCGGCGCCGCAAGAAATGCTTATTCCGTAAAATGCACGTGGTTGAAAATATGGTCCTGGCAGAAACAGTGGTATCCGGCGCAGCGAGAGCAGTAGCG
>Ga0129311_1000884_pt1 | contig 23765 bp, 22 predicted proteins | sample Go1ome_FD_94435 | JGI IMG/M metagenome (GOLD analysis project Ga0129311, IMG submission 94435) | Western lowland gorrila individual fecal microbial communities from Wisconsin, USA - Go1022B metagenome | ecosystem: Host-associated > Mammals > Digestive system > Large intestine > Fecal | place... | reverse complement strand
CCGAAGGTGCCCCAGCTGGTGCCGGTGGCAAAGGCCAGCAGGCATCCGATGAGAAACACGATAGCCGGCAGGAACATCTGCATGCTGGCAGCGCCGCCCTGCACGAAGTCCCGGACGAAGTACTTGGCACCCAGGGAATCCGTCATGGCCTTCAGGCTCCAGGCAAAGGTCAAAATCAGGATGGCGGGCACCATGGCCTTGAAGCCCTCGGGGATGCAGCCCATCATGTCCCGGAAGGACATGGCCCGACGGATGAGATAATACACGAAGGTAAACACCAGGGCGAAGGCGGAGCCCAGCATCAAGCCCACGGAGGCGTCGGAGTCGGAGAAGGCCTCCACAAAGCCGGCGCCGGAGAAGAAGCCGCCGGAGTAGATCATGCCGATGACGCAACAGGCCACCAGCACCACGATGGGCAGCACCAGGTCGATGACCCGGCCGTGGGTCTCGTCTACTTCCTCGTCCAGAGAGGCATAGGGATTGGTGCCGGAGAACAGGTCGCCGTTCTCCATGGCATTCTCCTCAAAAACCGCCATGGTGCCGAACTCCACCTTCATCAGCGCCATGCCCACCATCATGACCACGGTCAGCAGGGCATAGAAGTTGAAGGGGATGGCCCGGATGAACAGGTTCAGGCCTTGTCCCTCCTCCGCGAAGCCCGCCACGGCGGCGGCCCAGGAGGAGATGGGTGCGATGATGCACACAGGAGCCGCCGTGGCGTCAATGAGATAGGCCAGCTTGGCCCGGGAGACCCGGTGCTTATCCGTGACCGGGCGCATAACGGAGCCCACCGTCAGGCAGTTAAAATAGTCATCAATGAAAATAAGGCAGCCCAGGGCGACGGTGGCCAACTGGGCTCCCACCCGGGACTTGATGCGGGTCTGCGCCCACCGGCCGAAAGCAGCGGAGCCGCCGGCCTTGTTCATAAGGCACACCAAAGTGCCCAAGATCACCAGAAACACCAGAATACCCACGTTGTAGCTGTCCGACAGTACGGAGACAATACCGTCGCTGAACACGTGGAGCACCGTTCCCTCAAAGCCGAAATTGGAATACAGCAGGCCGCCCACCAGGATACCCACGAACAGCGAGCTGTATACTTCCTTGGTGATGAGGGCCAGGGCGATGGCAATGACAGGGGGCAGCAGCGCCCAGAAGGTATTGTAAAACCGGCTGGGGGACTCCACATATCCGCTGCCTCCGCAGGCGGCGCAGATATTTTCCCCGCCGCAGCTCTCGCACTCCTCGTCCAGGCCGTAGCAGTCCATGCAGGCGCCGGAGCCGCCGCAGTCGGGGCATTCGATCATTTTGGTGCCGGCCTCCTCCGTGGGGTCCGCGGCAAAGGCGGTGACCGTCAGTGCCGTGCACAGCAGCAAAGCCACCGTCAGCAAAGGTAGCAGCCGCCGTTTCAGGGTTTTCATCATATCTCTCTCCTTCAACAAAAAAATGAAGCCATGACTTCTGTCATGACTTCATACGGCCGCTGATACGTATGGATTCACGACAGCGCTCCGTCCCATTGCAGGGACGACAGTCCGGGGGATATTTTCCCGCGGCCCGGCTCCGTGCTCCCCAGGCGGAAACACGCAGCCTCGGCGAAAGCCCCTTTCTTCCTTCCCCGGGCCTGTCCGTACAGGAAGGACTACTCTTGACATCCGCGCCTCTATCATGCTTGGTGTGTCCATTATATAAGAGTTTCTTGAAAAGTCAACCGGCTTTTCCAATTTCTCCTGTTTTTCCCTGAAAAACAACACCGGGACGCCGCTTTCACGGCGTCCCGGCGCTTTGCGGGATCAATACTGGCCCAGGTTGGCGGAGGAGTCGGAGTTGGCGCTCTTGCCGAAATGGAAGTCGTTTCCGGGCAGGATGGCGTTGAGAATGATGCCGGCGATTGCGGCAATGGCCAGGGACGTCAAAGTGATGGAGGCGCCGCCCACCTGGAAGGTCAGGCCGTTGGTGAAGCCCAGGCCGCACACCAGGATGACAGCCGCGATGATGAGGTTGCGGCTATTGGTGAAGTCCACCTGGTTCTCCACCACGTTCCGCACGCCGATGGCGGAGATCATGCCGTACAGAATGAAGCTGACGCCGCCGATGATGGCCGCGGGAATGGTGTTGACCAGGTAGGCGAAGGCGGGGCTGAAGGACAAGATGATGGCATACAGGGCGGCCAAACGGATAACCTTGGGGTCATGGACCCGGGAGAGGACCAGCACGCCGGTATTCTCGCCGTAGGTAGTGTTGGCGGGACCGCCGAACATGGCGGACAGGGAGGTGGCGATACCGTCGCCGATGAGGGTGCGGTGCAGGCCGGGGTCCTCGATGTAGTTCTCACCCACGGTGGCGGAGATGGCGGACATGTCGCCGATGTGCTCCATCATGGAGGCGATGGCGATGGGGGCCATCACCAGGATGGCGGAAACGTCGAACTTGGCCACACTGCCGGAGAAGTTCGTCACAAAGGGCTGGAAGCCCAGCAGTGGCGTTGTGCCGCCGAACAGCCCCTGCACATCCAGGCCGGAGAAGTCCACCATGCGGAACACCAGCGCCACCACATAGGGGATCACCACGCCCAGCAGGATGGGGATGATCTTCACCATGCCCTTGCCCCAGATGTTGGCCACCACGATGACGGCGATGGACACCAGGGCCAGCCACCAGCAGGTGGAGGCGTTGGACACGGCGGAGGGCGCCAGATTCAAGCCGATGAGGATGATGATGGGGCCGGTGACAACGGGAGGCAGGTAGTGCATGACCCTGTGGACACCCACCGCCTTGATGATGGCGGCCAGCACCACATACAAAAGGCCCGCCACCACGATGCCGCCGCAGGCATACTGGAGCTTTTCAGCAGGCTCCATGGCAGCGTACATGCCGCTGTCCATAGCGCCCATGGCGGCGAAACCGCCCAGGAAAGCGAAGGAGGAGCCCAGGAAAGCGGGGACTCTCATTTTGGTGCAGATATGGAAAAACAGGGTACCGATGCCGGCGAAAAACAGCGTGGTCTGGATGCTGAGGGGCAGGCCGTAGCTCTGGACCAGGATAGGCACCAGCACCGTGGCGCCGAACATGGCGAACATATGCTGGAGGCCCAGAATGAGCATCTTGGGCACGCCCAGCGTCCGGGCATCCCGGATGGGCTGCTGGCCCACAACGGTTTTCTTCTCTTTCATGTTTTTTCTCCTCTCCTATTTCGACAGTCGTCGGGCAAAAAAAAATACCGGCACCAATGGCCGGTCAAGCATGGGAAAAATAAGAAAAAGAGAAACCCGCCTCGCACATTCCGTACTTTCCAAACAGCATCACGCAGTCCCTCCTTTCGTTATTTTGCCTTATTATACAGAAAGGTATGACGTATTGCAAGGTCCCTTTTCCATGACCCTCAGATAAAAAAGGCGTCGGGAATTGTAAAAAATGACGAAACGCCGTTGACCGGCGCCCCGTTTCCTCTATTTTTTCAGCAGTTCTTCAAGCTGGGATTCCCCGTATACCGGAATGCCGTGCTTCTCCAGCAGCGCCGCCGTCACGCCGTCGCCTGCCGTCAGGGTGCCGGTAAAGGTGCCGTCGTACACCAGTCCCCGGCCGCAAGAGGGGCTGCGCTCCTTCAAAACGGCAGCCTGGCAGTCAAGAAGTTTACATAACTTCAATGTTTCTTCCGCGCCCCGCCGGTACTCTTTCGTCACCTCTGCACCGCTTTCCGTCACCACACGGCTGTCCCGCCGCTCCGCGGGAGGGCGGGGCGTAGCAAGACCGCCCAGCTGCTCCGGGCACACGGGCACCAGCATATGCCGCTCCGCCAGGGCGGAAACCAGGGGATGGGCTTTGGAGGCCCCGTCATAGCGGCAGCGGACCCCCAGCAGGCAGGCAGAGATCAGGATCTTCATGGCCGGCCTCCCCTTTGAAACGCCCGCCGCTCCCGGTCCAGCTCCATGAACAGCTTCCGGGCACTCCAGCGGTGGTTGTGGGCCGTCAGCACTGCTTTCAGGCACTCCGGTCCGGCTCCGGCCTTTGCCAGTGCCGGCAGCACCGTGTCCAACTGGTCCTCCAGGCCGCACAAAACGATCATCCTCCCGCCCAAGGGGCCTGGGACGGAATCTGATGCTTCCCCGCCGGGAGCAAGGCCCGCCAGCACCTCCAGAGGCCGGTCATATTCCCGCCGGCCCACCGGCACCGCCTCGATGCCCATGGGTGTCACGGCGGAGGCCACCGCCAGCACGGCGGGCAGGTCGTCAAAGCCAAACAGCAGCAGTTTTTTCATACGATCCTCTCCCCATTCAGCACCGCCTGGACCAGACGTTCGCCCTCATAGCGCAGCTTTAAAGAGAAAAAGGGGGCATTCGTGTCCAACAGCCGCAAAAAGATCTTGTCTCCCTCCCAGAGGGGCAGAGACAGCAGGTCCGCTTTTTTGATCCAGGCCAGCTCTCCCTCGTCGCACTCATGGGGCGTGCCGGTCCAGCCGCTGGCGGTGAACAGGTGCATATACTCCGTGGGATACTGGTCGGAGACAAACGTCACCAGGCCACGGTAGCGGTACGCTGTCAGCCGGAGTCCCGTTTCCTCAAAGGTCTCCCGGAGAATGCAGTCCTCAGGGCTCTCCCCTTCCTCAAATTTGCCGCCCACGCCGATCCATTTGTCATGGTTCATATCGTTGACTTTTTTCACCCTGTGGAGCATCAGGTACGCATCTCCCCGCTCCAGGTAGCAAAGGGTGGAGTTGATCATCAGGCATCTCTCCTTTGTCCATCATTATACCCGTGTTCCAAAGCAAAAAAAAGCCCTGGAAAGAAAAATCAAAACCATTTGAAATCCAAACGTGGCCTGTGGTATACTGTTCTTACAATCATATACCGACACATAAACGACACAAGTGGTGCGCACACACGTAAATCTGATTACGGAACCTATGTTTTCCCGGATTTTCGTGCCTCGGCCTCTTGTGTTTTTTTGCGTCGGTCAAAAACAAAGGAGGAACTCCCCTATGCCCAAAAATCAGTTGGAACGGATGATATTTGCCTTGCTCACTGTGGTCGTAACGGTCCACGCCTATGTGTTTTACAGTCTTTACGTTGTGAATGGCTCGACTTTAATGGCAGTCACCGGCGCCCCCGGTGTCTTGGCAGCCATCCGTGCACAAGGCGGCGTCTATATGCTGGGACGGATGATGCCCATTTGGAGTGTTGTGCTGACAGAGTTTCTCCTTGCCTACGGGCTGGAGGTCCTGATGGGCAGTCCCTGTTCTTTCCGCCTGGCTGCTAGGGTGTTCCCGCCTGCTGACACCCACCCGGTCCTGTTTGAAACGGCTATCATCTGCGCTACGGTGGGGCTGATGTGTCCGTCCATGAGCCTTTTGGCCGCTGCTTTGTACTATCCATACTACCAGGGTTTCCAACTGGCAACATTGCTGGCAAACTGGATAAAGCTGGTGTGCTTTAATTTCCCCTTCGCCTTCTTCTCTCAGCTGTTCTTTATCCAGCCCCTAATCCGCACGCTGTTTAAAGTCCTGTTCCGGCGGGCTTCCCAGCCCGCTTAAAATGAGAGCACCGCAGATGCGGTGCTCTCGTTTTTTGTGTCAGGCACGAAAGGCCTTCAGCAGCTGGATGACCGCCATGGACCCAAAGGCCAGCCCCACAATGGCACCCATGAGACCCCAAGACAGCGACGTCACCCGGAACAGCGGCTCCAAAGCCGGCGCCAGCAGCACGCCGCCCAGCAATACCACGCCTGCTGCAAAGGCCAGCAGCAGGTACGTGTTGTTCCAGAGCTTCTTTGTCAGCAGGACCGGTCTTGCGGATTTGCAGTTAAAGCCGTGGAACAAGCGGGAAAGGCACAGCGTGGCGAAGGCCATGGTGCTGCCTGCCGCCGCGCCGCCGGCGTTCAGGCCCAGATGGAAGGCGGTGATGGTGGCCGCGGCCATGACCAAGCCTTCTAACGCCACGCTGGTAAGGAAGGGCTTTGTCAGAATCCCCTCGTCCCGGGGGCGGGGCCGCTCCCGCATCACCAGGTCCGTGGGGGGCTCCAGTCCCAGGGCGATGGCCGGGAGGGAGTCCGTCAGCAGGTTGATGAACAGCAGGTGCACCGCCTCAAAGGGCACCGGCAAACCCATGAGGGAGGCGTACAGCACCGTCAGGATGCCGGCGGCATTGCCGGAGAGCAGGAACTGGATGGCCCGCTTGATGTTGGCATACACGTTGCGGCCGTTTTTCACCGCCTTGACGATGGTGGCAAAGTTGTCATCCGTCAACACCATGCCGGCTGCGTCCTTGGCCACCTCCGTGCCGGTGACGCCCATGGCCACGCCGATGTCCGCCTGCTTCAGCGCCGGGGCGTCGTTGACACCGTCGCCGGTCATGGCCACCAGGTTGCCCAGGTCCTGCCAGGCTTTCACGATGCGGATCTTATGCTCCGGAGACACCCGGGCATATACGGATACCCGGGGGACCAGGCGGCGCAGCTCCTGATCGCTCATGCCGTCCAGCATGGAGCCCTCCACCGCCTCGGTATCTTCTGTCAGGATGCCGATGTCCCTGGCGATGGCGGCGGCTGTAACCTTGTGGTCACCGGTGATCATGACGGGCCGGATACCGGCGGCAATGCACTCGGCCACCGCCCCGCGGCTCTCCTCCCGGGGCGGGTCCATCATGGCGATGAGCCCCAGAAAATCCAGTCCGTTTTCGTCCTCCAGGCTCACCTCCGCCCGGTCCATGGGGCGGCAGGCAAAGGCCAGCACCCGCAGTCCCTCACCGGAGAACTGCTCATTGACCGTCTCCACCTTTGCTCTCTCTTCGGTGGAGAGGACACAGCGGTCCAACAACACATCCACAGCGCCCTTGGTGACCATCATCAGCCCGCCGGAGAGGCGATGGACCGTGGACATGAGCTTGCGTTCGGAATCGAAGGGGATCTCTGTCAGGCGGGGCCAGCGGTCCCGGGTGATCTCCTCGTCAAAGCCGTTGTCCTCCCCCAGCCGCACCAGGGCAGTCTCCGTGGGGTCGCCCACCTCGCCGTTTTCATTGACGGTGGCGTCGCTGCACAACAGGGCTGACCGCAGCAGAGGCTCCTGAACGGGATCGTGGAAATCCGCCTCCCGGGCCGGAATGACCTTTCCGCCCACATACAGCTTCTGGACGGTCATTTTGTTCTGGGTCAGGGTGCCGGTCTTATCGGAGCAGATGACGGACACGCTGCCCAGGCCCTCCACTGCCTGGAGCTTGCGGATGATGGCGTGCTCCCGTGCCATTTTCTGGGTGCCGAAGGACAACACGATGGTGACGATGGAGGAAAGGGCCTCCGGGATGGCCGCCACCGCCAGGGCCACGGCAAAGAGGAAGGCGTTCATGATGTTTTCTCCCCGCAGCAGCACACTGACGGCAAACAGCACGGCACAGATGATCAAAATGCCAATGGAGAGCTTTCGCCCGAACTGGTCCAGGCTCACCTGCAGGGGCGTCTTTTTCTCCTCCGTGCTTTTCAGCAGGGCGGCGATCTTCCCCATCTCCGTATCCATGCCGGTGCTTGTCACCAGAAGCTTTGCCCGTCCATATGTAACAAAGCTGCCGGAGAACACCATGTTCTTCCGGTCGCCCAGAGGCACGTTCTCCGGAATTTCATCAGTGCTCTTTTCCACCGGCAGGCTTTCGCCGGTGAGCGCGCTCTCATCACATTTCAAACTGGCGCACTCCAGCAGGCGGCCGTCAGCGCAAACGCTGTCACCCGCCTCCAGCACCACCATGTCCCCGGGTACTACCTCCCGGCCGGGAATCTGAAGGACCTGCCCATCCCGCACCACCTTGGCGGTAGGAGCGGACATCCGCTTCAGGCTGTCCAGGGACGCTGCGGCCTTCACCGTCTGGACCGTGCCCAGGACGGCGTTCATGGTAATGACCGCCAGAATCACAATGGTACTCTCCACATCCCCCAGGATCGCGGACACCACCGCCGCCAGGATCAAAATGATGACCAGAAAGTCGGCAAACTGCTGGAAAAAGATCCGCAGGTTGCTTTTCCGGCGGCCGCCCCGGAGCTCGTTGGGGCCAAACTTTGCCAGCCGCTCGCCAGCCTCCGCCGCCGTCAGGCCGGTGTCGGAACAGGCCAGGTCCCGCAGCAGCTCCATCCGGGTCTTCTGCCAAAGGTTTTTCTCTTGCTTCATCGCTTCTTCCTTTCCTGGCAGGACGCAAAAAGGCGAGGCCTTTGCGCCCATGCCATACGCATGGTGCAAAAGTCTCGCCATTTCAATCCGAAGCGGGGCCAAGCCCGTACTGACGCCTGCGGATACACAATTTTGTGCCAGCTACTCCCTTTTCATGTGGGGTATTCTATGCGCCGGAGCGGAAAAAGTCAAGGGCCGGGCCTGTTAAGAATCTGTGAATCTTCCCGCCGTCCTCACTCGCCCATTACCTGGAACACGATGTCCCGCACCCGGTTGCGGGTGTCACACTCCACCAAGGTCAGGTTCTGCCAGGGCCCCACGGTGATGCGGCCCTCCACAAAGGGCACCGTGATGAAGGGGGACAGCAGCGCCGCCTTGATATGGGAGGAGCCGTTGTCATCGTGCCAGGTCTCATGGTGCCAGTAGGGCACCACCCGGCCCTGCTCATCCAGGTAGGGGGAGAACACATCCAACGCGGCCTTCAGGTCGTGGTTCACCATGCCCGGCTCAAATTCCAGGGTGGTCAGGCCCGCCACGCCGCCGGTGGTGAAGCCGGTGACGGTGCCGGCGGTGATATGAAACTTCTTGCAGGCCTCCGTCACCGCGTGCTGGAAATCCTCCGTCACGTCGATCATGCCCATGTGGGCCTTGGTGTGGTAGGTCCTGGTCTCCGTATATACTGCCATGCTGGTATCCTCCCGCTGTCAATTACCACCGCTCAGCCGCGGTTTTGTTTTTTTGCATTGTACCACACTCCCCGCCGTGATACAATATCGGCGAGGTGATTTCATGGGTCCCGGAACCGTCACAGCCGATCTCCACGGCAAAACCAAATACCAGGCCAAGGTCACGGTGGACGCCCTGCTGCGGCGGGCCGGCGGCGGGACCTACCGCCTGCGGCTCATTCACGGCTGCCACGGCGGTACGGAGCTGCGGGACTTTCTTCAGGCAGAGTACATCCGCCACCCCAAGGTGAAGCGGCTCCTGCTCTCTCCCGACGGCGGCACCACGGAGCTGGTGCTGCGGGAATATTGAGGAGGCGCAGATATGAGCGGAGCTGTATTTGCGGCGTTTTACCGCATCGTCCGGCGCATCCCCGCCGGGAAGGTGGCCACCTACGGCCAGATAGCCCGGCTGGCAGGAATGCCCCGGTGCGCCCGGACCGTGGGCTACGCCATGGCGGGCTGCACCGACCCAACGGTCCCCTGCCACCGGGTGGTGGATCGCTTCGGCGGCACCAAAGCCTGCTTTGACACCTTCGCCCCCGGCACCCAGCGGGTGCTGCTGGAGATGGAGGGCGTGGTGTTCACGCCGGAGGGGCGGGTGGATCTGGAACGGTGCCAATGGAACCCATAGTGAAAAAGACGGGAGAGGCATATTGCCTCTCCCGTCTTTTTCTCAAGCCCTCAAAATTCGTAATCCACCGCCACCCGGTCGGTGCGAATGGACTTGCACAGGGCGGACACCGCCTTGTGCCGGGGGTCGTTTTTATAGGCGTCCAACGCCTCCAGGCTCTCGAACTCGCTGACCAGCACGGCGTCGTAATTTCCCTGGCCCACGTTCACGGCCACCTCGCTGCGCTTCAGCTGGGGGATGACCCCCTGAAGGCTCCGCAGATTCTCCAGAAATGTTGCCTGCTCCGCCTCCGTGCCGGGGCGGAACTTCCACATGACGATATGGCGGATCATGGCTCAGCCTTTTTTGGCATTGTAGGCCTGGATGCCCAGACCCAGCAGTTCAATGGCCCGGGTCACGTCCTCGGGATTGGTGACATAGGCGATGCGCACCTTGTTGCGGCCCAGCTCGGGGTCCGTGAAGAAGCCGTCGGCGGGGGTGACCATGACGGTCTCGCCGTTGTCCCGGAACTCCTCCAGCAGAAAGTACTGGAGCTTTTCCGTGTCATCCACCGGCAGCGTCACCATCAGGTAGAAAGCACCCTCGGGGCAGCGGAATTCCACGCCGGGGATCTTGGACAGGGCGGCTACCATGGCATCGCGGCGGCGGCGGTACTCCTCCCGCACCTCGGTATAGTAGGAGGCGGGCAGCTCGTTGTACATGGCGGCGGCGCCCACCTGGTCCAGCGTGGCGGTGCACAAACGGCCCTGGCAGAGCTTCATGGCCTCGTTCATCAGCTGGTGGTTCCGGGAGATGACGGCGCCCACCCGGGCACCGGTGGCGGAGAAGCGCTTGGACACGGAGTCAATGACCACCACGTTCTCGGCGGCGTCCTCCATCTCCAGCATGGAGCTGATCTTCTCGCCGGTGTAGACGATCTCCCGGTACACCTCGTCGCTGATGAGGAACAGGTCATGCTCCTTGGCGATATCCGCCATGAGCCGCATCTCCTCCCGGGTCAGCACCACGCCGGTGGGGTTGCCGGGGTTGGTCATGAGGATGGCACGGGTGTGCTCGTTGATAAGGGGCTCGATCTGCTCACGGGTGGCGAAGCGGTAGCCCTCCTCGGCCTTGGTTTTGATGGGGCGGATCTTGCCGCCGGTGATGTTGATGAAAGTGGTGTAATTGGGATAGAAGGGCTCCGGCACCAAAACCTCGTCCCCCTCGTCCAGAATGCAGGACATGACGATCTGCAGCGCCTCGCTGCCGCCGTATGTAGCCAGGATGTCATCCTGGGTGATAAGGAAGCCCAGGCTCTCGTAGTACTTTTGCGTGGCCTCCAGGAAATCCGACACGCCGGGAGCGGGGGCGTATTCCAGAACACTGTCGCTGAAGCGGCTGATGGCCTCAAAGAACACTCTGGGGGTCTCGATATCCGGCTGGCCGATATTCAGGTGGCGGACCTTCAGGCCCTTTTCTACCGCTGCCATTTCATAAGGATAGAACTTCCGCACGGGAGAGAGCTCACACCGCTGGATCTTACTGGAAAACTTCATAACTGTATGCCTCCATCTGTCTCAATGATGTCACGATGTACTTGGCGCCTTGGCAGCGGCAAAGCCGCCGGCACCGGATGGAATAAAAACGCCCCTGACTTGCGTCAGGGGCGAAAAGGATCTTTCCACGGTACCACCCTGATCTGCCTCCCAAAGGGCGGCATCTCATGTCATCCTGTAACGGGGATGAACCGTTCCGCTCATCGCGGACTGCTCCAAAGTGGCTTGCCTCGCGGCGTGGGCTGAGGGCTTGCACCAAATCCCTCTCGCTGAAAACCGGTTTCACGAGGCTGGCTTTGTCATCGCGTTCACTGTTTACCCATTATACGTCTTCAAAAGGATTTGTCAAGCCCGGTATTACAAAGTTTCATGGTTTCTCGGGCGAAACAGGTTGGTTTTCATCAGGGGCGGTGCCGCCCATCTGCATCTCCTGCCACTGGGCGCGGGTGATGAGCAGCTGCCGGGGCTTGGAGCCCTCGAAAGGACCCACGATGCCCCGCTCCTCCATCTGGTCCACCAGGCGGGCGGCCCGGGAATAGCCCAGCTTCAGCCGCCGCTGAAGCATGGACACGGAAGCCTGTCCCGTTTCCAGCACCACATCCACGGCGGCGGGCAGCAGTTCGTCGCCCTCGTCGTCGGCAGAGGGCTCCGCGGCAGCGCCCTTGGCGCCGCCCTTTTCCTTCTCCTGGAGGGACTCCTCGATCTTAGCCATGACCTCGTCGGAATAGTGGACCTCGCCGGACTGCTTCACAAATTCCACCACCTGCTCGATCTCCTCCGGGGAGATGAAGCAGCCCTGGACGCGGGTGGGCTTGCCGGCTCCCAAGGGAGCATACAGCATGTCGCCCTTGCCCACCAGCTTTTCCGCGCCGGTGTTGTCCAGAATGATGCGGGACTCCAGAGAGGATGCCACGGCGAAGGCAATGCGGCTGGGGATATTGGCTTTCATCAATCCGGTGATGACGTCGGCGGAGGGCCGCTGGGTGGCGATAACCAGGTGGACGCCGGCGGCACGGCCCATCTGGGCCACCCGGCAGATGGATTCCTCCACCTCTTTCGCCGCCACCAGCATCAGGTCAGCCAGCTCGTCGATGACCACCACCACACTGGGCAGAGGCTCCAGGTCCTCGCTGGCCTTGGCCAGGCGGTTGAATTCCTCCAGCTTCTTCACGCCGTGCTCGGAGAAGGTCTTGTACCGCTTCATCATCTCGAACACCGCCCACTGGAGGGCGCCGGCGGCCTTTTTCGGGTCCGTCACCACCGGGATGAGCAGGTGGGGGATGCCGTTATAGGGAGCCAGCTCCACCATTTTGGGGTCCACCATGATGAAGCGGACCTCATCGGGGGTGGACTTATACAGCAGAGAAATGATAAGGGAGTTGGTGCACACGGACTTACCGGAGCCAGTGGTACCGGCAATGAGAACGTGAGGCAGCTTTTCGATGTCGCCCACAATGCACTGGCCGCCGATGTCCTTGCCCAGGGCAAAGGCCACCTTGGACTTGTGTTCCGTAAAGGTGCGGGATTCAATGACATCCCGGATGAGCACCGGGGTCACCTGCTTGTTGGGCACCTCGATGCCCACCACGGAGATCTTGTCGGGGATGGGGGCGATGCGCACGCCGGTGGCACCCAACGCCAGGGCGATATCGTCCGCCAGGTTGGTGATCTTGGAGAGCTTCACGCCCTGGTCCAGGATAAATTCGTAGCGGGTGACGGAGGGGCCGTGGACCACATCGCCGGGGGTGGCATCCACACCGAAGCTGGTAAGGGTCTCCGCCAGGCGGCGGGAATTGTTCCGCAGCTCGGCGCCGGTCTCCGTATAGTTCTCTCCCCGGCTGGCCCGCAGCAGGGTAACGGGCGGGAACTGGTAGGCATTCTCCTCCGAGGAGAGCTTCTGCTCGATCTCCGCCGTGACGGCGGCAGTCTGCGCCGCCACCTCCCGGGCGGTATTGGATTTTTCCTTCCGGGAGGACGGGGCGCTCTCCGCCGGGGGCTGGGGCGCCTGGGGCTCCGCCTGGATGGGCTCCGGCGCCGTCTTGGGCGCCGCGGGAACCTCAAAGGCTTTCGGCTCGTCCTCCGCCTTGGGAATGGCCGGGGTCTTTTTCCGCTCCGGCGTTGTCTTCTCCGTGTGCTCCGAGAGCACCTGGTCCGGGGTCTTCTGTTGGGTGGACTTATGGCGGAAGAAGCTGGTGAAGATGCCGGGCTCTTTCTCCTTGGCAGGCGGCAGAGCCGGGCCATCATCCAGCGGGAAGTCGATCTGAGGCTTTGGCCGGGGCTCCGCCGAGGGACGGCGGACCGGCTCCAGGGGCACCACCCGGACATGGGGTTTCTCCGGTTCCGGCTCCTCCTCGTACATGGGGCGGTTGCGGTGCTTTTCAATAAGGGCGCCGGCGGTCAGCCGCAGGGACACCATCACCGCGATCACCAGCAGGGCGGTGAACACGATGATGGAGGCCACCTTGGAAAACACCTTGACGGCCCCCTCCGCCACAGCGCCGGAGATGGCGCCGCCGGACTGAAGTGCCGTGCCGGTGAGCCAGAACTGCTTCAAAGCACCAGCGGAGGAGGGAAATTCCACATTGCACAGCACCATGTGGCCAAGGGCACCCAGCAGCACGGGGATCAGCAGCGCGCAGATGACCCGCAGCTGCACGGGACGGCCATGGTGGAACAGCAGGATGAGGGACGCCAGCAAAAGCGCCGGGCAGGCCAGCCAGTAGCCATAGCCGAACAGGCCCTTCAGCAGCAGGGCAAACCAGTCGATGAAAATGGCCGGGATATTGAAATAGCTGACGCCCACGCACAGGGACAGCACCAGCAGGACAACGCCCCACACCTCCCGGCGGATGGGGCGCTTTTGCGGCTCAGAAGGCTTCTTTGCGCGGCCGGAGCCGCCCTTCGCCGAAGCAGAGCCTTTTTTCGTTGTGCTTGTTGATTTCTTTTGTGTCGCGGCAGCCACGCCCGCACCTCCTTGGATATTCACAGGTCATCATATGTATGGTCGGGGCAAATTTTCTTACCCCTGCACGATGGTCAAAACCAGCGTCAGGGCGCCTACGATCCAACAGTAATAGGCAAAAAAGCCAAACTTGCCTTTATCGGCGATCATTTTCAGCAGTCGGATGCAGGCATAGCCCACCAGGGCGGCCACCGCCACACCCACCAGATACACCGGCACCTCTGCCCAGACCACGGTGCCCAGCGCGTCCTTCAGGCTCAAAACATTAGCGCCCAGGATCGCGGGAATGGACAGCAGGAACGAATAGCGGACAGCGAATTTCCGGTCAAAGCCCACAAAGCACCCGGCGGTGATGGTGGTACCGGAGCGGGAGATGCCAGGGCAGGTGGCGATGGCCTGGGCCACGCCCACCAGCAGTACATCCAGCATAGTGGCGGTCTTTTCCGTCTTGCGGCCCTTTTTCACCCGGTCGCTGGCAAACAGCAGGCAGCCGGTGACCAGCAGGGCGCCGGCCACAAAGGACATATTGTCCGCCAGCCCCTCCACCAGGTCTTGCACCGGCAGCACCAAAAACAGGGGCAGCGTGCCCACGAGGATGAGCAGGATAAGCCGCCGGGCGGGGGGAACGGGATTGGGTGTGGAATGATGTACCAGGTCGCCTACTCCCGCGAAAAGCTCCAGGACCATGTCCCGGATATCCGTCCAGTAGGCCGCGAACACCGCCGCCAGGGTGCCCAAATGCAGCAGCACATCAAAAAACTCAGGAACCTCCATGCCGGTCATGCCCAGCAGATGCTCGGCGATAGCCAGGTGGCCGGAGCTGGAGATGGGCAGGAATTCCGCGACGCCTTGGATCAAACCCAAAATTACAGATGACAAAAGTGACAAATGCTTCACCTTCCTAAAAAATTGCTCGTATTGAAATAGTATACCATGGCTTCGGCGAAAATTCCAGAGATATTTGCGGTGCATCTCCCCCTCCCCTACTTTTTCACGGCAAAAGGCAGTGTTTGTCTTCAGAAACATAAAAACAGGGGCTAACAGCCCCTGTTTTTATGTTTCCGCTTCCAGCTTCCGCAACGCCGCCTTGGCGGCGGACTGCTCCGCCTCCTTTTTGCTGTGACCGGAGCCGGTGCCCACCTGGGTACCGTTCAGCAGCACCTCCGCCAGGAAGGTCTTGTCGTGGTCCGGACCCTCCTCGCCGATCATCCGGTAGGTCAGCACCTGGTCCGCCTGCCGCTGGACCAGCTCCTGAAGCACCGTTTTGTAATCCCGGCGGCGCTCCTCCACCACTTTCTCCTTCTCCGCGTCCAGCAGGACCCGGTGAATGAGGGTAGACGCGGCACCGATGCCGCCGTCCAGATACACTGCTGCAAACACGGCCTCTGTGGCGTCCGCCAGAATGGAGGTCCGCTCCCGGCCGCCGCCGGCCTCCTCGCCCCGGCCCAGCTTCAAATAGCGGCCCAGGTCCAGCTTCCGCGCCACCTCGTACAAGCTCTGCTCGCACACCAGAGCCGCCCGAATGCGGGTCAGGTCTCCCTCCGGCAGGTCCGGATGCTGGAGAAAGAGGAATTCCGCCGTCACAAAGCCCAGCACGGAATCCCCAAGGAACTCCAGGCGCTCATTGCTCCGCAGTCCGGCGGAGCGGTGCTCGTTGGCGTAAGAGCTGTGGCTCAGGGCCTCGCCCAGCAGGCCGGGATCACGGAACGTGTAATTCAGTTTTTTTTCAAGCTCCTGCATGATACACACTCCAAAAGGACGCCCCGCACTGGGCGGGGCGTTTGTTGTTCATTTTCTCAGTCGGCGACCTTGCTGGCGATATAATTCACCACATCGCCCACGGTCTTGAGGGTGGCCACCACTTCCTCGGAAGTCTCTCCAACCTCAAAGGCGTCCTCCACACTCATGATCAGCTCCACAACATCCACGGAGTCGGCGCCCAGGTCGTCAAAGAATTCCGTATCCATGGTGACTTGCTCGGGGTCCATCTCAAAATGCTCCGCCACCAGTTCCTGCATCGTCTGAAAAATATCCTCGGTCGACATATCAACATCCACTCCTTATGGAAATACTTGCTGGGGTAATCATACGGCAACCACTGCGCCGGTGTCAATAGGCAATCAAACTTTTTCCGGGGCAAGTTTCACCCGCATATGGTCGATATTCTTCTCGATCTCCTCGATAAAGCCGCTTTCCGCGTACTCTTTCGCCCGCAGGATGGCATTTTTGATGGCATTGGCGTCAGAGCCGCCGTGAGCCTTGATGACAGGCTTGGAAATGCCCAGGAAGGGGGTGCCGCCGATCTCCGCCGGGTCCGCTTTCCGCTTCATACCGGCCATCTCGTTTTTCACCAGCACGGCGCCCAGCTTTGTCCGGCCGTTGGTCAGGTACACGTTTTTCAGCTCCTTCATGAGGAACTTGGCGGTGCCCTCCAGGGTCTTGAGCATGACATTGCCGGTAAAGCCGTCCGTCACCACCACATCCGCCTTGCCCAGCACGGCGTCGTTGGCCTCTACATTGCCGATGAAGTTGATGCGGCCCTGGTCACCGGCCTCCTTCAGCAGGGCGAAGGTCTCATGGCGCAGGATATCACCCTTCTCCTCCTCAGCGCCGATGTTCAAAAGGCCCACCCGGGGTTGCTGGATGCCTCGGACCTTCTCAGCGTAAAAGCTGCCCAGAAACGCGAATTGCAGCAGGTATTCCGGCGTGCACTCGGCGTTGGCGCCGCAATCACACAGTGTGATGTGTCCGCCCAGAATGGGGACGCTGGGGCCCAATGCCGCCCGGCGGATGCCCTTGATGCGCTTGACCAGCAGTGTGGCCCCCGCCAGCAAGGCGCCGGTGGAGCCGGCGGAGACAAAGGCGTCTCCCGCCCCGTCTTTCAGCAGATTCAGTCCCACGGTCAAAGAGGAGTCCTTTTTGATTTTAAAGGCAATGGCGGGGTCGTCGGCGATCTCCACCACCTCCGAGGCGTCCCGGATCTCCACGCCCGCGGGCAGCGTCTTTTCGCCGCAGGCCTCCACAGCCCGCAGCACCTCCGCCGCCCTGCCCACCAGCAAAATATCCACGCCGTATTCCCGGTGGGCGTCCAAAGCGCCCTGGACGATGGCCTGGGGGGCGTTGTCGCCGCCCATGGCGTCCACGATGATCTTCATTGACACACCTCTCCTTTCAGCCGGTCGATGATGGCCAGGGACCGGGCGGACAGCTCCGCGTTTTTGTTCCGCTTACCCTTGACCCTGTGGTCCAGGGGCGGTATGATGCCGAAATTGATGTTCATAGGCTGGAACACCGTCACGGACTCGTTGCTGATATACAATGCCAGGGCACCGATAGCGGTCTCCTGGGGAAAGTCGATGGGCGGCTTGCCCGTCAGGCGGCGGGCGGTCTCCACGCCCACCAGAAAGCCGCTGGCGGCGGATTCCACATACCCCTCCACGCCGGTCATCTGTCCGGCAAAGGAGATGCGGGGCTCCGCCTTCAGACGGTAATACCGGTCCAGCAGCCGGGGAGAATTCAAAAACGTGTTGCGGTGCATGACGCCGTAGCGCAAAAACTCCGCGTCGTGGAGGGCGGGGATCATGGAAAACACCCGCCGCTGCTCCGGGAAGCGCAGGTGGGTCTGGAAGCCCACCAGGTTATACACGGTGCCGTCGGCGTTGTCCCGCCGCAGCTGCACCACGGCGTAGGGCCAGCGGCCGGTGCGGGGATCGTCCAGCCCCCGGGATTTCAGGGGGCCGTACAGCAGCGTGTCGTGGCCCCGGCGGGCCATGACCTCCACCGGCATACAGCCCTCGAATACCTTGCTGTCCTCAAAGCCGTGGACCTCCGCCTCCTGGGCGGTGGTCAGGGCCTCCCAAAAGGCGTCGTACTCCTCCTTGTCCATGGGGCAGTTTACATAATCATCCGTTCCCCGGTCGTACCGGGAGCCGAGCCAGGCCTTGTCCATGTCCACGCTCTCGGCGGACACCAGAGGCGCCGCCGCGTCGTAGAAGTGCAGGTCGCTGTCCGCTCCCAGCAGGCTCTGAAGCCGCTCCGCCAAAGCATCGGAGGTCAGAGGGCCGGAGGCGATGACCACCTCCCCCTCGGGAATGTCGGTGACTTCTCCGGGAACCACGGTGATGTTAGGATGGCTGCGCACCTTTTCCGTCACCAGTGCGGCAAAGCCGTGGCGGTCCACCGCCAGGGCGCCGCCGGCCTCCACCCGGGTGGCGTCGGCGCAGGCGAGGATGAGGCTGTCCAGGCGGCGCATCTCCTCCTTCAAAAGGCCCACGGCGTTTTCCAGCTGGTCGGAGCGCAGGGAATTGGAGCAGCACAGCTCCGCGAAATCATTTGTAACATGGGCGGGGGTCCGCTTCTCCGGCTTCATCTCCCGGAGCGTGACCTGGATGCCCCGCTGGGCTAGCTGCCAGGCGCATTCGCTGCCGGCCAGGCCGGCGCCGATGACGGTAACGTTCATAGGGATACTCCTTTATTTTCAGGCAATGGGACCTTTACGGCCTGCCGCCTCATACCTCCGCCTTTTTTGCGGCGGTTTTTTGGGCGGAAGTGGTCTTTTTTGCCGCGGCAGGTTTTTTCGCGGCGGGCTTCTTCGCCGCCGGCTTCTTTGCCGTGGTCTTTTTCGCGGCGGGCTTCTTCGCCGCCGGCTTCTCAGCAGGCGCGGCATCCTCCGCCTGAGGTGCGGTGGACTCCTCTCCGGCATCCTTCTTCTTGGGATACCCTCGCTTTTCCTCCGGCAGGAAGTTGGAACAGGCGGGATTGATGCAGAAGGGCTTTTTGAAGCCCCGGCCCGCTTTTTTGAACATGGTCTGGCCGCACACCGGGCAGTCATCCTTCACAGGCACGTCCCAGGACATGAAGTCACACTTTTCCGCCTCGTTCTTGCTGTTGAGGTGCTCGCAGCAATAGTAGGTATACTGCTTGTTGGTTTTTTTGCTCATACCGGTGCGCTTCATAAGCCGCCCGCCGCACTTGGGGCAGCGGCCGGGCATCTCCACCACCAAGGGCATGGTGAAGCTGCACTCGGGATAGCCGGGGCAGGCCAGGAACCGGCCGAAGCGGCCGGACTTCACCACCAGGTTCCGTCCGCACTCCGGGCAAGTTTCCTCGCTGACCTCGTCGGGCACCTTGATGCGGGGACCCTCCTCCGCTTTCTGAACGCCCTGGTCGAATCCTCCGTAGAAATTCCGCAGCACATCCTTCCAGGGTGTGTTCCCCTCCTCCACGGAGTCCAGCTTCTGCTCCATATTGGCGGTGAATTTCAAATCGGCGATGTCTGTGAACCACTCCTTCATCCACTCCGTCACCGCCCGGCCCAGATTGGTGATGTGCAGGTACTTGCCCTCTTTGATGACATATTCCCGGTCCAGGATGGTGGACACGGTGGGAGCGTAGGTGGAGGGGCGGCCGATGCCCTGCTCCTCCATGGCACGGATGAGAGTGGCGTCGGTATAGTGGGCGGGAGGCTGGGTGAAGTGCTGGTCCCGGGAAAAGTCCTTCAAGGTCAAAACCTCGCCCTCCTGCAAGGCGGGCAGGGGAGATTCCTTCTCCTCCTTCTCCTCGTCCCGGCCCTCCTCGTACACGGCGGTGTAGCCGGAGAATTTCAGGCTGGAGGAGGCGGCCCGGAAGCTGTGGCCATTGGCCTCGATGTCCACGGCCACACTGTCATACACGGCGTTGGCCATCTGGCAGGCCACAAAACGGCTCCACACCAGGCGGTAAAGCCGGTACTGCTCGCCGGTCAGGTCCTTTTTCAGCATCTCCGGCGTCCAGTTGACGTTGCTGGGGCGGATGGCCTCATGGGCGTCCTGGGCGTTGGCCTTGGCCTTGTAGCGGTGGGTTTGTGCGGGATAATACTCCTGGCCGTAGCGGCCCAGAATGAACTCCTTGGCGGAGGCCAGGGCCTCCTCGGAGATCCGCAGAGAGTCGGTACGCATGTAGGTGATGAGACCCACGGTGCCCTCCCCCTCGATGTCCACGCCCTCGTACAGCTGCTGGGCGATGGCCATGGTGCGGCGGGGGGTCATACTGAGCTTGCGGGAGGCCTCCTGCTGCATGGTGGAGGTGGTAAAGGGAGGCGAGGGACTGCGCTGCTTGTCGGTACGCTTCACGGACTTCACCTGGAAGGCGGCGTTCTCCGTCTCCCGCACCACGGCATCCACCTCGGCGGCGGACTTCAGCTCCGCCTTTTTCCCGTTCTTGCCGTGATAATGCGCGGCAAAGGGAACTTTTTTCACATCGCTGCCCAGGAGATTGGCGTCCAGTGTCCAGTATTCCTCCGGCTGGAAGGCCTCGATCTCCCGGTCCCGGTCATCCACCATGCGGGTGGCCACAGACTGGACCCGGCCGGCGGAGAGGCCCCGACGGACCTTCTTCCACAGCAAGGGGCTGAGCTCGTAGCCCACGATGCGGTCCAGGATACGGCGGGCCTGCTGGGCGTCCACCAGGTCCTGATTGATGTCCCGGGGCTCCCGGATGCTCTCCTGGACCACCTTTTTGGTAATCTCATTGAACGTGACCCGGCGGGTCTTCTCATCCGGCAGGTCCAAAAGCTGCTTCAAGTGCCAGGAGATGGCCTCTCCCTCGCGGTCCGGGTCGGTGGCCAGATACACCATGTCCGCCTTTTTCGCGGACTTTTTCAGGTCGCTGATGATCTCCTCCTTGCCCTTGATGGGCTTGTAGACCGGCTCGAAATCATGCTCCAGGTCCACGCCCAGAACGCTTTTGGGCAGGTCCCGCAGGTGGCCCATGCAGGCCTTCACTTCAAAGTCCTTGCCCAGGTATTTTCCGATGGTTTTGGCCTTCGCGGGAGACTCCACGATGACCAGGCTGTGATTTGCCATAGTTACCTCCATACGCCGCCGGGGCGCGTTATTTTGCTAAGGGTCCTGAAAGGGACACCGCACGGATATAGCGCTTGCCGCTGTGCTGTGTCACCAGATTTTCAATTTCCAATACCGTCAGGGCGGACAGCACCCGCCGGGTGGGGATGCCGGTGGCCTCGATGAGGTCATCCACCTGGATGGGCTCCTCCGCCGGCAGCGCCCGCAACAGGGCGATCTGGTCGTCGGTAAGGCCCAGGGCGGGGTCCTCCGGGTCTATGGCTGGCGGCACAGGCTTAGCCTCCGCCCGCTGACGGGCCTGATAGCCCGTCACCTCCGGCTGGGAGTGTCGCACTGTCTGCCGCAGCTTTTCCGGGAAACGGGCCTCGTATTCCCGCAGGATATCCCAGGCCTCGCTCACCAGACCCGCGCCGTCCCGGATGAGGCGGTTGCAGCCCACGCTGTTGGGCGCGTCAATAGGACCGGGGACGGCGAACACATCCCTGCCCTGCTCCAGTGCCGTGCCGGCGGTGATGAGGGCACCGCTGCGCTCCGGCGCCTCCACCACCAGCGTGGCCAAGGACAAGCCAGAGAGGATACGGTTGCGCACGGGGAAATGGCTCCCCGCCGGGCGGGTCCCCGGTGGATATTCACTGAGGAGCACACCGGCTGCCGCCACATCCTCATAGAGATAGCGGTTTTCATAGGGATATTGGACATCCAGTCCATTGCCCACGACACCGGCCACGATGCCGCCGGCACGCAAGGCTCCCCTGGCCGCCGCGCCGTCGATACCGGAGGCAAGGCCGCTGACCACCAGCGCACCGCCGGCGGCCAGGCCATAGCCCAGCTTTTCCGCCGCGGCGGTGCCGTAGGGCGTACACTTCCGGGTGCCCACCACAGCGACAGCCGCCTCCTCGTCAAAGGCCGGCAGGCGGCCCTTCACATACAGCAGGCAGGGCGGGTCGTAAATATTCCTCAGCCGTCCGGGATAGGCGGCATCCTGCAAGGTCAAAAGCGTCAAATCCAGCCGCTGGCAGTCCGACAAAATGCGGTCAGCGGCGGAGAGATCGTGGTTCGCCAGCAGCGCCGCTTGCTCCCGGGTCATACCCTCCGTCAGCAGCAGTTCCCCCTCGTCGGCGTAGTAAACATTCTCTGGTGTGCCGAAATGGCGCAGCAGCGCCAGCCGGGTCTGGTTCCGCAGGCCCCGCAGGTTCGTCAGCCACAGCCAGTATTTCAGCATACCCAAGCCTCCCCGCTTGTCAGGTCACCAGGCGGTACACCTGGTATCCGATATAGTAAAATACTTCTCTCGCGAGAAATTTTGCTTTCGTGTGGAAGCTTTTGTAGCGGCTGGTGGGCGTGGGAGAACTGTAAGCCTCCATCCCGGCGTCCTTCGCCAACAGAGCGGCTCGCTTCATATGCAGCGGGTCGCTGACGACCACCGCCGTCTCATACCCCGCTTCCTCCATCAGGCCCTTAGCGTACAGGAGATTCTCCTGGGTGATCGTGGACCGCTCCTCCAGCAGGATATCCGTTTCCGGCATACCAGCCGACACCGCGTACTGCCTGGCGACAACCGCGTCGGAACCAGCGCTGCCCTCACCATAGCCGCCGGTCAAGATCAGCTTTTTCACGTAGCCGTTCTCATACAGCCAGATGCCGTGGTTGATCCGCTCCCGGTACACCGGCGACACCTCGCCGTGATACGTCCCGGCTCCGAGCACGACAGCCACGTCCGCCGGCCGCTTTTCATCCACCGACCCGTAACGCCAAATGCTGACCGCTTGAAACGCGGTATAGGCCGCGACAGCGGTCAAAAGCACCGTCAAGGCCCGCCGGATACCCTTCACAGCCGGTCATTCCGGGCGGCCTCCCACAGCAGCACCGCGGCGGCGGCCGCCGCGTTCAGGGATTCGCAGTGCTCGCTCATGGGGATGAGCGCCGTCTGGTCGCACACCGCCAGCACCTCCCGGGAAAGGCCTTTTCCCTCGCTGCCGATGGCTATGGCGCAGCGGTCATAATCCAAGGCGCGGGCATCCACCGTGTCAGCCCGCAGGGCGGCGCCGTACAGAGGCAGGCCGCTGGCATTCAGCAGGGTCCGCAGTTCCTCCACGCCGCAGGACCACACCGGGCAGCGAAACACCGCTCCCATGGTGGCCCGGACGGTCTTGGGGTTATAAAGGTCCGCGCAGGCGTTCACCAAAAACAGGCCGTCCGCCCGGAAGGCGTCAGCCGTGCGGAGGATGGTACCCACGTTTCCGGGGTCCTGGACTCCGTCCAGCACCATGTACCGCTTCCCCGTCAGTTTTTCCGGCAGGACCGGAGGCCGCAGCCCGCAGACAGATAAGACCCCCTGAGGCGCCTGGGCCGGAGAAACGGACGCCATCACATCCGTCGGCACCTGCACCACCCGGACGCCCGCCGGGATGGGCGGCAGCGCCGCCTGCTCCGTGGCCACCACCGTGTGGAGGTCCCCCTTCCACAAAAGGGCCTCCTCCAGCAGTTTGGGACTGTCGCAGAGGAACTCCCCGCACCTGCGGCGGTAAGAGCCGGAGGCGGCCAGCTTCCGCAGATGGGTGCACAGGGGATTTTGGCGACTGGTAATCATCTCCATCAATTCCGGCTCCTTTCCGTGGGAAAAAGGGGGACAGTGTCCCCCTTTCCCTCCAAAATTCATCAGGTGTTTCTTATAATAAATGTATCCCCACCTGTTGTCAAGCCATGCTTTTCCGCATTTTCCGCCGCTTCCCGCCGAAATCCCATAAATTTTCTGTAAACTTTTTCCATTTTTTCCAAAATCATAACCACCACTGAAGTGGTGGTTTGCACAGACCCTAGAAGGGTCATTACTGGCTTCACCTCTAAAGGGGCATTGAACAGTTTGGCACCGCATTACACTTACAGGCCGCCGCTAAAGCGGCCTGTTTTTATGCCTTACTATT
>Ga0129311_1000883_pt1 | contig 23776 bp, 23 predicted proteins | sample Go1ome_FD_94435 | JGI IMG/M metagenome (GOLD analysis project Ga0129311, IMG submission 94435) | Western lowland gorrila individual fecal microbial communities from Wisconsin, USA - Go1022B metagenome | ecosystem: Host-associated > Mammals > Digestive system > Large intestine > Fecal | place... | reverse complement strand
CTCGCCAAAGAAGAGGATTCCAGGATCCTTTCTTTTTACTCTTTAGTGACAGTATATCGGTTAATTCTGTGACAGGCAACTAGGTTAGTTGTAAGTCAGGCTGAGAGGGGTGCAACAACAATATAAATCTAAATCATCAGCCCATTTACAATACCCTTGTGAGTCCAAGGTAAATATCAGAGAATCCGATGATGGCATCAATAGCTCTGACTGGTAACCATATTCATCCCTATTAAGATAATTTATTATTTTTGAATCATAAACGGATAAATTATCTTGAAAAAAGCTCTTCATCTGTCTGATAATTGTTGAATATAATTTCTTTTCATTAATTGCTTTTGCTGAGTTCTCTTTCTTTGAACTCCCCTCATCCTGCATTTTACTGCCATCAGACATAGTTGCCTTTTCATCACCGTCTTTTTCTTCTGCTTCTTCATGATCTTTTTTTCATCGGGATCTGCCTCATTGCCATCCTCCGTTTCACTTGTTACTTCAATCTCACTTTCCACAGCAGATGATGCCACATTATCTTTTTTACTTTTAGGAAGCTGCCATATAACGGCAATTACCAATAAAAGCACAATTCCCACAAAAAACAAATAACGTCCTAATTTATCTTTCATCTAAGTATCCCCTCACTAAAATTTAATATTTATTTCTTACAAATTACTCATATATTGTATTTATAATCTACATGTACCGTCCCCTCTATATCAATATTCATCGCATTATTTGTCTTTTTTATTACAATTTTGTCTTTTTTATAAGATTGAATGCATCTATAAATTTTGCATAATACAAGATTTTTTTACAATATAATAATTCACAAAAAAAGACTCCGGAGGCAATTGTTAAAAATGATATTTTCCAAAGTCTTTTTAAATACACGCTTATTTTCCTAATTATCAAACAATATTGTAATATGCTTCTACAACACATCCCATCTGAATCTAAAATCACCGTTATAAATCATACTGTATACAAGAAGGTGCCTCATACATTTTTTTATGTACAAAATAATTATACGACCGACAACCTCCTGCACACATTTTCCCATATTGACATTTTTTACAATATCCTGTTAACAAATCAGGACTAAATTTCCTATTATAAGAAAATGAATTGGGATCTTCCCATATATCTCTGAGACTTCTTTTTCTGAGATTTCCTTCAATGAAACAGTCATCATACATTGATTCACATCCACGCACATTACCAACACTGTCAATGCCAATGCTGCATATCCCTGCTCCGCACCCATGGAAATATCCGTTTCCCATTATATTACCACGCAAAAATCCCTCAAAAGGAGAATAATATCCTATATCATCACATAATTGTATTCTAATATGAGAATCATAAATATGCCTTTCTGCAAATGAAACAACATCTTTTGTATCTATCTTATATTCAATTTGCTCATCTACTGCATTTCCCATCGGTGAACAGGATTGTAACTGCCATGCAAAGATATTATAATTCTGTAAAAATATATACATTTCCTCTAAATATTTAGAGTTTTCAGCGTACAGAGTTGTTATAACTGAAACCGGAACTCCATTCGCAATCAATTTTTCCATAGCATTAATTGCCCTATAAAACGCACCCTTTTGTGTATATCTGTCATGCATTTCGTATAACCCATCTATGGAGATAGCGATTGATTCTACTCCAGTTTCTTTGAGCATTTGGACTATTGCATCTGAAATATAAAACCCTTTTGTAATGATGCTCACTGCAATATTCCGCTTTATCAGAGCTTTTACAATTTGATTCCAATCGGCCCGCATAAAAACCTCTCCACCAATTAAAGAAACTCTTCTGCATCCTAATTCAGCCAACTGGTCAGCAACATCAACAGCCTCTTTTAAAGTCAATTCATTATTTCTAGCCTTACCACCTTTTGAACCACAGTATTTACATGAAAAACAGCATTCTAAAGTAATTTCCCAAACACAATTTGTTAATTGATATATACAACCATTATCCTTATTCATTTTACAACCTATCACCTAATTATTGATCCAATAAATCACTTTTTATTATCGAATAAAAACTGAAAACGAGATTTGAAATCATTAGAACTATTCTTGAAATCAGAAAGTTGTATCATATTGTTCCATTCAGGAGCACCATATTTTAATACATGACCAGCCTCCACATTCAAATCTGTCATATCTAAATGTACAGTAGCAGTCGACATCATCGGATATGTTCCAACACCTCCAGCCAATGCCACATTTTTACTTTCAGCCTGATCATATCGTGCAGCTATCAATCTCATATTTACTATATACGAATTAATAACTAGCTTAAATCGTATAAACTGCTGAATATCCCGCTGAAACATTATCTGGAAAGCCTGATTGGCATCCCCTTGCCATTCTCTTGACAATTCTGCACGGACTGTATTTAACTCTCCTATTTTTGAATTTAATAGTGCATTTAGCCGCTCTAATTCATCAGCCTTCTGTCTTAATACACTGGATGTAACCCTAATTTCTCCCATAATTATCATTCCCTTATCCCTGTCTTTTTAAATAGTCATCTAATTGCCCTAGAAATACTTTTCTTTCTTCGGTTTCATAACCCATAAATAAAACTTCATTAATATCGGAATGATTAAATAAATGTTGTACATCCATTCCCATATATCCTTCCGGATAAGGAACTCCTATATAATCCATTTCCTTATTTGTTTGAAAATGTGTTTGTTTAATTCCATAAATCATAACGGCATGTTCAAAATCTTTTACCCGGACAACAGTTCCTACTGGTAATAACTCTATGGCGTTCATCACTATTTCCTCCTTCAGGTATTTCCTTTCTCTGTCTGTTCATATTCACAGCACTTCTTCTACTCTTGTAAACATCAGAATGTGTTTTCTTCAGACGACTTCCGATCATTGCAGTTGATGCAATATTAAATTGTAAGTTATTCATAATGGTGTCAATCGAATTCTGTATATTTATAAGTTTATTTGCAATCATCCGCTCTTCTGTTGCTGCCCATCTTACAGAATTAGAATTTATAATAAATTCAGCCATTTTCACCGTCCTCTCTCACATTTGACCAAAATAACGGATACATTATCTTTTGCACCTTTTTTATATACCTTTTCTATTATTTTATGGATTTTAGAATCAATATTACTCTCATCGATCTGAGCCATTGCTTTCTTCATATCTTTCAATTCACAATACTTGTATAATCCATCTGAACAAAGCAAAAATGTGTCCTTTGATTTTAAACAATCTGTCTTAACCGAAATTGAAATATCCTTATTTGTTCCAACTGCATGCACAAGTTTTCCATAATTAGGATGCTCTTTTATTTCTCTGATATCTAAATTTTCACGAATATCAACCTGATTTTCCCAAACATCATCTTCCATCAGTGATTTTAATTTTAGTCCTCGTCTTAAATATACACGACTGTCTCCAATAGAAATCACACCATACATATCCTGATATATGACCAAGATCACACATGTTGATCCACAGATATTCTGCTGATTATATTTGGAATATATCTCTGCATTTATTTGTTCCAGTTTATTTCTCAGTGATATCATGATTCCCGAAAAACCTTTTGTATTGTGATAATCCTTTGAAAAATTATCCAACCAATCACGCATTCCCATTACAATAGTCTGACTGGCAATTTCTCCATTAAAATGTCCTCCCATACCATCTGCAACAGCGAACAAATATACCTCACACTCTTTATCAGAGGAAAAAAAGATTGCATCCTGATTTATTTTTCGTTTTAAACCAACATCTGAAATTCCGGAATAAATTATCTTCATACCATTATCTCATTTCCACTCTTAATTGAACACGACCTAACTTAATAATACTGCCTGAATATATTTCAACTTCTGAGAGGACTTTATTATCATCTAAATATGTACCATTACTAGAGCCAAGATCAACTAAATAAAAACTATTGCCACGTCTTTCAATAGCACAGTGTCTTGATGAAACAGATTTATCATAATCAATACAAATATCCGAATCCGATGCAGATCTTCCTATTATAATTCTACCGGATAAACTTTTTGAAAAGCTATGTGCAGGCTGATTAATGTCTGTCAATGTAAGAACACAATTTTTAGAAGCAGAACTGTCCAAAATAAGAACAGTTTCTCCACATGATCCTGACGCAGATTGCGAACCTAAATACTCAGTGGCTATATTTTCATTTATAGGCGTAAAAATATTGTCCACTTCCACAACTTTGTTTTGTTTCTTCTTCTTCTTGACTAACGAAACAATCAAAATGATAATTCCTGTAATAACAGCAACTACAAAAATAAATATGAAAACAATAATTACCATAACTATAGTATCTGTATGATTGTTCGACTGCACCGGTGCAGGCTCTGTTGTCGCTTCAACAGCCACTGTTTCCGTTTCTTCCTGTACTGTTTCAGTTACTTCCTGTGGCATTCTGACTTTATCCACTGTAAAACTAACGCTTGGATCTGATATTGTAAATGTAATGGTCTTTTCACTGCCGTCTCTCTCTTTCTGCGCCGGTACAACATCAATTCGTATAAGTTTCTGATCTTCCGCCAGAGAACTGGCTACCGTCATCGGATCTTCTAATTCATCTAACAAAAAAGAATCTGCATTTGTCTGTCGTGACAACGCAAACATATTTGCCAATTCATCTGAATTGGATTTTTTCTTATTATATATACCAAGTGCATAAATTGGCACGCTGCTCTCAGATAATGCCTCATTCAGTTCTTCCTTTGTATATCCCAATGATTTGTTGTCAACACCATCAGAAACAACAAAGATTCTTTTATATGCCGGCTCCTGATCCGTCCCATATGATTGATTTTTTATGAGATCATATAACACATCTGTCAGATATGTCTCCCGATCCTGAAATTCAATCTCATCTATGGCAGACTTTAATTGAGTATAATCATCTGTAAAATCAACTAAAGTTTCTATATCCTCACCAAACGTTGCTAATGCAAACTGTTCATTTTTAGCACGCCCGGCAATAATTTCGGAAAGTACATTTTTGGCACTTTCTCTGCTTGCTTCTGGAATAGATAATGAGTTATCAAATAAAATCAGTGTTTTTATCGTAATATCTCCCGTTGTAAACGAATGAACCGAAACACTCTCACAGTTTGCATTTCCAACTAGAGCTGTTACATCAATGGCATCATTCTCAATCCCCTTTACAAAAACAGATGGAACCTCCCCCTGATCTTGAACTTCCATTACTTTGATGTTATCTTCTGCGTATACCGTCACTCCAAATAAAAATGCAGCTAATAAGACAGTAAACAACCCTACCTTACATTTCTTCTTCATGATTACTCCTTATCATTTGGCATATTATCTTCTTCCTGATTGCGAATATTCTGCAATGCAGCATCAGCCTTTACTTTAAAGGCAAACTGTTCTTCATCCTGGTAACCGACAGCGTAAATCTTATCAATTTGTTCGTTGTTAAACAAATACGTCTTATCCGGTCCGAGATATCCTTCTGGAAAAGGACATCCAACATAATCCCATACTTTTGTCGGATCATCCGCCGCCAACTGGCATACACCAATAATCATAATCCTTTTTGTACTATTTTTTAATAAAGCTACAGTTCCTACAGGTAATAATCCATTAAACATACTTCAACCTCCATTTACCATTTTAAGAATTTTTTTAATGCACTCTTCGCACCACTCTTAACTGCATCAATCGTTCCACCAACATCGACCTGAAATCCTATACTGGCTCCAAATCCCAAAGATGCACCAATATCAAAAGATAAAACTCCATCCTCATATCCGACATCTGCATGAGCTCCAATTCCTACATTAACACTGCCGAATACTTTTGCCTCTGTTCCCAAAACAGTAATACCGGCTTCTGCCTTTGCATCAACTGCGATTGCTTCTGCACTCGCCTTTACCTTTAATCTTGGATCAAGTTCTCCATTTTCATCCAGTATTCCGACAGAAGCATTGGCAGATGCGTCAACCTTACCAATATCAGCATATGCTGATGCACTAGCTCCGAGCATCTCATCTCCAATATGTGTCTCGGCATCCGCATGCAATGCCGTAAATGACACTCCTGCTTTTGCATCAATATGAGGATTAAATAGCAAATTACCATCCTCATCCTTGGAAAATATTCCTGCACTTGCATCAGCATATGCATCCGCTGCCAATGCAGATACACCTGCGCTTCCATATTTTCCTTCAACTCCGGCTTTCCAATATGCCCAACTTGCAGCTGCGCTACCAGACCATGTTGTTACTTTAATTATATCATCCGGAATACCTTTTATCCAATCCTCAAAATCCTTTACCTTTGTAATACCTGTCAGGAGTAAATTCTTCCAATCCTTATATGAACCGGGAGAATCGTTAAATTGAGACATAAAGTCAAATATGTCTTTTAAATCTGTCACGATATTTTCTGGGATAATGCCACGACCATCAAATACAGCATGAATAACATCCAGTAAATTATTTCCAACACGTGCTCTACCACATATTCTTCTTTCAGTGGTACTATATTTCTGCACTGAATGGTTTAATCCCTGCGACATATTATTTACACTGATTCTTTCCTGATTCAACTTTTGCTCAACCATTCTTAATCGAGATCTGATATTAGAAGATCCGGCAATTCGAAATGATAAATTATTTTTTATCATTCCAACCTCATTCTGGTATGAAAGCATTTTAGAACTGATCAAATCTAACTGGCCGGTTCCACCCGAAACACCATTTCCTTTTATCCAAAACTCTGCCATACTGTAACCTCAATCGGCCATAGCATACACTATGGCCGTACTTTCTGATTTGATTTCAGCTTATGAAATAACATCACTCTGCAAGCCTGAAGAAGTCTCTGTGTTTGTTGTTTCTGCCTGCTGGTAATTTCTTGCCATATCCTGTAAATCCTGAACATGTTCATTGATCATTCTATACATTTTTGTCATGTCATCTTCTAATGAATTGAATTTACCTGCATATGCAGTATTTGCTTCGCCTGCCCAAGTTGAGCCTAATGACGCAACAATCTGAAGCATCTGCTGTGTTATTGTATTTACCTGTGTCCCAATATTTGAAAATTCCTGCGATGTGCTAATAAGTTTCTCCGGTGTTACTAATAAATTTCCTGTCATATCGATTCTCTCCTTAACGAATTATATTTTATTTTAAAGCTGTAATTAGTAGTTTCTCTGTGTTGCGATCTGAGTATTAATGGCTTCCTTGTTATCATACTCAGTTGCAATATTTTCCAAAGCAATTGTGTACTGTTCCATCACTGAGCTAAAATTGTCCATCTGGATCTTGTCATTATTAAAAGCATTTTGAAAAGCTGTTTTTGCATCACCTTCCCACATTGATGCAAGTGCCTGTTCACTTGTTACCATTGTTTCAACTTTCTGCTTGAGCTGACTGTTCAGATTTCTTAATTCTTCTGCTTTTTTTCTTACCTCTGCTGTTGTTACTCTAATTTCTGCCATGTTTTTTCCTCCTAACAATTCTCTTGTTTGATTTTTATTAACTATACAGCTTTCTCTGCTGTAACAGTTCATTATTAGATAGACGACCTGTTTTTTTGTACCAATAACCGGTACAATCATTTATACTTTCTTGTCTGAGCAATTGCCAAAGCAGCCATTTCAGCTCTGTATACACGCTTTGCAATCACACGAATATCTGATGCAATACTATGTAAATCTTTTGAAGTGGCATTGATATTTCCCTGTAGTTTACCTCCCTTATTCAAATAAGCTGATGCATTCTGACCTTTCCAGTTAGCTGAAACTATCTGCAGAGTTCCATTTAAATCGTTGGAACTGAGTCTACTTAAATTATTTGCTATAGCATCCAACTGATCAGCCTGTACAAGTGCCTTTTTAAAATTAAAACGAATTGTTGCTTCTGAAGCCATAATTGTTCCTCCTATCACTGAATCACATCTGACGGTAATGAAACAGATGTAGCCACATTGGTTCTCTCACTCTCACTGTAATTTTGCGATATCATCAACAGATCATCCGGATGTTCTAATAAACGGCGAAGCATTTTGTCAATATCATCTTTTTGATCATTATATAATTTTCTATGAATCTCTCCTGCTTCTCCAATCCAGTAACTGTTAGTTTTTCTCAATGTATCATCCATTTCCGAAAAATTTTTCTTCATATCATTAGCCAGTCGTTTCACTTCCTCTGCCTGCGTAATCAACACATCAGGTCTGACTTTTACTTCTACCGTACCTGTTATACTATTAGCCATAACATCCTCCTATACATTAATCGCCGCTACAATCGCACTTACTTCATTTTCGCATGTAGTATATTCATTCTTTGCATAAGACATACAGTCTATTATTTTTTGAACAGTATCACATAATGAATTCATATCATTATAATCTTTGTCGAACTGCACGTTAAATGCTGCATTTGCAGGTCCATCCCACATAGTATCCAACACACGCACCGATTGATACATGCTCTGCATATCCCGTTTTATTACATTTAACTGTGTTTGCAGAGTATCAATATCTCCTCCCAAAATACCTGTATTAATTGCAATTTCCTGTTGCATGTCATACCTCCTTATGTAATAAACTCTATTGGTGTTATTGAATTTAATGTAAAATACCCTGGTTCTTCTATAACATCCAACCTTCTACAGATAACAATTCCATCAACATTATCAAATATCTGCTGTTCCGTTTTTATATAATTGATTCTGATTTTTCCAAGTCCCTGTGCCATACTCAGCAACATCTGATACTGTGTTTTCAATGTCTCTTTCTTTTGCTTTAAATTGCTGATTGACTGATCCAATCCGGTCAATGAACCCAGTTCTGAAATTATACTATCTATATCATCTATTTCTTTTTTATAACTAGACGCAATTAATTCTATTTCTTCACAACAGCATGCCAGTTGAAACAAAAAAACCTCAAACATTTTATCTCCTTTTCGATAACCACATCATACAACGTATTTTTCGTCTTTCTACGCTTTCTGATGAAATGCACATTATCTATGATAAACAGCACATTTATACCAAAATAAGACTTTCACCCGTCATAACTCCACATTCAGCCAGTGTTTTATTCTTAGGAAGCGGGATCTGATTTTTCCTATCACACAATAGTAAATCATCGACATCTCCTATAATATCAAGCTGTTCTTTCTGACTAATCATTTCTCCAATTTCTTCAATAACTGCTGAAATGATTATTGTCTCATTTAATTGGAAATCATAATTCCTATCCATACCGGGTACAAAAACATCAACCAATATCATCTTTTTTCTCCTCACATATAGATTTTATTAATGCGGTTATTTTTTTATTTGAATACAAATCTAGTTTCTTTCCTTGTTGTGTCCACAAAATTAATTTATCCTGCAATGTTTGCTTTAATATACCAATAACTGCAATTTTTTCTCGTGATTCACGTTTTATAATTGTTATTACTGTTTCAATATTTTCCAGTTGAAGTAACTCTTTTTCATCTAACTTTGCATCCCTGTCAATAAAGTTCTGCGCTTTGCTTTCCAAAGGTATAAACTCCTGTTCATCTACAAAATCATTGATGAAAACATCACTCAGCAACGCTCCTGATTCAGATAAAAAAATGGACAACTCTTCATATGGATACAGCCTCATTTTCACATACTCACTCTTTTGACTTCCCGGCTGTGCCACCACAAACTGTTGTTTTCCGGAGATGTACAACAAATATTCCGGGATTTCTTCTTTATTGGATATTATAGTGATATAATATTGAACTACTTTTAGAATTTTGAATATATTACTAATCTCCTCATTCACATTCCAATATTCATTTTTTTGCAAAATAACACCACTCTTATACAGTTCAAAAACTCCAATGTTATAATCCAGTTGCGCATGCTGTGGATTTAACTGTTCTTCTCTTTTAAAGCATGGCAGACTATTAATATGAAATGTAGAAAGCAATACTTCAAATTCCCGGATATTAAAACAAAAATACTTTTTCTCTATCATCTATTTTTATCTTCCAAATTTTTTAAATTCAGGCTTATAGCTTCTTGACAACGGAACTTCCATTTCATGATGCAACTGAATAACATTCTGCGAAATCATAATCCGTACAATTTTTTCACTGTTTACAATATAACTCCTGTGACAACGAAGGAACTCATCTGGAAGTGAAGTTGTTAACTCTTCAATTGTTGTATAAAAACCAAATTCCTCTTTTAAAGTCCGTAAAAAAACCTTTTTTTCACGTGCCTCAAAGTAATATATGTCTTTATATGGAACCTGAATCTTTCCTTCCTGACATTCAATCACATATCTACGATTCTGATTATTTTGTGAACTTGTCTCCAAAAAAGAACGAACAAATTCTTTTAACGTACTATTCACAACACTTTCTTCCAACGGTCTCATCAACAATGAATCCGCCTTAATTCCAGGCTTTAGATATAACAACGGAGACATCGATGTATCTGTGATCAACAAAAGTCCGTTATCCATATATTTACTCCGGTATTCTGCTAATCTTTCTAATGCACCATCCAATGTAATATCAATACAGGCCATATCTATCAGTGGCTGATTCTCTAGGAATTTCTCCATATCTGAAATGTTGGAAAAACAAAAATAATTCCAATAATCCTCTGTCTCTTTCGCAGCTATATTTTTTAAGTCCGCATGTAAAATTGAAAGTTCTTCTTCTATTCCATCTACTGTAAGTACCGAGATCATATCATAATCTACTCCGTCCTGAACAACGGCAATACAACCATTGTCGTATCATCACTTTCATGTGTCGGCAGCATACCTATCCCCGGTTTAACCATTTTCCCTTGCTCCATGTACGAAATATGATCAAATGTCATAAGATGCTGTGCTGCTACATTCCCGCCAAAATGCATTCCATTTTTATCCTTAATAAATGCATTAAATACAGACATTCCAATTGCTTTATGCGAATCATCGTGATTGTAGGCAGCAAACCAAAATACATTATGAATGGCGCCTTTTTCTAATAATGTGGTAACAAATGGAGCCATCTGTCCAATACCATTACTTGGATTGTGAACATGGAAAACAAAATCTGCCAGATCTGCTATAAAAATAAAAATCTTCTCAAATTCCTGCATTTTGTCAAATATTTCTTCATCAGACAGTCCTTCCGTAGTATATTGTCGCTTCTTAACATTTCGTGCCTTGAAGGTATCCGTTATAGAATTAAAATAGTTAAATAATTCCTGCTCAGTGTTAACATATTTGCCACCTGCTAAATCACATGCAAGTTTAAGCTCTCCCGAAAAATCAATAACAGTAATTTGTCCGCCAATCTTTTGTGCAGAAGCAATGGCTATACGCAGAGCATTTGTCTTACCGCTCCTTCCTTTACCAGAAAACATATAACAATATGTGTTTCTAAGGTCAATGCCATATATGGTAGCATTCTTCTTATCATAACCAACCGGAAGCTTGAAGCCTTTCGCTGCCATATTATTAACCTCATCCAGTTCCTGAAAGTCCGTCCATACCGGTCTTTCAGGAATTTCCGGAATTGTTTTAGCACATTTACCGGTCCAAACCTGCTTCATTTTTTCACAACGTGCTTTAATCAATTCAGCTCGTTTATAATCATCTTCCGCAGGTACCGTTAATGCTGTCTGGAATTCTAAAACTGCATCTCCTACTTTCGCAATTCCCCGTCCTTTAACATTTTCTTCTGGCAATACATCTAAATGCAAGGTTCTCATCGCATCCGTATACGCAAATTTATCATTCATTTCCAGACAAATGACCGATCTGAAATTATCTCCCAGTCGACTTGGAATTTCACTCAATCCAAAACCTGCAGCTGATACCATCATGAAAATACCGTATCCCACTCCTTCTTTCGCTAGTGTTATCAGCAGATCTTCATATATATTATTGGTTTTACTTCTAAAAGAAGCCATATTATCAATTACAATGATAATTGCTGGAACTACCAAACCATTAGCCTGAATATACTGACTATAGCTGCCGCCTTTAAATAAAGACTTACGTTCCTGCAACATACTCTCCATCATAGTGAAAAATTTAGCAACCTTCTCATCATCATTTTCATACATAATGCCTCCAACATGTGGCAGTTCTCCTAATGCACCAAGCATTTTGCTACTATAATCCAATATATAGATATTAACAGCGTCTGGCGTATACTGATCCGTTAGCGAATATATATATGACATCAAAAATGTACTTTTCCCACTTGTTACAGTACCAATAATCGCATGGTTACCATCAATTGCAACGTCTACCGTCAATGGTCTCTGCGTCTGATTAACCGGATCATCATATAAACCTATCATCGTTTCCAGGCTAAATCCCTTTGTACGCTTCGGCCATGTATTTCCATCAAAAGAACGACTAGCGTAACCATTTAATTGATTCAAATACAATTCAGTAGTCAATACTGGCAGCCATAACTGCAAATTATGCACATATCCGTTTTCTTTTGCAACTTCGGCTAAATACTCAACTATAGCATCCAACTGTGTCTTTTCCTTCATTTCAGGCAATTTATTACCATGGTCAGATGCAGCTTTTATTACTCTCTGTGTCCTACTCTCCGACGTGGCAATACATATATCTTCAGAAAATAATTCAGAATATATATGTATCAAATCCTGAACACGATGAAAATTATACTCTGAATAAGGATATTCGATATGATCCTTTTCTGCGACTCTAAAGAACTCATTTGCCAATGCACTGCTCATACTGCTGTCATAAATACAACTAGCGATATCATATCCATTTTCCCGCGCCGTTTTATCCAAAATGTCAAGCAGTTGAGTAATCCATATATTTTTCTGCTTTTCTTTCTGCTTAATTTTTGCATAAGAACCTACCAGCGCGGCTCGTCCATTTTCTGAAAGCATTTTGGCAATATCTGTCTGCGTACTTCCAGCATCTTCGTCATAAGTTGCCCCACTCCATGCAGATTGGAACAATTCAAATAACTCATCATTACCAACTTGCAAATAACAACGTCCGGCCTGCGTAATATATGCTGCATCCGGTCTATGCAACATATCCGTGCTATCCTGCCTGTCCTGTACACGTAAACACAAACGGAATTTTGAATTGCTCCAAATATTATCGTCAACAGTTCCACTTGGTTTCTGAGTAGCCAAAATCAAATGGACACCCAGGCTTCTCCCGACTTGTGCAACAGAAATCAATTCACGCATGAAATCTGGCTCTTCCCGTTTTAACTCCGCAAACTCGTCAATGATAATAAACATATGCGGTACCGGTATTTGGGCTTCATTATTCTTATATAGTCTGGTATATAAATTAATGTTATTGACACCATATTCATTGAAAATACGCTGTCTTCTTAAGTTTTCACTCTTAATAGAAACCATTGCACGATGCACCTGATTTCCAGAAAGATTGGAAATCTGCCCAATCATATGAGGCAGTCCCTCAAACAGATTTGCCATACCTCCACCCTTATAATCAATAACAAAAAATCCAATATCATCCGGGCTATAATTGACTGCCAAAGACAACATATATGTCTGCAATGTCTCACTCTTACCAGATCCTGTAGTACCTGCAACCAGACCATGTGGACCATGATATTTTTCATGGACATCCAGATAGCAATCAACTCCTCCGGCTTTTTGTCCGATCAATGCTTTAATACTGTCATATGTACGGTTCTTTTTCCATCGATCCATGACATCCAACTCTTCCAGATGCCGAATTCCATACATATCAAAGAAAGTCAATACGCTGGGAATTTCACCACCTGTTTCAACTTCATTTACCTCAATATTGGAAAGCCTTCTTGCAAAATTTTCAAGTTGAACATGGGATATCATATCGAAATCAATCTTAACTCTTTCATCAATACCATCAGCAACTCCATAAGTTCCCTTGAAATTATTTGTATTCTCTATAATAAACTCACAGACATTTGGAAGTTCCTCATATTCTTCCACCATCATAATCGTAGTAATACCCATATTATTTTCCGCGTCGAAAATATACTTTGATATCAGCTCTCCTTCTAACAATTCCGGCTTCTCCAAGAACAAAATATAGTATGGCTTAGGATACTTATTTTTCTTGCTTCCAATTGTACTCTGCTCTTCCGCACGCATTCTCAGAACTTTTGTTATTTCATAAAAGACTTCACTTGCATCATTTTTATTTCCCGCAACAAAACGGGTCTTTTTATCTTCGGCCCAAACATGTGGAAACCATTTAACAAATTCCCACATGGAGGAACTACCGTCTTTTGTTTCATCATAAATGAAAGCAAGCTTCACGTCCGTATAACAGTTAGATGCTGTAATCTGTGCAACCAGATCATACATAATTGGAAAACATCCGATTTTATTTTCACCCCCAATAATTCCAATAATTTTATTGACATCTAAATCCACACAAACCGGAACATCCTGAAGCATTTTATAGCTTTCTTTAATCATTTTCGGTTTTTCAGCCAAAGAATCATTTATTAAGTTAAAGCGTTCCCTTGGAATATCAATTTCCACTTGAAATGGTAAAGCCCCCATACCAAGTCTCTGAATAAGGAAATCAGGATGTTTTTCATTTCGATTCCACAATAACAAGGAGTTCATATTATATTCACAACACGTAGCTGCTGATGGATATAACTCATTTAGCCCTTTGATATTGTTTTCATATTTTGCCTTAATATCATTTGCACAATTAATCAGATATTCACTGTATGCTTCAAAACGTTTTAACTCATCTTCTCTATTTTTCTTTTTTGCATGTCGCATATTAACAATGGACCAGACTGTACCAACAAGAGCGGAGCCAACTGCAGTCACAAGCCCTGTATACATAAAAGCACCAGCATTTCCTCCGTTCATACGTGTTGAATAAATAGATAATGCACACCCCATTAACATGGGCAGTGCCATTGTCAAAGATGGTCCTATTGCCATAAATGTCGGCTGCGAATTCAACTCATGTAGCTGTGGCGGAGATTCAATTTCTATTTTATCATCCTCTATTTTAGGAATGTTTCTAGGTGATCTATGAAAAATACTTTTTTCAGATTGCATGCACATACTTTCTGTTTCTGAAGAAAATGAGTGAAACGGAAGTAATTTTTCTGATTGAATAATTAAATTGTCTCTCTTGGTATTAACCGCAATAAAATGATTTAAAAATACAATTTTTAGTCCAAAAATATCAATACAGTCACCATAATACAGCTGACAACTACCAATAATCCTCTTTCCATTCACAAAAAGGCCATTAGATGAAGAGTCCTCCACAATAAACCGATTTCCTTTTTTTTGGATAGTTGCATGCAACCCGGAAACCAAGTTCAGATAATTGTAACAAAAAATATTATCGGGATTCTTACCAATGGTAATGCGATCAATATTAGCCAATGAGAATTTATCATATACTGTAAAGAAGTTGGAAGATTCCATGATAACGACGGATATTTGCTCACCATTATCTAATAAAGCTGTTAATATATCTCCATCCTGCAAGTTTTCACCTGTATATGATATTTTCGTAGCAGTATAAAAAATATGATACCTTTTAGATGGTATAAATCTCCATTTACCATCCATAACCTCCATCCGGATTTCACAATCTTCCTGTAGTCCAAACAATTCATTCTGAATCATAAGGGAATAATCTGCATTGTTTACAGCAGGTAACAAACATTCTTTAAATGCTCTTGTGCTATACAGTGATAATACGAAACTCATACTCTTTCCCCTCTTATACCCTATTTTGTATTTGCTTTAACGATTTCTATTTTAAAAGAAGTTTTTCCGATCAAAATCATGTCATTGGATTTTAACTCAATATACTTTTTTTCTACATATACCTGTTGTTTGCCTCTTTTCAATACAACCTTGCAGGATCCGCCTAGGTTTCTGATATAAACTGTTGCCGAACCTAAAACAATTTCACACTGTTGATCATCAACACTCGTATCAGAAATAACAATATCATTTTTTCCCTTTTTACCGCCGATATAAATTCCCTTAGAAGGGTCAAACATGAATTTTCTAGTTGATAATTCACTGTTTTCAACAATCTGAACCATAGTTCTATATTTATCTTTTCCCTGATATTTTTCTACATCTACCACATTATAATTTACCTCAAATGGTTTTGCAGAAAAGATATCTTCATCGCCGTTTTGTGCCTTATTATTCAAAATAATCCTATCTAAAGTTTCTTCTCGAAGTTTGTCTTCTGCTTGAAGATGCATCAATCTCTGTTTTTTCTTTTTATTCTTTATTACAAGTAACAATACAAAGAGAATAAGTAATATAATAATCGCAATACCAATAACCATTTTGTTCATTTATCTTATTTCCTATATCTTCCATAATCTAATTACTCATACATTTTATCTGCTAAATCCAAAAGCTCTTTTATCGTATATAATCTACTACTCTTTATATATCCATTATGATCATCAAAATATAATGTTTGCCCCTTGATATCACATAAATTTGGCAGATATGCCAGAGTTTCTAAATCGGCATCCAACAATAATCCGTATCTTTTTCCTTCTGTACTTACAAACTCAACGATTAATTTACCGTCTATCTCTGTCACGTATGTTAAATAATCTTCATTATCCAGTTTTCCAACCATACGGTTATGTTTCTTATCATATATTTTCGGCGCTTTATGAAGAGAAGATATCACTTTATATGTTGCAGTATTAAATTCTTCTTCCAAGGATTTATCCGGCTTTTCCTTCACTTCTTCATGAATAATATGACCATCCTGAACAGAATAAGATTTTACATTACCGTCATACCAGGTAACCTCCAAATAATCTCCGTCATCATTCCTGACAAACTGCTGATCATAAATATTCTCCGCGTCAGGCAAGTCAACACTGTCCACAATCTGTCCATTAGAATCAATAATTGAAAATTCTTGATAATTAAATAACATTAAATATTTATCATCCGTGCTTATTCTTGCTTCATCATGGTCCAAGGAAGCATCATAAGCAAAAACTCTTGTTTCTATATTTCGATTTAATTTTAAGATCTTAAAATTGGGATCATTTCTATTCCCAGCTATTGCATAATCCTCGGACATGACTACAAAATCCAAGCATTTATCATATTCAATCTCCTTTACACAATTAGCCGAAGAATCAAAAAATTTAATTTTATTGTCATCTGTACTGACCAACGCATAATTACCGCATACAGAAAAGTTTAAAATGTTGCTATCCTGTAAGTATGCCTCTTCTTTTTCTTCTAAAGATATTGGGTCAATTTTAGATAAAATTTTCCCATTTGCTAAATATATGCCTTCTTTTTGTATCTTCAAATGAAGTTCGTCCTGCGATTCAAAACTTCCAACAGATAGACCATCATCAAGTCTAATCAGTTCAAAAACACTTCCATTTGTTCCATTTGCTATATATGAGAAAAATTTCTTATCATAGAATCCACCTTCAAAATGTGAATACTCAGATTGATTATAAATAACCATATCGTTGTTTTCATTTTCTAAATCATATAAGACTAAAGAACCATCCGAGAAACTCGTTGCTAACATAGTGCCATCTTTATTAAGCGCAAAAACCTCATCTTCCGGATCTGCAAAAATATCATTGGAAACAATCGGAAGATGTTTCCCATCATAATCGCAATCACATATTTTGCCACCATCCTCAGTCCGGTACACCGTCGCATATGAACTATCTCTATATACTGCTGCAATTCTCTTTCCATCTCCTGAAATTGCTAAAACAGTTGCAGGACTCCCTGTCCAGCAAATAGTTTTCTTATTTAAATCAAATACTTCCAATCCATCTACGCCAGCATAAGCAATCATATTATTATCAACAAAATATGCATCAGCTAACGCCGATTTAGAGATCGGTAATGTCACTACTTTTCTACGGTTTTTGATATCATATACCAATACTTCAAAAGCGTATGTAACTGCTACCTTATCTCCATCTGGTGACATCTCCAGATGAAATGGTGCTGAAGAGATTTCTTCCAAATCCAAAGGTTCAAAGGAGTCTGATAAATTATATACACCCAATGCTTCTGTCAATGCTTCCTGAGCCTGAGCAGTTACCGGAGCATTCAGGATACTATGTTGCTTGGGTATCGCTTCCAGCGCATATTCAATCGCTTTGGATACATTTCCTTCTCTTAATGCATCTTTAGAGTATTCGGCCAATGCCAATGCATTTTCTTTCTGTTTCATTTGATTTAAGCCAATAAATGTACATGCTCCACCTCCGATAAGCATAAAAGTTAAAATTGTAGCGGTAATAAACACTTTTCTTTTATATCTAATTACCCTATGATCACTTTTATAAAGATTATGAAATGCGAATAACATTTCTTCAGCCGTTTGATATCGATCATCCGGTTGTGGTTCCATAGCCTTTTTTATAATCCTCGAAATTTCAGGACTACAAACTTCTTTTCCCAATGCCACAACCTTTCTGGCATCTGGATCCGGCTTTATTCCGGATATCAAATAATACAATGTTGCACCAAGACTATATATATCTGATCTTGCATCCAACAAAATTTCTTTTTTAGAACACGTATCTGATAAAGACGGATTATGGTTCTGTCTCACATATCGCTCTGCGACAACTGGAACATTTTCTGGAAGAATTTCCGTTTTGCTATCTATAGTGCTTTTAAAGCTATGACTTTTTGTTCCTACAGATGCCGATTTATTTTGAATAATGTAATCAGCTCCGTAATGTTCCGGAGAAGCATATCCCCGACTATATCCAACTTTTACTGCTCCATCTTCTCCTAATGCAAGCGCAATATTATAATCAATCAGGCAAATATCTCCATTAGGACGCGCCATAATATTTGCCGGCTTGATATCACCATGCAATATACCGTGTGGAGGTTGCTTGTGCAAATAATCCAAAGCCTCCAACAGCTGGCAGGCCCATATGATAAGTTGCGGTTGTGAAACTCGTTTTACTCTGGTCATTAACTCATCAAGGTTCTCGCCATCGATAAAATCCATAACCGTATATACATCTTCTCCGTCCTGCACAAAATCATACACCTGTGGAATGTATGTATGAGACAGATTTTTCAGCATATCCACTTCTCGTCTAAGCGTTTCTTCACTGGCATTTAGCTTTCTTCTATCGGCCTTTAAAACAACTGTTTTATTAAGCCGTATATGTCGCCCCAAATATACAATGCCACCACCACCAGCACCAATTCTTTTTTCAATTTCATATACTTCTGCAATGATTTGCGCCATTGTATTCACCCAATAATTTTATTTTTTATATTTAGAACCATATTCTTTTTCCAATTGATTTTTAATTTTCCATTTTTGTAAAATTAAAATTATTGAAAAAATTAATAATAAAATAATAGCAATAATCATAATTACAATTCCGCCATAAAACCATAATTCACTTGTTGACAATTGGTCCAAAATATTCATTTTGTTTTACCCTTTCGTCGAATCTTTAAGTATACTGATATACAAAAGGTGCAGAATTTGTATCTGCACCTTTGCCATTGCTTTTTAATCAATCTTAATCAGGCAAAACAATAACCTGTCCAATCCGCAATTTATTCGGGTCAGCTAATGTGGATTTATTGGCTTTATATATTTTTCTCCACTTGGAAGACCTGCCATATTTTTTCTTTGCAATCTTCCAAAGCGTATCGCCACTTTGAATTATATAGGTTCCAGTTCCGGTACTAGCTGTAATATATGTACCATCTCCAACAATCGGATAAATCTTAAGAACCTGTCCCACATAAATTCTGTTAGGATTTTTGATAATAGCTTTATTATCAGCATATATCTTTGTCCATAGAGCACCATTTCCATATATTTTTTCTGCAATCTTCCAAAGTGTGTCACCTGATTGAACCGTATATGTAGTGGAAATTGCAACAACGGCATTATTATTAGGTGTAGCAGATGGATTAGACACCTGTGTAGTATCTGATGTATCAGAAGGAGTCACAATAGTTGCAGAACCATTATTATATATATAGTTCTGTGCCGAAGCCTTTAATTCTCCAGCTTTTGCCTCGGTTCTAAATTCAACACCGATTGTATGAGTGCCATTTCCTTTACTTGCCAGCGTTTGACCCTTGATTGTGATTCTTGTACTTCCAGATTTTGAAGTGTAATCAATATCTGGTATCAATCTCTGTCCATCCAGATATACATCAATAAACTGATCATATGTACCCGGAGATACATATAAATATTCATTCTGTAAATTATTATCTGCCAAAGCATAAGGAACTTTCTCGGTCGGCGCATATCCTGTATCATTTTGGTTATCTACATCCTGATCTGTATTGTTCAGGACTGTCCATGTATAATTTTTTTCATCATAAGCACCGGTTGTACTTTCCATTTCTACGGTGAAATTAAATTCACCTGCTTCTAACGGAATACCATATAACTCGCCATTCGGTTTTATCACAACTCCATCCGGAAGCTTTCCGGCAATACAACTATAGGAAACCTTATTACTTTTATATTTATTGTCATTTTGTATCATCATACCAAAGGGAACATATTTTACGGCTGTCCGAATACTTTCGGTCGTAATACTTGCGCCCTTTGTTGTACCGGTTAATGTCAGTTCAACTAATGTCTTATTTCCAGATTTAATTCTGAGTGTACCAGTAATCTCCCCTTTGTAATTGGGATTTGCAAATAAACGGAGTTTCGATATATTGGATGGTCTTGTATCACTCGTTTTATATGAATATGTATATGATCCATCTTCCTCTAAAGTCTCTGTTGTCGTACCAAAAGTCGAAACATCTGCTCCAGCCAAAGAATAATTTCCATTATATGTCCAATAATCATCCAATGTCAGTGCATCACAATTTAATTCAACAGAAATATTATTGATTGCTTCTGTACCATAATTAATAACAAAAATGTCATGATATCCGGCTGTTACAATTTCCCTGGTTCCTCTGACAATTCCGTCACCATAATACTGAGTTGCATCCTTGTTTGCGAAATTTGATACATATAACGCCTGATTGCCTTCTGCTACCTTTATTACCTTAAGCCAGAAGTTTTGCTGGTTAATCTTATTTTCTGCTGAAGAAGTATAGGCTACTGCATTTCCCGAAAAGTCATGTTCACTTATACCACTTACCTCTACAGAGTTTCCATCTGCCGAATACAAATTAATACCTTTTTCACATTTAAACAACGGTTTTAAATGTGAAGTATCCACGTCAGCAGAAACCAAATAAGTCAGATAACTTTGATCAGCATAGTTATCATCATAGGCACCATTAGGAAGCTGATATGCACGAATAATGTTTCCGTCTTTATCTTTGAAACCGTAAAATGTAACACCGGTATTTCCCGATCCTCTAGATGTCTCTGTTTCATATACACTTATAATCGCTTTTTGCACGCTGCCATCTGACTTAACAAATGTGAGGGGCAATCCACCCTTATAATTTGCTTTATAACCATCCCCAAGAAAAGCCGTTTTTAAGTCCGTTGCGCCAGCATTAACCGCTTCATCAGAAGAATTATAGTGTCCTAAGTATATCGCATTCACACCACTATAATAACTTGATGAAAGCCTCATAACATATTCGTAATATGCAGGAATTCCCTGATATAAGCCCATGTTTAATGTCTCTATTCCTGAATTCTCATCATATGACAACTTATTTATGGATCCATCATTATTTATGCTGACCTTATAATCATTAGATGTATATGCACCAGTACCACTCGGAGAAAGAACATATTTATGCCCGTCTTCTTTTACTTCTGCACTTAAAAATCCTAATTCAACAGGCAAGCAAGCTATAGCATTCCCTGATGCATCAAATGACACTAATGTAATATATATGTTACTCAATGATGTAGTTTTATATCCAACATCCTTTCGTGACATATCATCTACAAATATCTCATTTGTAACATCCAAAGAGTTTATTGCATCAGAACAATTTGTATAATACCCATTATACGCTTTTAATGTTGCGTACTTATTTTTGTTTGCAAATTGATCATTAATTTTCAATCCCCAACATATTTTTGCATCTTTATCGGTCGCAAGCACCGCTCTAATTGCATCACATATATTTCTTTCAACAGGGAAATATTGACGAAATTCAGATATATCCCATCCATACTTTAATACAGAGCCATGGCCACCAATTGTATATCCTTTAGGTAATGTGATTTGATCTCTCGTTCCATCCGCTCTCTGTAAATAAGCAGTTGGAATCAACCATTTGTCATAATATGCAGATGTATACTTACATTCAACATTGTATTTTTTAGCGTCTGCATTTAACTGATTATTACTCAAAATCATAATCCAATTTGTTGTACTTGAATAATAAAAAGCCCCATAGCTTAGGTCAATGTATCCATTCGCATTGGTCGTCCTATATTCAAGAAGATTTCCTTGATTCTCTGTATAAGAATTCGTAGAATCATAACCCAATGTCCATGTGACTTTATCAGATGCACTTAATGCTATCTGCCCGGCAAGAATTTCTGAAATAGCCACCCTTTTTAAATCCATCGGTGTATAATTTGATAAATCTACGGTTATGTTCTGCGTTGTCAGGGGCAACAAAGATTCTGTATTCAGTTCTGGTTCATTAACAAATTCTTTTTCCTCAGGGTATGCAATTACCGTACTTCCAGCTATATTTAATGTCATCTGTGTCATAACTTTACCAGTAAAATTTGCATTAACTCGGAATGTATGTCCACCAACCTGTACAGAATCACTTGGATTCATAAACCATTCATAGGTCACATCGTCTCCGTTTTTAAACTGAACTTCATACGGAAAAAAAGGATCTTCCTCTGGTATATTGATTGTATAGCTACCATCTTCGGCAAACACTGCATCTGCGTCCGATGTCTCTGAAGAAGCAACACAATATTCATGATTACCGGTGTTATAAGTAATCATGTCAACATTTTCTTCTTCCAATGTACTAACATCATTTTCTGAAACATCCGTTTCGCTTTGTACAGCATCACCAATAACCATTCCACCTAGCTCACTTGCATTAACCTGCAATGGCGTAATGGCAATAAGACAAGCCATAAACAATGCAAGCCCTCGCTTTACTGATTTCATAATGATGAAATCCTCCCTTCATAATTTTATATATATTTATGTCCTCTAAAAAGAACATCAAATATCTATATTTATCTCTCTAGCAGTATATTTGTCATTCCATACTTTCAACCAAGTACAAGACTATTAAATGTTATATTGTTTATATCTCAAATAGATACTTGTCCACAATATACTTTGCATTTTTTGTCGCTTTCATCGCATAAATAGTCAAAAAATATCCAATACTATAATAATTATAGTAGGTATTATTTTATATCAATTAATATATAAATTGTATTACTATTGTTATATCTTGTCAATTACTATAGTTATTTATTATAGATTTTTGTAATTTTTATATATTATATATTTTAATAAATTCACACAGTCATCCGTCCTTTCCAACACGAGAATTACATTATTTTATTCAAAAAATATCAGTTCAAAGAATTATTGCTATTAATATGTATAAATCTAATCTATTGTTGTCATTGTCGGTTGCTATAGTTATTTTACACATATAACCACAGTAATCTATTCTTAAATTATAACTATATAGAATCGAGAATAAATTATGGAAATAGAAAAAGGAAAATTTGACAAACAGGTAGGTCAGCGTAT